>Ga0208316_1001916_pt1 | contig 11321 bp, 15 predicted proteins | sample MalvireepMed_231_FD_184240 | JGI IMG/M metagenome (GOLD analysis project Ga0208316, IMG submission 184240) | Marine viral communities from the Global Malaspina Expedition - Malaspina viral metaG DeepMed_231 (SPAdes) (version 2) | ecosystem: Environmental > Aquatic > Marine > Oceanic | place... | reverse complement strand
TTGTGTTGATAAACTTTTATGCCCCTGTTCAGATAAAGAGCTTCAAGGCGAAACCCACCAATTCGGTAGTTTTAATTGCGAGCCGGAACTTTATTGGACAACTGATGGAGAAGGAGAGAGTGAGTAATATGGAAGAACCAGAAGAAGCTATCATGGTACATATTAAACCAATAGCATCATTTGATGAGCATTACATCCATCTCGACAAAGTCAAAGAGATAGTTCAAGAGGTAGTTTTCTCTAGAGCCCATCGGGAAGACTTAGTCGAGGCTGATTATGTGCATCTGGCTATGCTAAGAAATGTTATAGAAAAGTCTCTATCCTGCGTAGTTGGCCATACCGAAAGTGGGGTCCCTGTTCCCTGCTATACCGATAGAATGGAAGGAAACAAGGCAATGTTACTTTACTTGGCAATTCAAGCATTGGTCCCTATGGATATGTTTCCTAAACGATGGGGCAAGGATTTATTTGAGGAGAGTGAGTAAGATGATGAGATATGTACCATGTCATTTTTGCCCCTGGCCAACACAAGGCAGATGCCCACGGTGCGGTAGGCCCATGTGTGAGAAACATTACACCCTGAAGAACAGTAACGAGATATCCGAGGAGAAGCTGTCATACTGCCAGGTCCCAGCCAAGCACATCGGCGTGGTAGCCATGTTAGCACTGGGCATTGAGGCGTGATATACTGATCGTGGCGACCGGGTGAAGTGGAAGAGGATAAGGGTCTTCGTAAGAAGGCCCTTTTTTATGTTATACTGAGGAAGTCCACTACCCACATAGTGGCATGACTCCTCATAATGGGCCCGTGAGCATCATCCCACGGGTCCTTTTTTATTTCCGCTTCTTGGCTGCGGATGCCGCTGCTGCTTTCCCTTTCTTGGTATACGGGTAATGCTTAACCTTACCTGATGCTGTCTTGACTTTCGGCATAATTCACTCCTATACTGACTTCGTATTTAACTCCATTCCTAGTGTCCTAGTTACTCTCCAGATAGTAGGCCGTCTTCGGAGCCCACTCCCGAGGACGGCTTATTATTTACCCTGCGTTTATATTTCCTCGGAGTATCCCAGAAGGTAGACTTACAGGCGGGGTTAGCACAGTTATTGGGCAAGTCCCTATCGGCCCTTGCTTTCCAGGAGTGGCCGCATCTCTGGCATATTACATGCAAGGTAATCACCCAACCTCGGCCAGTAAGAAGCTCACATGGTACTCGCTGCGCCTTCCCGCTTCCTTGAATGACTCCTGCTTCTGCATCGAGCCGGGTAGGAATATCACCGCCCTGTTAGCACCGTCCGGTGTATAGAAGTTTATGTCAGCAGCCGAAGAGTTCCATGTCTCAAGCTGGTTCAGATCCCCCTTGACCCTGCCACCTTCAGCACCACTCAGCAATGACTGGTTATCCGCGAGGTAGAGAGTCACGGGATATATCTTGGTAGGATCTGGATGTACCTGGCTGGTCATCCTGATGGATATGATCTCAGGTGGAGTTGAAGTAGCCGATGTCTGGGCGGGGGCAGCCTTGACCTCGATCACCTTGCCGGAAGTTCCAGCGGGAAAGTCGATAGTCTGGAAGGGAGAGACACTCACCGAATCCCACGATGTCCATGTGGTCTCACCATCTAGCCGGTAGCTGAAAGCCCACTGTCTACCACCAGCCCCCAGGTTCTTGGACTCCACTTCCATAGAGGAGAAATGTTTCTCGACTCTAGGTAAATTACCGTCATATCTTACGAAAACCGCCTCGGCATCTGTGTCATCCGCATAGGCATTTGACTTGTCATTATCACCTACGGGTAAGAACTTGGGCGTAGCTGAGGCTCCTGACTCGGTGTAGCCGAGCCATACTCTTTCATGGTCATTAAGAACAGAGTCATACCAGAGGGTAGTCCTGTTGTCATTGAAGCTCTCATCATCGGCAGCGGATACTTCGCTTACCTTGTTCCATGACCAGTCTGTTACCCCGTCTATGGTTACCATGTTCCCGGCAAGAACGTAGATAGTCTCAACGCTGGTATCTTTCAGGGCCACGTAGAGAGTATCCGGTGTTCCGGTCATAGCAAGAACCCTGCCGTGTAACTCGGTTCTCTCTTCGGCTGACAGTCTGAAACTGATATCGGTAGCTACTCCCTGTGCCACGCTGTAGGCAAGCATCCCCCCGTGACCCATTGGCAGGAAGACCAGCTTGTTCCAACTGTAAATACCGAGGAAGTTATTCGGATGGTTCTGATCCCGGAACTGGAGAGTCAGGTTCCTGATAAACAGCCTACCGCCCTCTTCCAACGGCTCGTAATACTGCTGCCACAAGCCATTTGTCTTGGCGATCAGCAACGTGTCGGTATCAGAGTCTACGATCAATCCCGTTATGGGAGAGTCCTGGTCACCGATAGCAGTAGCACTTGACCATGAACCACTGTTGCTGGGATCAGCACTGCTTCGTATTACATGGGGTTGATACAGGTAGATATTGGTTGCTGTCCCCGAGTATGTCTGTGCTGCTATGCCGTACCCTCTCACAACTGTTAAAGATGAAGAAGCCGTAGCTGTGACCAGCATTATCTCCTGCGATGCACCGCCATTAGATGGGTTGCCACATAGAATCAGATCTCCTGCCGAAACAGCCGATCTTGGATCAGCCGTAGTGCTGAGAGTAGTTGCAACGGCATCGTGAGTGCCGTTCACGTTAATGTTTATGTCAGTAATATTGTGACCGCCCCATAAGATTTCCTGGCCAGCATTATTCCTTGCCACCTGGAAGAACTTGAATCTTCCTTCCAGTTCAGTTGAACTCGTCCATGTTGCTGTATTTCTGTCTTTATAAATAAAGGGCATGGGAGCATCTACTACGTCTGTAAATGAATTCCATCCCGCTGCTACCACCCACTTACCAAAGGCAACGCCATTCTTGTAGAGGACATCTACATCAAGCGGAGTGCTGGAAGATGTCCAGTTGTTATCCCCACCGGAGAATACATGGCTCTCAACGAAACACCAGATCTCGTTCTCAATACCGGCGGTCCCAGGGGTAGCGTCATTGGTAGCGGTAGCAAAACCACTCGCTCCATAGCCCGCTCCTGTATGGTTAGCGGAGACAGTAGTTGCCGTAAGGTCTCTTCCCGGCCTGAGATTCCCGTGCGGATATGTCTCGATACGGGTGGAGTCGGCTAGCTTGCCGCGGTCCTTCGCATTTCTCCAGTCTGTACCGCCAATCCCCTTGATCCAGCTATCCATAAACCATGTCAGGGCTATGGTAGGCGGGTCTTCTGACTGGGTTAGTTCTCCCATCGTTAATTGACGGGGTGCTATCGGCTGGGCTTCCCTTGTATCAAAGGGTCTTCTCCCAGTCCTGGCATTACGAGCATACATGAATCCCCGCTTGTGACGGGAGTCATAATCTTCTAGGACAATGTCATGGGTTATGCTTGCTGTTGGCATACTATACGCTCACGCTTGCAGTTCTTGATACATCAAACTGGATGTACCTGCCGGATGCGTCTTCCTCTACGTGCCATGCATTCTTGCCTCGACTGGCTCCAAGAGTTCGCATCCTGATACCGGGTTGCTGGGATAAACGAGACACTTCCCCCTGCCAGAAACCTATGTTTCTCTGCAAGTTGTCTCTCTGCTCCGAGGCTGATCTGGTCCATAAGGTCTGGAATAACACCATCGCAGCGTAGGCCGTAACGATGTTCAACTGGGGCTCTGCTATTTCAGTTGTGCCGGACTCAGTACTCGGACGGGACAGTAAACCCATCCCCTCTAATCTCAGGATCATTCCCCTTGATGGTCCTTCACCGGGTAAAAAGGGATAGTAAGGACCATCTATCATGTCCTGGTTATATTGCTGGTATACCCGTGAAGGCCCACGGATGATCGTAGAGGGTACTGTTATCCTGTAAAGAGGGTCAACTGCCAGCCAGCAGGTATCAAAGTAGGCAGTGGTCTCAGCCGCAACTTCTAAGATTACTTTCACCTGCGTTGCGTCACTGGGTACGGCGGCTTCTACGCTGAGTAATTGCCAGTCGTTATCCCCGGCATGGTAATCCCCGCTTTCTATGTTGCTTCCGTCCCAGTCAATTCGCAGACGGGCCTGGGACGCTCCGTTGGTCCATACCCGGCATCTAAACTGGGCTGTCCTGCCAGCAAGGGAATTGATATTTAAGTCAGGGCTCTGGGTTAATTGACCTACCGCTCCAGACGGCCCCGTAAGACTTACTGAATAGGTTCCGTGGAATACCCGGCTTGATTCCTGGGCCGTTGTAGGAGAGTTAACTTCAGTCCAGGAGTCGGGTACTCCACCTGTCCAATCTTCAAAGTCCGAGTTAGACAGTACGTTATCTACTATGACTGTCTCGTCCCGGATGGGCAGGTAGATTGTCGGAAACAATTCTACGAGTGCCCTGTTGATAGCTACGTGCTTGAGTTCCGGGTCGTACCGGTGGAGTTCAAAGCTGTCACTGCTGGCTGTCTGGGATGACAGGGCTGACTGCAAGATAGCAGTGGGTCCATCAGTGGCCTTTGAGATATAGAGTTCGCAACGTCTTGCTTCGCCAGAATTAGCACCAGACGTTGAAAGAAAGTACTGTTCTTCAAATGCACCGTCATCGCTACCTCCTGGATAATTGAGCAGCGTGGAACTTACAAGGCTGGTACGAGCGTCATTGCCGTCTGCCGAGGTCGAGAAGCTGTTGTAATCTCCGATAGCCTCGGATAGGGATCGCCTTAAATTTGTTCTTGTTGTTGTAGCCATTAACCTATGTCATCCTGTACAAAGATAGGAATGTATCCCCTATTTGGGAAAGTCTGGATAGATCCGTCACTGAAGGTGCATTCAAATTCCCCCTCGTATTCATCGGCTGTGTTGGTATTGGATGCGGTGAAATTATACTGGACCCTGCCAATACCAGCCGTGACCACGGTAGCGGTGGCCCCGTCAACTTTTACCGTTCCGGCAGGTTTAACTCTCATGGAGAACTTAACGCTGGCCCCGGTAAGATTAACAGGGGAGCCAAAGGCATCCTTCAAGTCACGCTTGATAGGACTCGCTGTGTCATTCTGTCCTATATAAAATGGATCTTCAGGCATTAGACCACCTCCGTACTGGTTTGACCACTATCTACCGCAACCGTGCTGGTAGGAGATGCTGCCCCCGTTCCATCCGGTAAGAACGTGGGCGTGGAGATTTGCATAAATATTGACGGGTCAGTATGAGCAGTCCCGGTGATCATCTCGGGTGGGTACTCGGGCATTAACTTGGTTGCCATGTTCTGCCACCAGGACAGATCCTTATCGAATAACTGGTCAAGACTTGTCCCGCCAAAGATGTAAGGATAAAGATAAGCACCGCTCGTAGTTTCTTCGATGGGCCATACCGGCATCCGAAGTTCCTCGGTCTGCTGCAAGACTTCAATAAAGCCCGGCCAGTGCGATGGCTCCTGCTCAAAGAAAATGCTGGGAATCGTGTAACGATATTCAATCGGGAGGACTGGCTCATAATCCCCGACAACAACAAGTCCATCTGCTTTTCCAAAGACTATCGGAAAAGTATAAGGAAATGTTTCAATTAACGGGGTTATGCTAGGCATTTGCTAGGTTTCTCCTATTTTTCCCTATCTACGGCGTTCATAGAAGCCCGTACAGCCATGTAAAATGTCCTTCAGGTATATCAGTATACCTTACCCTCAGAAAACTAAAGTAATTATCACGCCAACGGCCAGAGATGCCCCCGCAACGGTCAGACCGAGGAGCAACTTGCCACTCCACGCGATGTTAGCATCGATTCCCTCCAGCCTGATGTCAATCCGGTGCAGCCGGTTCTCTATATGGGGCAGGTCATTGCTCGATATCTTGGACAGAGTCCTTGCAATTTCCTGTACATCGATCTCACGCCTTGGGCTTGTCAATTTTAACCACCCCCCTGACATCGTCCACCAATTTCCAGAAACTCCGGGTTAATTCGTTCCGTTCTTTCTGACTGAGTTTACCATCCTGGCTGGTTTCCTGTATGGTCTCAACTAATCCCAGTGCTGACCGGATCGCCTTTCGGTTAGTGATAACCTTTAGCAATAACCCCATGATACTCCTTACTTAACCGTTATTGGTGTATCGACCAAATTGTCGGTGATGGTACGTGCCTTCACGGTACTGGCAACCACGAAATCGCTTAGATTGATCCCGTCCCCGTCACCAAATTTGCTGGTATTATCCATCGTGATGGCCCCAGCTTTCACGTAATCAATATTATAGCCACCCACAGAACAGTCCACATCTCTAAAAGTCATCGTGCCAATAATTGCGTCACCGCCAAGCTGAATAATTACACGGTCAACTACGGAATCTTCAGCAAGGAAAACACCACTGCCACGGGTTCCACCAAAATTAATTTCACTGATCGTTGAGTCGATGGTCGCATCCAAGCTGTGACCATCGGTATAGGCTTGCAGAACTAGGTTGCCTGTCTCAACATTTTCCATGCTCAGGCTGGGTGCGGATACGCCCGTCATAGTCCACGTATCTACGTACAACCAACCAGTCGTATTAGTAGTCCGTTGAATGGTTACACAGTCCGTTAACCCTGCCTTTCCCAAATCTAAGTTGTCGAGCGTCAAGCTGCTTAAACGAACTCCAGCGGCTAGATTGATCTGGAGGGTGTGATTTTCATCTGCTGGATTTTCTGGATCGGGTTCTAATGTGACCCCATGTATATCAGGCAAAGGATACGCCGCACCAGGTTCAGGCCAGATCGGGGTGTCATCAGTGCTGGCAATTACGAACGTAAAGGCCAGGATGAAGGCTACGCCTACAACTCCCAAAGCTGTTCCGATACCCTTGAATCCAGATAGGTCAAATCTGAACTTGGGTGTTGGTATCCGTAGGGCATTCAGTATTTTAAGCGTGGGAAATCTGGGTGCTGTAAATCTATCCAGCTTGAGGTCACGGTCTCGCAGCAGGACTCTCCGGTAACGCCAGAGCAAGCACATCAGTCCTACGCTGGTGACCGTTGCAACTACTACGCATATCGCTGCCGTCAAAAGAAGAGCCAGCGGCTCAGATACACCTAGAGACATTATCCAGTTCTGGATACTTTGAATAAAGCTGCCAATTGCAAGTAGTTGCATCTCTAACCCTCCGTTCCTCCCTTACCTTCGTTAACTAATCTTTGTGCCATAGTAGCTATAAATGCCGTCACTGGTCCTGAGAACAGGCCCATGGCGACGAGGACGATATCTAAATGCGGCGCGACCTCGCTCGGATTAGAAGTTGTCTTCCACACTATGATTACCCCCAGAATGACGAAACTAAGAATTATTGGCAGGACAAATAACAGTGTCAAGAATTCCGTGCCAGTCAGGGTAGTTGATGTCTTGGCTTTTAACCTCTCTATCTCTACCCTTGCCTGTATCAGTTCCTCAGTTAGGTCAGGCTTCTTCTCCTCTGCCATTACTCATTCTCTAACACTTTCAAGCTGACTCCACCAAGGAATCCAAAGATACCCCCAATTATAGCGGTCATTATCTCCACCGCATCCATCTGGTATGCCAGCCAGGATGCAAACGTAGAGAAGAACGTAGCACATAAGATGGCTACGAAAACCTGGGGTCGTATCTTCCCAAACTCCATTCTAGCTATAAACCTCATCAGGATCATAAAGATGCGCCACATTGTCTTCATCAATCACCGTCCAGCCTTGATGGTAGATATGGGCGTATGGGTCTCTTGCTGTCCATGACAACCACCCATCTCCCATGTAGGATTTGACATAACGTATTACATCAGGGCTATGAACATCCTTTCCTTCGGCATGATACCGTGCTGTCTTCTCTTCATCCCGTAACCGCCAGACCTTCTGCTCACGGAAGTAACAGCACCTGTTAAATGTATTCGGGAGTTCCAATCCGTCCACTACTTTGTGGGGCTCGGCATCGGGAGACCTGTAAAGAGTTAATGTTTCACCGTTAATAGAAGCCATGCCGTCTATATAGATACGGCCTACATCAGCATCAGTCCCGGTAACTACAGCTTTACCCAGCAACTCCTTGAAATACCATACGGCATCGCCTATCGCTACCTTCATGTATCCCATGTTCCGATCCCAGGACATCCGCATACTGTGCGGTCCCCTCGGAATGGGAGATTGTTCCGGTATAGGCTCAGGATTCTGGGCCTGACTGTCTCCGTAAACTACTATGCTAGGATTTAGCAGCACTTGCTGTCTCCTTCTGACCGTTCTTTGACTTGGCTATTCCCTCTGCCATAGCTGGATTGCAGGGTATTTCTTCCTTCGTTACCTCGGCTCGATCCAGTATACGGATACTGCCGTCTTCCATGATCTGGATATCTGACAGGTTCTTTGTTCCATCTCTAAGAGCCCGAACAAGGGCGTTGTATTCGGACTTCTCATGTTCGCTACGGGCGAGTTGATTCAGCAGGTTCTGGGCTTCTTCCATCCATGCGTCATCTTTCTTCTGGTTTACCCGCCGTTCTATCTGGAACAAGCTACTGGCTATATCTATCATGACTCTCCTAAACTGCGTCTGCTATGGTATTTACTATGGCTGAACCGCCGACCCTTTTTGCGGCAAGATCTGTCTTCAAATCAGCATACAGAACTGCCATTGTTGGATATGTGCTTAGATTCGGCCCTGTCCAAGAAAACTGATTCACATATCGTGTCGGAATTCTATTGTCCCAAGCATCATTATCCGAATTTCTAGCACTCTGATTTTCATGGATAACTAAACGGTATCCAAGATACCAGTGACCATCAGTGCCATCGTTGATTTCTGGGTTTTTACGTGGTCCTAATACCTCAACAATATGCCCGTATACGCCAGTTCGGGTAACCCCTTGATCTACTAAATTAAACGTAACGCCCATTACGCCCCCTAAGATTTCAAATTATCAATACAACCTTGCAGTTCTTGTACCGCTTGCACTAACCACGGAATCAACCTGTTATATGATGCCGCATATGTCTCCACTTCCTCACTTTCCCCCTGATTGTTAACGTGTCGGTCTGGGACGGTTGTAATAAAAGATGGAATATTCACCCCATCTGCTACAACGCATTGGGCAATGATTCCCCTCTGAGTTTCACATGGGGTTGCCACATACTCAAATTCTTTGATCTTCAATTTTTGCAATTCTGGCATGGCCGCCGATGGTATCGCAATGTTTCGTTTAACCGCCGCATCGGAGAAAGCACCGTAGCTATTAGTTCTAGATAAAACATCCCCGTTAACCTCTACGGCGAACTTATCTTCGTCACCTGCGTCGTTATTCATTTTGAAAGACACGAATCTGGCCGTTGCTCCAACATTATTTCCAGTGCCTTCCATGTTGATCCCATAATCGGATGAATCGTGAGTCATTTTAATCTTTAACTGATAGTCCCCATCTGCGCCTTCTAAGTGGAGCCTCATGGCCGGACTAGTAGTGCCAATTCCAACATCGCAACCGTTAAGTGTCATAACAGTTGTAAGAGCCGTGGCCCCCGCTTTGACCACGTTAACATCCAGTGCTGTTCCTCTATTACTACACCATGCCTCTATGCTACGGGCAACTATATTCGCTCCTGTCACAAAGAGTGTGCCGTTAGACCCTTGAAATTGTAAAGAGCCAATGTTTTCCGCGCAGTCCAATGCCGTCTGAGTTCCTACCGAACCGTTATCAGATTTTTGAATATTCAGCAAAGCATTAGTGCTATTCGTTGTGCTGTAAGATGCAATGTTGAAATTTTGTTGACCTGCATATTGATGGGTGAAGTTTTGTCCGTCAAAAAGCAAATTGGCTTCGGCACAAAGTTCTGTCGTAGTTGCGCCAATCGTGACCAATTCGTTGGCGGTAGCATTGTTGATAGTTTGACCGCCAGCCGAACCCCATGATAAAACACCCGAGCCATTCGTGGTCAGCACATTTCCGCAACTACCCCCTGCTGGAGGGAATGTGTAGGCTATGCAAGCAGTAGTACAGGCATGGGCTGCAAGGGTGAAGTATTTGTTGCCGTCACCGTCAAGGAACTTTACCGTACCGTTGTTACCAGTAACGTAGTGGGTACTCGTAATACTGGTTGCACCCGTCACTACCCCCGCATCAATACTAATAGTGCCATCTAGAAGGATGGCAGAGCAAGCGGCTGGTTCTATATTAATAGCCGCACCAGAGTCCAGCGTTAAAACTCCGGCAGAATCTATGTCTACCGTACCGTCTGCTGTTATCTGGATATTTGCTGCGGCAGCAGCGGTGTCAGTAGTTACCAGAGAGAAAGCACCATTTGCTGCTGCGGTCATTACTATAGTGTCACAGGCAGAACCTGTCAGAGTAACAACCTTACCGTCTATGTTTACATCATCTACGGTAAGAGCATTCAATGAAGGAGAGTCTGTCCAGTCAGGTTTGCAAGATGCTTGCTGAAGAATCTCTCCGTTAGTTCCTTTCCCTACTCTTGAAAGCTGGGAAGAGGAGGACGCATAGAGAATATCCCCGGCGGCCTGACACGCAAATACGTGACCGCCTACGGCTTCGTACTCGCCTTGAGTTAAAGATGTCCCGGCACTCAGGTGTTTAAATTCATCTGCCATTGTAAGCTCCTATCTGTCATAGCCCCGCTCCATAGCTTTGTGAAGCCTGTGGCGGTTCTCGGCTTCCTCTATCCGCTTCATAAACGGGTAGCAACCATCGTTGCATCTAGGCTTGCCGCAGGTGGGAGCGTCACACAGGAAACAGTAACCCCGCTCTATTCCAGAACCAAAATGTACATGCACCAGAAACTGACAGTGGACGCACTTGAAGGTACTAGATTCCTTCACCCCACCGTATGGGTCCGTGATCAAGGCATACCCTTCAGCGTCAGCCATTACTCAGTCCAGTGGAATCCTATCATGTAATCTGTAGTCGCTGAAGCATGGTCTGCCTTCCCGCCGAAACCGTCAGTGGTAGTAGCGGGAGCCACGAATTCCCCACCCGGGGGAGCAACCCAGCGGTAAGTGGCACGGTGATTCAACGGAACCCTCAAGAGGTCTCCATCAGCTACAACCGCCAGTCCACTGGTAGTCGAGGTATTTACATAGGTAGGTTCCGTTGTAAGGTTAGAGTGGAACACTGATCGTGCCGCCTGTCCGGCAGCGTCCGATAACAATGTGGACGTGATAGCCCCACCACTTGCACCCGGTGCTGTTGTCTGTCCTATCAAGTAGATGGAAGTCAGGTCAGCCGGAGTACCCACGTTGCCCATGTTTATTTCATAGAGCCAGATGCGGTGAGCGGTGCTGGCATTTACCGTAAGGGATGCCGCCGAATCCGCAGTCGATGTTAATGTGTT
>Ga0208316_1001915_pt1 | contig 11326 bp, 10 predicted proteins | sample MalvireepMed_231_FD_184240 | JGI IMG/M metagenome (GOLD analysis project Ga0208316, IMG submission 184240) | Marine viral communities from the Global Malaspina Expedition - Malaspina viral metaG DeepMed_231 (SPAdes) (version 2) | ecosystem: Environmental > Aquatic > Marine > Oceanic | place... | reverse complement strand
CTGAGCGTCGCGTTTCATCATTTCGTGCGGCCGGAAGAGAAATTCGACGGCCTCGACGAACTCAAGGCCGCCATGTGGCGGGATCTGGAACAGGTACAAGCCTTTTTGGACCAAGACGACGGACTATGACGGATTACAAGGCGACGCTTAATCTTCCCCACACCGACTTCCCGATGAAGGCCGGTCTGTCCCAGCGCGAACCCAAGCGTCTGGACCAATGGCAGCAGCGCGATCTGTACCGCCGGATTCGCGAAGCGTCCGCCGGACGTCCCAAGTTCATCCTTCACGATGGCCCCCCGTACGCCAACGGCGACATTCATATCGGCCACGCGGTGAACAAGATCCTCAAGGACATCATCGTCAAGGCGCGCACCCTGGACGGCTACGATGCCCCCTACGTGCCGGGCTGGGACTGCCACGGGCTGCCCATCGAGCTGAAGGTGGAGCAGAAGGTGGGCAAGGCCGGCCACAAGGTGGACGCCGCCACCTTCCGCAAGAAGTGCCGGGAGTTCGCCGCCAAGCAGGTGGCAGGCCAGAAGCGTGACTTCCAGCGCCTGGGTGTGTTCGGGGACTGGGACAGCCCCTACCTGACCATGGACTACGACACCGAGGCGAACATCATCCGCGCGCTCGGCAAGATCGCCGCCGGTGGCCACCTGACCAAGGGCTTCAAGCCGGTGCACTGGTGCCTGGACTGCGCCTCCGCCCTGGCGGAAGCGGAAGTGGAATACCAGGACAAGCAGTCGCCGGCCATCGACGTGGCGTTCGCCGTCACCGACCCGGCGGATTTCAACAGCCGCACCGGCGTCGAGGCCGCATCCCCGGCCCTGGTGATCTGGACCACCACGCCCTGGACGCTGCCCGCCAACCGGGCGGTGGCGGTGCATCCGGAGCTGGATTATGTGCTGCTCAGCGGTGAGCAGAACGGCGCCGCCGTGGCACTGGTGGTGGCCGAAGATCTGGCGGACACCGTCAGCGAGCGCTTCGCGCTCACCGGTGCCGAGCGGTCCGCGTCGTTCAAGGGCGCGGCCCTGGAACACCTCACCCTGCGGCACCCGTTCCTGGACCGCCAGGTGCCGGTGATCCTTGGCGACCACGTCACCACCGACGCCGGTACCGGCTGCGTGCATACCGCGCCGGGCCATGGTGAAGACGACTTTATCGTCGGCAAGCAGTACGGCCTGGAAGTGGACAGCCCGGTGCAGGACAACGGCCTGTTCCGGGAGGACCTGCCGGTGGTCGGCGGCCTGCATGTGAGCAAGGCCAACCAGCCGGTGATCGACGCCCTCAAGGAAGGCGGCACCCTGGTGGCGCTGGAGACCATCACCCACAGCTACCCGCACTGCTGGCGCCACAAGACGCCGATCATTTTCCGCAGCACCGCCCAGTGGTTCATCCCCATGAGCGAGGGCGGCCTGCTGGCCCAGGCCCGCGCCGAAGTGGACAAGGTGCAGTGGTTGCCGGAGTGGGGCAAGGCGCGCATCGAAGGCATGCTGCGCGACCGGCCGGACTGGTGTATCTCCCGGCAGCGCACCTGGGGCGTGCCGATCGCCCTGTTCGTGGACCGCGCCACCTCCGAACCGCACCCGGACACGCCGCGCCTGATCGAGGAAGTGGCCAAGCGTGTAGAGCAGAACGGCATCGACGCCTGGTTCGACCTGGAGGCCGAGGAGCTGCTCGGCGACGACGCGGAGCGCTACACCAAGGTCACCGACATCCTCGACGTCTGGTTCGACTCCGGCGTGACCCACTACTCGGTGCTCGAGCAGCGCGACGAGCTGGCGGTGCCCGCCGACCTCTACCTGGAAGGCTCCGACCAGCACCGCGGCTGGTTCCAGTCCTCGCTGCTGACCAGCACCGCGATCCGTGACGCGGCGCCCTATAAAAGCGTGCTCACCCACGGCTTCACGGTGGACGAGCAGGGCCGCAAGATGTCCAAGTCGATCGGTAACGTGATCGCCCCGCAGGAAGTGTGGAACGACCTGGGCGCGGACATCCTGCGCCTGTGGGTGGCGGCCACCGATTACCGCGGTGAGATGAGCGTGTCCAAGAACATTCTCAAGCAGATGGCGGACAGCTATCGCCGCATCCGCAACACCGCCCGCTTCCTGCTCTCCAACCTGAACGGCTTCGACCCGCAGCGCGACGCGGTGGCCCCGGACGACATGATCGCTCTGGACCGCTGGGCGGTGGGCCGCGCCGACGCCTTGCAGGCGGAGCTGCGCGAGCTGTACGACGGCTATCATTTCCATCTGGTTTACCAGCGCCTGCACAACTTCTGCGGCAACGAGCTGGGCGGCTTCTACCTGGACATCATCAAGGACCGCCAGTACACCACGCCGGCGGATTCGCTGGCGCGGCGCTCCTGCCAGACCGCGCTCTATCACATCGCCCAGGCCCTGGTGCGCTGGATGGCGCCGATCCTCAGCTTCACCGCCGAGGAAATCTTCGAGCTGCTGCCCGGCGAGCGCCCCGACTCCGTGTTCCTGACCACCTGGTACGACGGCCTCTTCCCGCCGGCGGACGACGCGGACATGGATCTGGCGTTCTGGGAGCAGGTGCAGGCCGTCAAGCAGGCGGTCAACAAGGCCATCGAAGAGGCCCGCAACCGCAAGGAACTGCGCGCCAACCTGGCCGCCGACGCCACCCTCTACGTGGACGAGCGGCTGGCCGGCCTGCTCGGTCGCCTGGGCGATGAGCTGCGCTTCGTCACCATCACCTCCACCGCCACCCTGGCGCCACTGGCGGACGCTCCGGCGGAGCTGCCGGACAGCGCCGTGGCCGGGCTCAAAGTGCAGGTGGCGCCGTCGCCGCACGACAAATGCGTGCGCTGCTGGCACCACCGCCCGGACATCGGCACGCACCCCGAGCACCCGGAGCTGTGCGGCCGCTGCGTGACCAACCTGGACGGTGACGGCGAGGAACGCCACTATGCGTGAGCAACAAGGCGCCCAGAGCCAACTGGTCTGGCTGTGGCTCACCGGCCTGATGATCGTGCTGGATCAGGTCAGCAAGCACTGGGTGGTGGCCCGTTTCGACCTCTATGAGCGGCTGGAGGTGCTGCCGTTCTTCAACCTGACCCTGGCCTACAACTCCGGGGCCGCGTTCAGCTTTCTGGCCGGCGCCGGCGGCTGGCAACGCTGGTTCTTCGCCGCCGTGGCGGTGATCGCCGTGGTGCTGATCCTGGGCTGGATGCGCAAACTGCGTGACGAGCGCATGCAGGGCGCCGCTCTGGCACTGATCCTCGGCGGCGCCGTCGGCAACCTCTACGACCGGGTGGTGCTCGGCCATGTGGTCGACTTTCTCGACTTCTATTGGGGCGATTACCACTTCCCGGCCTTTAATATCGCCGACACCGCCATCACTATTGGGGCAGCCTTGATCATTCTCGACATGCTGCTGGGAGGCCGTCGCGGCCATGACTGACACCTTGCGCGCGGGTCCGCAGACCCGCATCACCCTGCATTTCGCCGTGCGTCTGATGGACGGCACCGAAATGGACAGCACCTACGGCGGCGAGCCGGCCGCCTTCTCCTGGGGTGACGAATCCCTGCTGCCCGGCTTCGAGCGCGCCATCCTCGGCCTCAAGGCCGGCGACAAGCGCAGCGTCTTTATCGACGCCGCCTCCGGCTTCGGTGAATACAACGAACAGAACCGGCAGCATTTCAAGCGCAGCACCTTCAGCGCCGACGACGTGGAAGTGGGCACGGTGATGAATTTCGCCGACGCCGCCGGCGCCGAACTGCCCGGCGTGATCGCCGAACTGGACGACGACTGGGTCACCGTGGACTTCAATCACCCGCTGGCCGGCCGCGACCTCACCTTCGAGGTGGAGATCATCAACGTCGAGCACGACGCCCCGGAGCAGGCCGTCCGCCTGAACTGACCTTCTGGCCGGCCACCGCTGGTGGCGCGTATACTCAGGATACATTTCAAGCAGGTTCCGATATGCAAATCCGTCTCGCCAACCCCCGTGGCTTCTGCGCCGGCGTCGATCGGGCCATCGATATCGTCAATCGGGCCCTGGACGTGTTCGGGCCGCCGGTCTATGTGCGCCACGAAGTGGTCCATAACCGCTACGTGGTGGACGGCCTGCGCGAGCGCGGCGCGGTGTTCGTCGACGAGCTGGAGGAAGTGCCCGACGACGCCATCGTTATCTTCAGCGCCCACGGCGTCTCCAAGGCGGTGCAGGACGAGGCCGAGCAGCGCGCCCTGCAGGTGTTCGACGCCACCTGCCCGCTGGTCACCAAGGTGCACATGGAGGTGATTCGCTACGCCCAGGAAGGCCGCGAGGCGATTCTGATCGGCCACCAGGGCCACCCGGAAGTGGAAGGCACCATGGGCCAGTACGACACCAGCAAGGGCGGGCGCATGTATCTGGTGGAAGACGAGGCCGACGTGGCCCGCCTGGAAGTCACCGACCCGGACAATCTGGCGTTCGTCACCCAGACCACCCTGAGCGTGGACGACACCGCCCGCATCATCGACGCCCTGCGCCAGCGCTTCCCCAATATCCTCGGCCCCAAGCGCGAGGATATCTGCTACGCCACCACCAACCGCCAGGACGCGGTGCGCCAGCTGGCCCTGGAATGCCAGCTGGTGCTGGTGGTGGGGTCGGTGAACAGCTCCAACTCCAACCGCCTGCGCGAACTGGCCGAGCGCTGCGGCACCCCCGCCCACCTGCTCGACGACCCGGCCATGATCGACCCGGCCTGGCTCAAGGGTAAGAAGGCCGTGGGCGTCACCGCCGGCGCCAGCGCCCCCGAGGAGCTGGTCCACCAGGTGATCGCCCGCCTGCGCGAACTGGGCGGCGAAGACGCCCACGAGATCCCCGGCCGCGAAGAGAACATCCGCTTTTCCATGCCCCGCGCCCTGCGGGCCTGATCCCTCCGCTCCCGCGAAGCCTTCCCCTTGCCCGTCCACCAGTGGCGGGCCGTTCCGCGTGTCGCCCGACAGATAATATACTGACTCTACAGCTAATGAAAAAGTGTGAATAAGGTCACAGCTTATTTTCGTAAAAACCCCCGTGTATCAACCGCTTATGCCGCTTATTGCCGCCAAGTGACCGCTCGTCTAAGTCTCGTTGTCGACAGTTTTACAATTGCTAGAGTGGGTGCTCACAAGAATGAAAGTGGAGTGCGTCGTGGTGTCTGACACCCGGTTAAGAAGTGGGGGCTTCACCCTTATTGAGTTGATGATCGGGATCGCCGTAGCCGGCGTCCTGCTTGCCCTGGCTGTGCCCTCTTTTCAGAACCTGACCGCGAACAATGCTTTGCGAAGCTCCACTGCGGATTTGATAACCGCTATCAATACGGCCCGGGCTCAGGCCGTGAATCTGCGTGTCGACGTCGTTTTGGAAGAGACCGGCTCCTCCTGGAGTGACGGCTGGAAAATCAAATACGGCGCGGGGACTGTGGAAACGGATCAAACCTTCACGCCCTCGGGCAGCGTCACGGTCACGCAGGTTAGCGGCAGCGGTGCGTTGACCTTTACGCCCTCGGGCATGATGAGTTCCGCGGTCACCTTCGAAATATGCGATGACCGCACCAAAGAGAGTGGCCGGCAGATCAAGGTTGGCCTGTTCGGAACCGTCGAAAACACAGCGATCACATGCAGCTAGGAACCAGGATGAAAGCGAACGGTAGATGTCAACGCGGTGTCGGCATGGTTGAGATACTTATTGCGCTGCTTGTGCTGGCCATTGGTGTGCTCGGTTACGCTGGGTTGCAGCTGAATGCTTTGAAGAGCTCGGAGGAGGCCCACCTTCGAGCGACCGCGACTTTCATCGCTCGTGATGCCCTCGAACGGATACTGGCCAACCCTGGTTCTCGGGACGATTACCTGGATGAGGACAATTGGAACGCGAACGCCTCCGATGCCGGCGGCGCGCCGACTAATCAGAACGCCTGTGTCACCAATGCCTGCTCCTCCGACGAGATGGCCGATTGGGATATTGAGATGTTGACCTGGCAAGCCGCGAATACCATGCCTGCCGGTCGCATTGTAGTGACGCCGTGCGCCATGCCGGGCGCCACTTCAAGTTGCGTGATCGTCGCCTGGAACGACCAGGCGCCTGGTGAGTGTGTCGATGCGGACGACGGAGTGGCGGCTGGCGAAGAAACGGAGTGTGTGGTCATGGAGGTAGCCCGATGAAGATGTCACGTCACCAAGCCGGCTTCAGCCTTGTCGAATTGATGGTTGCCATGGCGCTTGGGCTTTTGATTACGGGTGCCGCGCTGTCCCTTTTCAGCACCAACCAGCGAATGTTTCAGCTTCAGCAGGGCGAATCAGAACTCCAGGAACAAGGCTATCTGGCCATGCGTTTCATCGTTGAGGATGTGCGCATGGCCGGCTTTCACGATCTTTCAGTGGGTGTTGCGCCGAACCCGGTTATTAATACCTCGTCGCCGTCGATTCCCGCGGCGTCCGACGGTGCTGGCGGTAGTAATGACCGCCTTACTATAAGCTATCACGGTCTCCGGGATTGCGAGGGTAATCCTGCTGCAGCCACCGATCGCTCTCTGGTCGTCAACACTTACTGGGTGGACGACGACAAAAAACTAAAGTGCCGAGGCAACAAGGCGACGCCCCTTACTTCCGGGGTTACGTTGCTTGATGGCGTTGAAAGTTTTCAGGTTTTGTACGGTATGGATACTACACCGGATGATCAAGTTGCTTTTGCCAGCCAGTATGTACGCGCGGATCAGCTTGCCTCTCACTTCACCAACGAACATTTGGTTCTGTCCGTAAAAATAGCGATGCTTTTAGAGAACGATACACCGGCTATCGGCAGTGGCCCGGAGAAGACCTTCTACTTGCTGGACACCAGTAAGGACGTTGATACCAGCCAGACGCTATATCAGCAGTTTTCCACCACCGTGGCATTGCGCAACTATCCCTGGAGCCAGATCTGATGGACGGCAGCCGCTCAATCTACAAAAGTCAGGACGGCGCGGCGCTACTGATCGCGCTGTTCGTGTTGGTGATTGTCTCGGTGATGGGCATCACGGCGATGAAGACGAGCATGTTCAGCGCCAAGATTGCCACCGGCACGCAGATCGATGCAATGGCGTTCGAAGGCGCGGAGTCGGCGATTACCGCAACTTACCTGGAGCTCGCCAATGACGACGACGTTATGCAGACGCTGCTACTTGGCGGCATGGTGAGTCGCTGTATCACGATGGCCGACCGGACCGCCGAAGGCGCATGCGTTGACGGGCAAACACTGGATTCAAGAGGTCTGATCGTCTCTGAATCGCACAGCAAGGTAAACGGCTATGCGCCCATTGATGGTTACCAGGTGGGCAGCAGTGGTGGAGGCGCGCAATTGGTCGAGTACAAGATAGGTATTCTCGGTGACAGCGAACTCGCGGACCTGGGCGTTGAAAACCATCACATGCAAGAGGCTCTGAAGCGGGCTCTAAAGCCGTCTTCCGACATCGAATAGGATCGGGGTGAGAGGAGATAACCATGCGTGATTTTATCATCAAAGCGTCACTATTGTGGGTCGTGATGTTGCTCGCTCCGACGCCCTTGTACGCGGACGATACGGAAATATTCTTTGCCCGCGCGAACGCGGATGATTCCCAGAACCAGAACATCGCCAACGTGATGATTTTGCTCGACACCTCCGGCAGTATGCGTTACTGCAAGGATAGTCTGGGCTTCGACGATGGTCAGCCTCGGTGGTGTGACACCGAGAGCGAGCGCCGTATCAATATGCTCGTGCGGGCTTTCAATATCATGATTGACGATATTCCCGAAGATGTCCGAGTGGGTTTGAGTCGTTTTAGAGAGAATGAAACCGATGGTGGTCATGTTCTGGTTCCGGTAATCGATAACAACGCCAATAATCGTCAGTTGTTAAAGCGAAAGGTCGCAGAGCTTAATTCCGGTGGTCAGAAATACGGCGACCCCTGGGGGGGGACACCCACATCAGAAGCTTACTATGAAGTTTACCGCTATATGATGGGTCTTGAGCCGGTGTATGGCGATTATAGTGGAGATAATCGTGATACCGATCCGCGGGTGTGTCTGGAATATCAGACTAATGAAACTTGTGAAGAAGTTCCTGTGTATGAATGGCAGGATGTCAGTTACTGTCCTCAATACGAGGACAATTGTCAGCGGTATTGTGAAGACTGGGGTTGGTGGGGTTGCGATGAATATGGATATAAGGAACTTAAGAAGACCGGAACCAAGCTGGAATGTTCTGAGGAGACGACCTGCGTAAACGAAGTCGCGATTATAGGGAACGACGGTAACTATGTCTCTCCCATGAATATGGATAATCAGTGCGAGAAGAACCATGTGATTGTGATGACCGACGGCGCGCCGAGTCCAGGCAGTGACAATCTCGGCTGGGACTGCTCGGATCGCGGGTCGATCGCTGGCAGCTACGCCTGTCAGGAGCAGATAGCCAAAACCTTAAAGAGCGAACAAAATATCAAGGGTCGACCGGTCATTACTTCCAACATCGGCCTTTATATGGGCGGCTATAAATCAGACATGTCCGGTGTTTCCTCGGAGGGCGGTGGCGCAACCTACAATGCGGACTCCGCCAGTGCCCTGGCTCAGGCGTTTATTGATCAACTTGAGTTGGTTGCGGAGGATTCGAAGGCTATTACCTCTCCGGGTGTGGCGGTTAACCAGATGAACCGTCTTGAGCATCTGGACCAGCTTTATTATTCTGTTTTTAAGCCTCGCAAGAGTTCGGTGTGGGAAGGAAACCTGAAGCGCTACAAACTTGATGGCACCGTAATACGGGATGTGAATAATGCAGATGCTGTCGATTCCGACACCGGTTACTTTAGCAATTTCTCTCAAAGCTGGTGGTCGCCGGAAATTGATGGTTTTGACGCGGAACAGGGTGGGGCGCGGAGCCAGTTAAATAACAGAAAGTTGTTCGTCAGTGATGCGGCGGGTAGCATTAGCGAGCTGACCCAGGCCGAGGTGGACGATGATAACGTCACGTCCAGCGCGACCTTTGGTATCCCCGCCGATGCTATTGACGATTTTGATTCCAAGCAGGAAGTCTATGAAGCGCTAAAAGCGCTTTGGGCCGACCCGCTGCACAGCGTTCCGCTCCTGGTGAACTACGAAGGTGGCGAAGCCGACGACGCCTCCTCGCAAACCAACTACATTTTCGTGTCCACCAACGGTGGTATGCTGCACGCCGTTGATCCGGATGACGGTTCGGAGAAGTTCACCTTCATGCCGCAACAGTTTCTGAACAAGGCTTATGACTTTGTCAGCTCCCCGTCATTGCAGCCAGGCAATATCCGCGAGCCTTATGGGTTGGACGGGTCCTGGATTGCTTGGCGTCGTCCCGAGATCGACGCAAACGGTGATCGCACTGGTGATGCGGCCAATGTATACATTTATGGCGGCATGCGTCGTGGTGGCGACTCCTACTTCGCTCTGGATGTCAGCAACATCGACAGCCCTAGTTTGATGTGGCAAATCGATGGCGGATACGACGGCGACGCTGACTCCGGTTTCGATCTGCTCGGACAAACCTGGTCCACACCGACACTCACGCAGGTCAAGATTGGCGACACTCGCAAACCGGTGTTGGTGTTTGGCGGTGGTTACAGTCCCGAGGATCATGACCAGGCGGGCGAGAGAAGCGGTGAGGACCAGATCGGTCGTGGGGTATTCATGGTGGACGCGATGACCGGCGAATTGATCTGGTCCGCCAGTAAGTCCGCCAGTAATAACGGTCTCGCGCACACCTCCGTGGACGCCATGAACTGGGCGGTTCCCGGTGGCGTTTCCGTAGTGGATTTGGACTTCGACGGGTTTGCCGACTATCTCTACTTCGCCGATCTCGGTGGGCAGGTTTTTCGGGCCAATCTGAACAATGATAATGACGGGGCCGGTGGTCTGGTTGATGGTGTTACGCGGCTGGCCGCGCTGGGGGATAGTGGCAGCGCCGATCATCGGCGCTTCTACGAAGCGCCGGCGGTGGGTTACAAATCCCAGGACGGCAGCGAAGCCCTCTACGTGTTGATCGGTTCCGGCTACCGCGCTCATCCGTTGGATGAAGGCACCGACGAAGCGATCTTCTCTATCCGTGACGGTAATTTTCGTCAGACCGGTGGTGAAGGCTACCCCATTACTTACTCTGATTTGAGGCAGGCGGGCAGCGACCCCGAAGGCGAAGATCAGGGGTGGTATCACGAATTCTCCCGGGACGGCGAGAAGGTGCTGTCTTCTCCGGTGATTTATGACAACACGGTGCTCTTCACGACCTACGCGCCCGGTGGTGATGATCTTGATGACAACCCTTGCGTGGTACGTTATGGCGAAGCTTATTTGTACGCGGCCGATATGGTCAGCGGCAAGCCACCCGCTGACAGCGACAGCAATAATTTCGAGGACAATAATGTCATCAAGGATATTGACTGGAACGGTGAGAAGCTGGATCAGAGTACCATTCCTCCCAGTCCATCGTTGATTTTCCAGCAGGGAGGCAAAAAAGTGTCCATCGTAGTCGGTACCGAAGTGGTCGATGCGCCTAACGTCAACTTCACCAACCTCCGAAAGAATCGCTGGTACATGATGGATAAAGACGAAGCACAGAACTATGTTGTGCCACAGACAGGGGGTAACTGAAGATGGGGATCCGACGCTCCTCGAGCGGTTTTACACTCATTGAGTTGATGATCGTGGTGGTGGTGGTGGCGATCCTGGCCGCGATCGCCTATCCGGCGTACACCGAGCAGGTCCGGGACAGCCGGCGCTCGGAAACGCAGGGCATGCTGATGGACCTGGCCGCCTCACTGGAAGCCTACCGCGCCAAGAATTTTTCGTACGATGGCGCCACGGCTTCATCATTGGCGCCGAAGCTCTCCAGCAGTGACTTCTATAACGTCGCGATCACCACCAGTAATAACGATCAGGCCTACACCATTACCGCCACCACCAAGACCGGCTCCATCATGGAAGGCGACGGCGCCCTGGTGATCAACAGCCAGGGGCAGACCTGCCGCGTCAAAGGCGCCTCGACCTGTACGCCGAGTAGTTCCACGTCCTGGAAGGAGTGACCAGAGCTACGGACACAGGCGTGCGTCCGCGGTTTCGATGCGTGCCGTGCCGATTACGTTCATGATCACCTTGCGGGCATGTTCCTGATTGCAGATCAGGAAGTGCCCGTTTTGGTAGTAAAGATTGCCGCGGCGGCCATAGCGAAGCGCTTTGCCTCGAAAGCGCCGCCAGATCAGCGTGGTGCCTTCGGGTAACTCCAGGTATTCGATAATATCCTGAGCCCGTACTTTTCCGTCGGTATCCGGATCGGTGGCGATCAGCAGGGTTCGCGTCGGTC
>Ga0208316_1001911_pt1 | contig 11346 bp, 11 predicted proteins | sample MalvireepMed_231_FD_184240 | JGI IMG/M metagenome (GOLD analysis project Ga0208316, IMG submission 184240) | Marine viral communities from the Global Malaspina Expedition - Malaspina viral metaG DeepMed_231 (SPAdes) (version 2) | ecosystem: Environmental > Aquatic > Marine > Oceanic | place... | reverse complement strand
GCGGCGAGTGACACCTTCGTTATTACGGACCCTAATGTTCGGGGTTGTATGTAAGAACGGTGGCTATCGACCCTTGACCCAGCCCCAGGAGGCTAGGATGCAGGAACAGGACGGGCAGCCGTCCACGACGGGAGGTCCATCGCAATATGACCGACCCTAGCTTCATAATCCCTCCGGGCACCGCTGCTGAGTTCAAGCTGCACCGGGAGGTGCTGGAGCAGATTCTGGACAACCTCCCCATCAACGAGCAGTGGGTGCTGTTTCGTATGACCAGTACCGGGCAGGTGCTCGTAATGGGACAGAGCCTGGACGGGGTACGTTCTTTACGAGCCAAAGGGTTGGTAATCGAGGACGACACTCCAGAGGGCGACCGTGGTTTATAACGGGAGACTCTATCAGTGCTCAAAGTGTGGTCATTGGTTTTGGCATGGCCAGTTTCAGGTTGCCTGTACAGTTATTCATACTGACGGACACTGCCATTACGGAGAGACTCCGGCATCAGACGACCCACAGGTTCGTGCCATAGAAATACAGGCACAAATAAATTACCAAGCCTCAGTTTGCTAGAAAGGTTTAATGAGCACGAAAACAACCGACCTCAAGATTGAACTCCAGCGGTTAATTCACATGTCAAAGTCGCAATCTTGGGATAATACACCGCCTGGTCCCCGTGACGGCCTCTTTGCCGAGGCCCTGCTTCAGTTGCTGACGAAGATGGAAAACATCGAACGCGAAATGGAGCAACGAGTCATAAACCCTCTCACGGACAACTTTACGTGATTCACTGCCTCTGGGAACCCGACTGGTTCTTCTGGCTCCAGGGCTTCAGCCCCACGCCGCCGGTGTTTGAACGCTTAATCTGTCACTGGATAATGTAATGACTCCAAAACGCATCCTTTTCGTCGTAATGCCCTACGAGGGTGAGGTTCAGGACCGGGTTACTTCCAAGTTCTACAAGAACTCGGCGGTCAAGTACATGCCGCTGGGCGTCCTCAGTGTCGCGGCCCACGTTCCCGAGCACGCGGTCACCGTTCTTGATGCGGCCAGTCTCGGAATCGGCCTGGAAGAAACTATTTCACGCATTGAGGCTATCAGCCCTGACATTCTGGCCCTCTCCGTGGTCACCTACCGGGCCTGGGCCATGGTCCAGATACTGAATCGCACCTCAACCCCGATAAAGGTGGTTGGAGGCCCCCACGCTACCTACAACGCCGATGTGATACTTCGCCAGGGTGCTCATGCCGTGTTCAAGGGTGACGCCGAGCGTAGTTTCCCCAAGTGGCTCCAGGACGGCTGCCCCAGAGGGGTTATTGAGGGCGGCATGGTTGATTTGGACCTCCTCAAGTTCCCGGCCCGCCACCTGATGAACCTCAAGGAATACGAGATTGAGCCTAACGACGACCTTTTGTTCAATGTGGGCCGGTTACGGCTCCCGATGTACAGTTCCAAGGGCTGCCCGCTCAAATGCACCTACTGCGACGTTCAACAGAAGACCTTCAACTTCAAATCCCCGGAGCGGTGCGTGGAAGAATTCGAGGAACTGATTGGCCTGGGGGCCACTTCCATCCATATTCTGGACGACGCCTTCAATATCCGGAAGGACCGCATCATCCGGATGGCTCAATTGATTGAAGGAAGGGGGATTGATGTCGATTGGAGTGCCCGAGGAACGGTCGAAACTAGAAGCGAGGTTGTCAACGCTCTTGGTGCTGCTGGATGCGCACGTCTCCACGTTGGAATTGAGCATCTTGATGACACAGTACTTGAATACTTCAAAAAAGCTCAGAGATTTAAGCAGATATCTGAATTCACCCGTCTTTGTGGACACGCAAACATAGCCATTTTGGGGTATTTTATTATCGGCGCTCCCATGGAGACCGAAGAATACCGCAAGAGCCTCCCTCAAATGATTGAAAACCTGGGAATCAGTCTCCCCTACTTCAATCTACTGTCCCCCTTGGCTGAAACGGCCTACTATTTCCAGTTACTGGAGGATGGGACGCTGAAAAAGGACCATTGGGCCATATTCTGCGCCAACCCGGTCAAAGATTTCGAGATGCCTTCGGCCAGGAGTCTCCAGGAGGATACCGAGCTTCAGGCCACCATCGACGAGTACGTGGTCCACTTCAAGCGTAAAGAGATGCCGGTGTTTGTGGCATGACATCAGTGTGGGAAATCGCCGCACGGCAAGTGAAGCGAGAGCAGTTGGTTGCTTTTGAGGAACGGGTCAAGAACGCCTTCCTGAAGGGTAAGATTCGTGCTCCGGTACACCTCAGCGGCAGCAACGAGAGCCAGCTAATCAACCTTTTCAAGAATATTCGGGACGAGGACTGGGTGTTTTCCACCTGGCGTAACCACTACCACGCGCTTCTGAAAGGCATCCCTGAAGATTGGCTCTACGACGAGATTCTTGCGGGCCGCTCCATGATGATTCACAGCAAGGAGCACCGCTTCCTCACCTCGGCCATTGTTGGTGGCATCCTGCCAATCGCGCTGGGTGTCGCCATGGGTATCCAGCGTAACGGGGGCACCGAGCAGGTCTGGGTGTTTGTCGGGGATATGTGCGCTCAAACAGGCATTTTCCACGAGTTTTGTTATTATGCGATGGGCCATGATTTGCCAGTGAACATCGTCGTAGAGGATAATGGTCTCAGCACCAATACCCCGACACGAGAATCCTGGGGGCTGGGAACCAAGCGATTGCGGACAGAATACTACGAGTACGAACGTAAATTCCCTCACGTGGGAGTAGGACAATGGGTGGATTTTGGCTGAAGTAGACGAGCTTCTGAATCAGGCCATGCTGATGCTGGCAGCCCAGCCCAAGTCCATCTTTCTGGGGCAGAACGTAGAATATACCGGCAACGTGATGTACAAGAGCCTGGAGGGAGTCCCGTCCGAGCAGCGACTGGAACTGCCCGTGTGCGAAGACCTACAGATGGGAATGAGTACGGGGTTGGCGCTCCAGGGCTTCCTGCCTATCTCGATTTACCCGCGCTTCGACTTTCTACTCCTGGCGGCTAATCAGTTGGTGAACCATCTGGACAAGCTCTCAGAGTGCTCCCAGGGCCAGTGGAAGCCCAAGGTGATTATTCGGACTAAGGTGGGTAGTAAGACGCCACTGAACGCCGGGCCTCAGCATACCCAGGACCACACCGACGCCTTTGACATGATGTTGACCAACGTGGATATATGGCACATCATCGACTGGCGGGACATATTGCCCACTTATAAAATCGCGATTCAGAATTCTCGGTCGTGTTTAATAGTCGAGGATTTATGAGGCACGTCTCTCACGCAACAGTCAGCGTTGCCGACGAGCACGCGAGTATGATTCTGGACGGGAACAAGCTCCCCTGGCATATGGACCGCGTGGATGCCTGGGAGCGCGGGGAGCGCATCGCTCCTATCACCATCGACATGGCCCTCACGAGAGTCTGTAACTACCAGTGCAGCTTCTGTTACTCGATGCTCCAGGAGAACACCAGAAGTGTCATCACCAAAGAGATAATAACCAACTTCCTGGACGATTCAGCGAGAATGGGAGTACGGGGTATAAGCCTCGTTTCTGACGGTGAATCGACCCTTTCAACCGCCTTTGAGCACACGATTGAGCACGGTGCTGGACTTGGTATCTCCATGGCCGTGGGGTCCAACGCTTATTCGATTACGAAAGCCAAGGCAGAGCGGATTCTAAAGCATTTGACCTATCTGCGGGTCAACTTCAGCGCCGGTGACCGGAATCGGTACGCTGACATAATGGGAGTCAAGCCCGAGGCATACGACAAGGTATGCCAGAACATCCGGGATATGATGGAAATCAAGCGCCGCGACAGACTGCCGGTTACCATCGGAATCCAGATGGTTCTGATGCCCCAGAACGCCGACCAAATCATGCCCTTTGCCAAGTTGGGTAAGGCTCTAGGAGTGGATTACTCCATCATTAAACACTGCTCCGACGACGAGTTTGGGTCTCTGGGCATAGACTACAATGCCTACGAGAACCTTCAGGAAGTGCTCCACGAAGCGGAGGACGAGTCTACACCCGATTACCAGTGCGTTATCAAGTGGACCAAGATTAAAGATAGCAAACGGAGCTACCAGCGTTGTTACGGCCCTCCGTTTATGATTCAGATTAGTGGGTCGGGGCTGGTGGCCCCCTGTGGTATGCTTTTCAACGAGAGGTACGCCAAGGGATTCCATATCGGAAACATCTGTGAGACACGCTGGTGGGATATCTGGCAGAGTGACCGATACTGGGAAGTCATGGCACATCTGGGGTCGGAGAACTTTGATGCTCAGACCATGTGCGGGACGTTGTGCCTGCAACATAAGGTCAATGAGGCCCTGGACCACCAAGTAAGGGGTGAACAACGGATTGTACCGGGAAGCTACCCTGAGCCACTTCATATCAACTTTGTTTAATCATGTCTGATACATTCCACATAGAACGGGCTGTCGATTGGGACCAGATAATCGAAGCGTCTGAGGTTCAGAAGAAATGTATTCGCCTCGGTGGTCCCAACAACATCGGAGGCAAAAGAACCTGGGATATGTACCACGAGGACGAGTCGGTGGTCTATTTCCTGGTGTATAAACCGGCATATGGCGCAGTAGAGGGAGACGTGGCACCTCTTGCCGGGTACGTCCGGCTATTTCTGGTTGCTGGTAGTATCCGCCAGGATACCGCTACCTGGGTAGCTGATTACGTGTGCCCCAGTAGCTTTCAGATTCTCATTGAGATATCCAAATTATTACCAGGAACCATATTGGCTAAGGCATTTATAGCCGGGGACAGCGATGTGGTTGCTGACTGTCCTCGATTGCTGTGTGGATTTCCCCGACTGGACCACTACCCCTACCACATACAGGGTTCCCAGGAATCCACGTATGTTGTGGTGGTACCCGCTCTGGCCCGGACTACCGTATGACAACGACTGAAGCGCCTTCGAAAAGAGAGATAGACCCGGCATTGAAGACTACCCTGGTCAACCGGGGTTATCGCACCATGGTAGCGTCGCTTGAAATGCGGGGGCGTGTACCGACGATGCTCCAGTGGCCGATTCTGACCAGCCTTGCGTCCACCATACTCGTGTGTGGAGGAGTACGGGCTGGAAAATCCGTGGTGGTAACCGACTACGAGTTGGGCCATAAGCGGTTTGGGAAACCTGAGCTAATCTGGCTCGGTGCGGCCAATTACGAATTGACCAAACCTGAATTTGACTACATTGCTGCGGGCATGGCGAAGATTGGGCAATTGAAGAAGGCGTCCAAGCGTGTTGACCCTGGGTATATCGAACTTAAAGACGGCACCATTTATGAGACCAAATCAGGGGCTGACCCTCGAACATGGGCTGGTAAAGCCCCAAACCGGGTATACCTGCTTGAGGCTGCTCAAACCGACTTGGATATATACTACCGGTCTCACGAGCGCCTCGTGGAAATGAGGGCCTTGGACCCAACAGACGGCCAGTTACTGATGGCAGGCACGCTCGAAGGTTCTTTGGGCTGGTACCCTCGATTCTTTGAGATGTGGCGTAATGGGTTGGGCGACTCCAAATCCTTCTCACTCCCCACATGGTCAAACGACTACCTTTTCCCTGGTGGCCGCCAAGACCCAGAAATCCTACGTATGGAACAGGCAATGCCGGAGGACCGGTTCCGGGAGCATGTGGCGGGAGAGCCTGTTGCTCCGTCTGGCCTGGTTTTCCCGGAATTCCGTCCTGATATCCATATCCGTTCTGTGCAATACGAGCCGGATATGCCGGTATATATGTGGGTGGACCCTGGTTACGGGGGTGCCTGCGATTACCTATTTGCCCAGAGAATCAACGGTCAAGTTCGAGTATTCGCGGAATTGTATGAGCGGGGCAAAACCGTTGAAGATATCGTGCAGATTGTGACTGGTAGCGGTCAGTGGTCCCATCGGTATCCTATTTGGAAGCATGCTACCGGGAGAGGGCGACCAGGAATATTCGCTACTGAGGACTTGTACGGTGACCAGCATCATCATAATTCATCGGTTGCCGAAGTTTGGATGGGCCAGACTGGATTAGACCTGAAATCTTTCAAAGTGCGGTCCATCAATGACGTAGATGCACGAATACATAGCTTCTTGAAGATAGACCCGCTGACTGGTGAACCGGGTATTGTATTTGACCAGTCATGCAAGGGTATCCTCAGTAACTTCGGTGCCTGTTTGGAGCCTTTCAGTAACCTAGCGAAGCCATATCGGTGGAAAACTGGTCGTGACGGGGAGATTTACGGTAATACCCCAGACCAGGTAGATTGTGACGGTATCAGGGCACTTGGATACGGATTGGTCGGAGAATGGGGCTACGTTCAGGATTTAACTTCGCGGGTAGCCAAGATAGTGTATCATTAGACCATGGCGATAGCTGACGACATAATCGAACAGGTAGACGAGAAGGAAGTCGATACCGAGAAACTGCGTGAGCGGTGGCGTCGGGACTACGAGACGCATTGGCTCCTGGACAAGTACGCCCCGCCCGAGCTTCAAGGGTATGAGACCCATACCTCCAACGATTCTCGCACCATGGCCCGGAAGGGTATCAGTCTGCTGTCGGGCGCGGCCATGACCGCACAGACGCCGCAGGACAACGACGACCGGGCTACCCGAAACAACGACAACGACAAAGAGCGATTCATACTGGGCAATTTCCGCGCCAACGATGCTAGGTTGGCTAATATCGGAATGCCCAGCCTAAAGTCCAATATGTCCTTCTCTGTGCCTATTTTCGGCCACACCATGGGCCGGGCGCTCTTGATGAAAGAGAATGGTGAGAGTTGGGCCGATGCGACGCCATGGGACCCCAAAGAGACCATGTGGGAGTTTGGGCATAAAGGATTACTGTGGATTTGCCATAAGTATTATCGGATGCCCCAACAGATTGAGAAGGAGTACGGAAAGAAGTTCGGCCCCGACCGTAATAAGAAAGACCCAGCGTTAATCTACGATTATTACGATGAAGAGAAAAACATAGTAGTAGTCCCGGATTTACGTGCTACTAGTGGAGCCTTGATTAAGAACCTGCGTCACGGACATAATCGGGTTCCCGGTTGGGTCGTGATGTCGTCCCTTCAGCCTCCCATCGTCCGCAACGGACCCCAAGGCGGCCAGTTGCCGTCGCAGATATCTCGGGTGCAACTTGCCGACTCCTTGGCGGACTACGGTGAGAGCATCTTCGTTGAGAACCGGGCCATTTGGGATGACAACAACTTTGTCATGTCCATCCAGAAGGAACTGGTCCACCGGAGCCTGAAGCCGGTCTTTGGTATCAAGAGCCGCGATGGGGTCAAGCTGGTCGAGGGAGACCCATTCAAGGCCGGGGCTGAGATACCCTTGCGGGCCGACGAAGAACTGATTGTATATGACTTCATCAAAGCAGCCAGCGATATAGGCCCGTATGCCACCCTAGTTAACGGAGAGATGCAACGGGGTGGATTCCCGGTCATCATGTTCGGAGAGACCCCGGCCACCATCTCCGGCTTTGCCATGAATACACTGAAAAGTGGCGTAGGTGACCGGGTATTGCCTGATTCCCAGTCCATCTCTACGGCGCTGAAACAGATATCCAATCTTTGGGTTGACCACTTCGTAACCGGAGCATTTGGGTCATTGGAACTCAGCGGTCAGGGGCGTAACCGGCGCTGGTTCGCTGCTCGAATCAGTCCCCAATCCATCATAGATTTGCCGGAAGTCGAGATAATGCTCCGGCCACAGCTACCGGAGGATATGCCGGGCAAGATTCAGATGGCCATTCAGCTTAGACAGCCTGGGGCAGACGGAAGGCCGCTGGGGAGTGATTATCGTATCCGCGAAGAGGTATTAGAGTGGCAAGACTCTGACCTTGAAGATGATGCGATTTGGGAGCAGATGGCTTCTCAGAATCCCTTGGTTCAGGCACAGCGAACCATGGACGCTTTGGCAAAACGTGGCGACGAACACGGGGCCAAAGCGTGGATGATTCAGTTCCAAATGGCCATGAACCAATTCATCCAGATGGCCGTTCAATCGGGTGTCACACCAGATGTGTTGTCTGCTCCCGCTCCAAATACCAACGATGGTCAGCCTAACTCATTTACACCGCAGGTATTACCCAACGCACTTCAGGGTATCCAGCCACCGACGCCAGGGATAGATACCCCGTTCCAGACAGCACCCAACCAGCTACCGGGAACACCAAGGCCGGGAGCGCAGCAGGGTGGCAATGCGTTCAATCCAGACGTGCTTTAAGGAGTAAATCATGGCACTCAGATTGCTTATACAAGGCGAAGTTACCCATATCAATGGTGTGCCGATACTTGCTAGCGACCTACCCCTTCTCCGAGATGGGTCCATCACAATGGAGCAGGCTGCGGCTAAGGTAATAGTCCGTGACGGACAATTCTATGCAGATATGCCAGCGGGTCTATCTTCAAGAAGCGCTGAAGAATTCGATGCTGGAGGTGCCCAAACTACCGGCACAAGTACGGCAGCACGAATACGACCACAGACAGGAGACCAAGCAGGCTTCAATGTCGGAGATAGGGTATCGTTCAATTTCAATGGACAAACAGTCTCCGGTACGATTCAAAGCACGGCTGATGGGCAACTGGGCATACGTGTTATCGATGACAATGGTGGAACGTGGTCACGCTCGCCGTCTCAGCTAACGGTGGTATCCGCAGGCTCGACTGGCACTGGATTTAACGCGCAGGAAGGTCAACTCGTTGGCGGTGAACAGTTTGGGGAGGTTTCTGACCCGAGCCAACTAACTGCTCCCACGGCGGCAGACGTAGAGAGAGATTTCAAGAACGAGGCTTTGACCCTGGAACAGGCTCGTAATGCCCTGACCAACCTTGGGGTTGCACAGGCTGACGCCGTGATACGCCATTGGCAAGGTGGTGGTACCGGAACGATTGTCGGACCAGGAATCAGTCAGACGCCGACCGATTTTACTGCGTTTGCGCCAGAAGCAGGGGTTACGGAGCCCCAGCCGCTCAATTTCTCGCCTGGACCTGGAACAGTCCCTGTGCCCGTGCCGACCGGTGGTGTTGTTACACCACCAGTACCTGATACATTGTTGCAACGGCGCTTGGCAGACCAAGACGCGGAAGACATCTTGCGCCGGGTTTCCCAGCAACAATTCGGATTAGGACCGAATCAATTTAGCGGCCTCAACCTCCAAGCGTTGCAGAATCCTTTTGCGCGTTTCCGAGCTACAGACCCTATCACTAACTTTAACCAGCCTATTCCCTTTGACCAGGCATTTGCCTCATTCTTGGGAGGTCAAGCACCTGGACGGGAACAGTTGGGCACACAATTGAGCGGCATTATCAGTGGTGCACTGGGCAACCAGCAGCAACAGGCTGCCCTTGAGGGTATCTTTACACGACCAGATGCCAAAACAGCATTCGATCAGTTCAACCCAGCATTTTCTGCGGCGATTCAGCCCACGGTTGCTGGGGTAGCTCCACGGTTCCAAGGGAATGTGGCCAGTATCCTCTCCAACGAGTTCAGGAATACCTTGGCGACTGACCCGTTGCAGTTCCAGACCGCCCTGCAAGTGCTTCAGGACTTCCAAAACCGAGGGTTTATACCACAATGACACAAGCTAATCCGTTCGCTGACTTCCAGTCGTCTCCATTCTTTGATTTTGGGGCCGACTTCTTTGGTGCTGGGCCTGTGCAGCCGGTGTCAAATATCCCAAATCCATTTGGTGCTGAGTTGCTGGAGCAGGAAACCCAGATTCCGTTCCAAGGCGCACTCCAGCGGTCTAATCCAACCCCGAACTTACTACGGCAGTTCCAGGGGCAGCGCGAGTCACTTTTCAACCAGTTCCAGGGGCTGTTCGACCCACAGATACGACGTGGCGAGTTACCCAGCCTGCGATTCCCAGATTTTATTGGCAACTTCGACTTCCAGAGACAGGCGTTTGCGACGCCACCTGACCAGCGTCCCGGCGGTGGTACTAGCCAGTTTGCTCCAAGGACACAGTTCCTCCGGTAATGGTTACTGAGAAGTACGGCGACCTCCTGAAACCCCCTGTTACTCCAGAGCCGAGTCCGGCTTCTGTAGAAGACAGGTACGGGGATTTACTTAGTAAGCCCGAAGGACCGGCTCCAGAAGCACGCCTTGCGCCGTCTGTCCCTGATATTCGCCGGGGCCGGGAGCAACGGGAACGGGCGCAACTAGAGGGCGGCATCCCGCGCCCCGGCATCCCGGACCCTGGGTCCATCATGGGTCAGGCGGGTTTCGACCCAAGGGTACCGGTAGAACCCCGGAGGCCCCTAGAAACGGCCTTTTCACCTGTAAATCGGTTTGTCATTGAGCCAATAGTTGCTCTATCTGAAGCCATCGCTCAGGGTATCCCGTATTCGGTAGACGAACTCTTTGACATTGAACAGTCTGGATTACTGTTGCCGCCAGGTGGACCTCAGCGACTGGACCCTGACCCTGAAGTTCTTCGACTAATTCGTGGGCAGCAAGGGGTAGAAGAAACAGGTCAGCGATTACTGGAAGACTTTGGTGAAAAATCCTTGGCGGCACAGATTGCTACGGGCATATACGACCCAACTCTTCCATTGCCAATCCCCTTGGCCGGAGCAACAGGTAGGTTAGCTAGTGGTGGTAGAAGACTGAATCTACCGTCAGAGTTACCTAGGGGAATTCGTCGCGGGGAAGCGACTCTCGCGGACCGAGCGTTAATCAGGCCAGATATTGGGAGACAGGGACGAGTAGCGCCGCCACAGCGAGCACTGTCAGCCCCTCCCGTTCGGCAAGCATTACCGCCACCTGCAACCTCCTTGCCTGGGCCGTTGGGCAGTCCACCACGAGTACCTCCGGGGCCTGGGGTATTGCCCCCCTTTGAGCCTTCTGTTGTTATAGTTGATGCTGGACACCCACAAGGCCAACGGTTGGTATTTGGAAGTGAGCGTGACCTACGACGTGGCGTTCTAGAGCTTGGTCAGCGTGATGTGACAATCCTCCCTGCCGAAGCCACGGTTCGGGATGTGCAGGGCGCAACGGCTAGGTTGGGACAGGGACCGCCTGGGGTCACAATCCGAGGCATTGAGCGCCGTGCAGGCCAGCGGGGTCTTCCTGCTGGATTAGACCCCGAACAGATTGATGTTATACGTGGACAGATACGGTCACGCGAGAATGAGCTACGGCTTCTGACTGACCAGGGTGCTGCGGCTCGTGGTGGTCGTGGTTTGTTGCCAAATAGTCCACTGAACCAAAGTATTCAGGCAAAACAGACACAACTGGACAATCTTCGGCAAAGCCTGGCGGAATTGACCGCACCCCAGGACGTGGGCCTCGATGTTGCAGGGGTAATTAGG
>Ga0208316_1001910_pt1 | contig 11356 bp, 13 predicted proteins | sample MalvireepMed_231_FD_184240 | JGI IMG/M metagenome (GOLD analysis project Ga0208316, IMG submission 184240) | Marine viral communities from the Global Malaspina Expedition - Malaspina viral metaG DeepMed_231 (SPAdes) (version 2) | ecosystem: Environmental > Aquatic > Marine > Oceanic | place... | reverse complement strand
AAGGTGCTAAAAGAAAAATTTGGACTTTCATTTGCCGATGCGACGCAACCTCAATTTATAACAGGAGAAGGAAAAAAAGCTAATCAACAGATAACACCTAACTTCTTTAAATATGGTAAAGTGAAAGATGCACAAGGACGAGAGGTGGATGGATGGATAACACAACAAAAAGAGATGTTCTCTTTTATAGAAGGGAAAGAACCAACAATCCGTGAGACTAAAAACGAAATTATTTTAACATTCACCGACAAAAACCGAGTACCCATTGATAAGTCTGTCCAGGACAAAATGGCGGAAACTGGAATGCCACCTGTTAAAACTGTGAAACCAAAACTGACTTTAAAATTTACAAAGTTAGAATCTGAAAAGCCACGAAAAGCAGATGAATTAACAACTATTGGAGCAAGGTCTTATGATTTTATTGTTAAGATGCACAAAGAATTACATAAAAAGGGTGTTGATCCTGAATACGTAGATAACCCTGTTTGGACTCGCAAAGGCGATAAATTGGTATGGGAAGGTGAAAATAGACGATACGAGGTAGGGATAAAATCAGATGAACTTGCTTCAAGTTTAAAAGAAGGTGCGGAAGTCAGACTGTCAGAAGATTTTTTAAGCAAAGAACTTTCCAAAGAGAATATAGCCGGAATAATTGGATTAGTTTATAAAACAGGGGTTACTAAAAAACAATTAATAAAAGAGGGAATTTCCAATGACAACATTAATAAAATCGAGCAAAGAGCAGATGGAGCAAGCACGAAAGAGATTAATTCTATTGCAGACAAAGTTAAGGCTAATGAAACAAAAGAAACACGGATCGAAGAACCAACAACGCCGAGCAAGGATACTGGAGAAAAGGTACGGACTTTAGGAGAAGAAAAGCCTACTGAAAAACCGCCACAAGATTTAGAAAAAAGACAAATATTCTTTTCTGAAAATATAGCAGAAGTCCAAAGAGGAAGGGCGGAAACAGCTATGGAACAATTACAAATGAAGGCAGGCGGAGGACAGTTAAGTTATGTTGTAGAACCATTAGGCGATATTATTCATAGGATATATGGAAATAGAGGAAAATTAAGACGACACGCATGGAGTGCGACTAAAGAAAAAATTGATAAAGTATTATCTTCATTGAAAAGTGGATATAGATTTGGAAAAGAAGTAAATGAAAATTCTATTGTTAATGCAAAAAATAAAAAAATAAGCATTGAAGAATACCAAAAACAGGTAGATTCAAAAATGAAGGAGTATATTGATGCTCATAAAGAATTGCCAGTATATAACGAAGTTCAAAAACTTGTTCAGGACGCTGTTATCGCTTTTGGTAATAAAAATTATAATAAAACTATTAAAAACTTGGAAACTCTTAAAAAATACATGGGCAAAGGATTTGAGAGTTGGGAAAAACGAATTTATGAAGTTGAAGGGAGTAAAAAACCATCTGTTGAAAAACCACCATCACAAAAAACAATCAAACCAGAGGAAGCTAAAGGGAAACAGGGTTCGGCAGCTAAAAACATAGCAAGGACAATGGCAAAACTGGAAAAGAATAAAAATGCTATTGAGAACAAGGAAGGTATTTATGCTAATATGCCGGAAGCACAAAGACAGGTACAGTTGGATATTGTAAAAGAGTTAATTAAAAACGAGGTTCAAAAGGGGAAAGATAACGGAATAGAATTTAATATTTCGTTAGGGATTCCCACACCGAAACAACTAAAACAAATGGGTAAAACAAATGGGAAAATTCTGGAAAGATGTGTTTAAGAATCTCACCGGATTCAGCGAAAAAGAGATTAGCGGATTAAGGACTCAAATGAGTATCATGCAAGATAAGAGGGAAAAGGGTGAGTTTGATGTTAAAGAGGAAAAAGTTGAGCCACCACCACAAGAAAAACCTTTGAAGAAAAAAGCGAAAGAAATTCAGGATGATTTAAAGGATATAAAAATTAAAGATAAATATGCTGGTTCGGTTAATCTTGAAAAACAGAAAATATCTAATGAGTTAAAACAAGTTGAGATTGACCTTGCTAAAATTTCTCCTAAAAGAACAAAAACATGGATAGAAACAGGCGAAGAAGCCAAAGAAATTTTATCAAATTATGAATCCATAGCAAAAGTTTTTAAGAAAATAAAAAATCAAGAAGGATTAACGGAAGCTGAAACAGATGCAGTTCGTCAGGTAAATGTAAATGCGTTGGTTCGGTTTAAACAAATTGCAGAGGATATAACTGCAAGGGGTGGAACAAAGACTGAAAAAGAAATTGAGATGATCACTTACTATGAAGATGTATTCAAATTAACATCCAATGCAGCATCAACGGCGGGAAGGGTTTTAAATATTTATAAAAAAGATGTATCCCCAAACAGACTCGCTAAAGCATTTGCAAAACTTGGAAGAAAGTTAAATGAGAGAGAGCTAAAAGAATTTAAAAAACTGAATTTTGAAAATCCATTAGAGGTAGAAAGGTTTATTAATAAACTTGGTGATCCGAAATTAAGAGACTATGTATATGAATATTGGTACAATTCTATTTTATCAGGGATTCCAACTCATCTTGTAAATGTGTCAAGTAATACGTTATGGGGAATGTTTCAAGTTCCTCACAGAGCTTTATCCGGCTCAATAGATGCAATGATCTCAGGGCTAACCGGAAAACAAAGACAAGTATTTATGAACGAAGTTTTTCCATTGTTAGCTGGTTATAAATCAGGATTTAAGCCAGGGGCAAAACGAGCATTAGAAACAGTGAAAACCGGAGAAACTCCTATCGGGTTTGATACAAAATGGGAAATGGAATTGGGAAGTATTATTTCGGCGTATGAGCGGTCTCCACATAAAACACTTAGAAAAATAGCACCTTTAATTTCTGCACCTACAAGAGGGTTGAGGGCAATGGACGTATGGGCAAATTCCATCGCATTTGACGGACAGATAAAGGCTGTAATAAGGCGTGAGGGACAAAAGAGAGGATTAAAAGGTAAAGAATTAAAAGAATTTGAAGAAAAATATAATAATGATCCAACGGTGGAAATGATTAACGAAGCGAAAGATTTTGCAAAATATTCAACTTTTACGGATGACCCTGGAAATTTTTCAGCTTGGATAATGAAAGGAAGGGATAAGGTTTGGGGAGGAAGGTTTATAGTTCCTTTTGTAAGAACAGTAGGAAATCTTACCAAGCGTGGAGTAGAGATGACTCCAGGTGTGGGTTTAATAAGAAGGAAAGAATATTTTAAGAGACAACCTGCGTCAGAAATCATAGCAAAGCAAATTGAGGGAAGTATTTTGGCTTTGTATATGCTGCATAAATTTGATTTAGGGGAGGTTACAGGATCAGATTTGATTTAGGGGAGGTTACAGGATCAGCACCAGACAATGAGTCTGAAAGAGAGGCATTTTATCGTCAGGGTAAGAAAGCGTGGTCAATACGAATTGGAGATAGTTGGGTGCAATACAGAAGAATTGAGCCATTTAATACGGTTTTAGCCATGTCATCCATAGCTTATGAAAATTTATTAAATGCAGAAGATGATAAAACAACAACGGAAATATTTGGTAATATGGTTGAATCAATTCTCGAAAATTTAATTGACTCAAGCTATATGCAGGGAGTTCAGAATATATTTGATAGGCATGGGAGAAGAAAAGGAATGGTTGAAAGGCAGGTTGCGAGTTTTGTTCCGTACTCCAGTTTTTGGCGTTCTATTAATCGTTCCTATGAAGTATTGACAGAAGGGGAAGCAAAGTATAGAGAAAGTAGAGATTTAACAGGTGCATTTGCACAGGTGATTCCAGGTTTATCTAAAAATAAACCAGCAAAATTAACAGTTTGGGGAGAAGAAGTTATTTTAGAGGGTGGAGTATTGAGACAATGGCTGCCTTATAAATGGTCTAAAGAAACTGATGATCCGTTAGAAAAAGAATTAGAAAAACTCGGTATTTATCCAGGATTCCCAGGAAAGTACGTTACAATAAATAAAAAAGAAGTAGAATTTCCTGATGATTTTTATAGAGATTATTTAATGACTTTTGGGAAAGCTGCAAAAGAAAAAATGACGAAAAAAATTGAATCAGAGTCTTATCAAAAAAGAAAACCTGAAAGTAAAATTAAAATACTTGAAAAACTTATGGGAAAGATTAGAAGCTCACAACTCAGAAAAGCGAAACGAGAATACAAGAAAAAATACATGAAGTAAAAAATTTATACTAAATTTATACTAATTAATGCCCGAAAATACCTTAAAATACCCTTTTTTAATGGAAATGAAGTAGTTAAATTTAGGCTGAAATAAATTGTTCTATCGTCGAGAAACAGTCATAATCTTGGGGAGTCGTCTAATGGTAGGACAGCGGATTCTGGTGTCGTCATAAGTATAGCAATATAAGGATATACGGTTTTTTTATACTAATTTTATACTTTTCTCGTCGTAAGGATTTTAGTATAAGTGTAATTTTTTAATCCCTATTTCAAGTTTTTTAGCAAGATTAACATAATCTTCTTTAAGTAAGTCAATATAGTGTTTTTCTGTGATAGTTACGGATGAATGTCCTAAAAACTTGGATACTTCAAATATTGACGAACCGTTACGAAGCAGTATTGCTCCGGCTGCACCTCTTAGGTTATGTGGTGTAAAGGGAACACCGGATATTTTAGATACCTTATTAATTCTTCTTCTAATATAAGTATAGGTATGCGGTAATGGGTTAGGTCTATCTCTCCATGACATGAGTATATCAAATGCAGTATTAGACAATTCGACCTTGTGGTGCTTATTCCCGTCTCCTAAATATACCAATTTGTTTTTTTCGTCAAAGTCATCCCATGTAAAATTATGTTCTAACAGCTCATTTGCTCTTGCCCCTGTATGAAGATATAATAAAACTATTTTTCTATTTTCTTCTGAAATGTCAGAATTAAGTATTTGAGATATTTCTTCGTTTGATAAGATTCTTTTTGGCTTAACCTTTGGTCTTTTAATTTTAGGAAGGGCAGGGACATGGTGGATCAATTCCATATCTTTTCCCCATTTCAGCATTATTTTTACGGCGTTTAAGTTTGAGATAATTCCATTTATTTTTTTATTTGACTTTTTCCGATATAGTTCATAATGGAATCTCTTAATATTATCTACAATCCCGACTAATTTAATAAAATCGTCAATAGCAAGTTTATACCTTAGATAAGTATGGTAATGACTGTTATCCTTTATATGGTCTAAATATATTCCTCTAAGTTCTAATAATGGGATTTGCTTTTTTGCTTCCAATCTGCCATATTTTATATTAATTAATTCAGCCTGTTTCAATTCGTATATTTCTTTTGCTTTCAGCCTTGAAACATGAAGATACTCTGTTACCTGCTTCTTTGAATAAGGATCAGTATATCTCATCACATAGCAAGGCTGGGATTTGCTTTTAGGAAAAGGATTAAGCGACGGCATCAGCCTTATTTATCCATTTTCCATTTTTAAATATTTCCACTGTCCATTTTATTGAGTTTAACCGTTCCCATTCATTGTTGATATTGACTCTAACTAAATAATCTCCTGTCTGTATCATCGAGCCGTCATTTACCTTATCCGGGTTTAGCATATCGGCGAATTGATGGTAATTGTTTGATTTTAAAAAATGTGTGATTCTATTCAAGTTTTTTTCGGTTAAGTATTTCACATCACCATTTACTATATTATAATAGGTTTTCTTTGATGTGCCGACACCGTTCATCCATTGGTGTATATCTATTTTTAACTTCTTAATGATGTATTGTACGGTTTGGAGTTGATTCATTCCGGCTGTAACCTCTCAATCATATCAAAAACCATTTCTTTATCTTTATTTTTAAGGTTAGATACCTTGCCTTCCATAAAAGAACTTTCTTTTTTTAATTGCTTAATTTCAGCTTTATCGTTTAGCATTTCACCTTCACCATATATAACCCAATAATAATTCAAATCAGTTTTAAAACAATGCTTCGTTATAACATCATAAGGGACTGTATTTCTCTGTTTCCACATAGCAAACTTCCCTGTTGATACATTAAGTATTTTAGCTAATTCATAATCTTTTTTTATGTCATAAAATATTTTTAAACGTAAAATAATATCACAAATAGTTATATTTTGTCTTGTCATTATATCTATTAGTTATTTAATATACCCACCAAGTAAAGTAACGATATTGTTCATTTCCACATACATAATAAAAAAATTTCAAAGGACTCCCAAAATACCAAAGGCAGGATACTTCACTAAACCACCCTCAGTAAAATGGGAATCCAATCACCAACAGGAGATAAAAAGCTGCAAACTTCACATATCTCCTGTTTTTATTCACAAGGGGAGGGCGGTTTCAGGTGAAACTTCAAGGTAAACAGCCTGAAGCCACCTTATCCCCTATAACCATCAAAACTTATGGAACTTGATAAAGAACAAATAAAAAAACGTCTTCACGATAAAGGATATACCTTCCAAAAGGTAGCCGACTACGCCAATGTAGATCGGGCATTTATCACCAATCTTACTGCCGGTATTCGCAAGTCTCAAAGAGTCTTGAATATAATACGGCTCATTCTTAACGACAGCAGTGTTACGATTAAGGAAAATAAGACCAGACGCAAGGTAAACAATCGTTTCGTTCCAAATGCTAATCAATTTACAGAGATAAAATAATGGTGGCAAACATTATTACACAGCATTACAAAGTAAACACATGAATCACGATATTGGCTTTAGCTTGACTGACACGACCCCCTGGCTTACACAAAGACAGGTGATGAAGTACATAGGATTCAGGGACATTAAAGCCTGTAAAAAATGGATCAATGATAATATTAAAAATTTGAAGGTAGGGGACAGGGGTGTGAAAAAAGTGTATAAAATGTCATCAGTAGATAACGTAATCGCAGGAGGTAAAAAATGAACGGATTTGATATTCTGGTTGCTTTTGGGTTAGGGTTTATAATTGTATTCCTTAAAAAAAGATTTGACAGATTAACAAAAGAAAAAGATTTGTGGAGACAGAGTGCATTGGACTTGAACTCGAAACTCAATGAACAAAAATAAAAAACAGAAAAAACCTGAAAAGTGTAAACACAAAATAATGGAAATACTGACGGAAAACGACCGATGGGGTAACGGCAGCAGCCGTATTACTGATTATTTCTGTTCAGATTGCGGAAAAGATTTTACCAAATATGATAAAAGCATATAATCACCAATTACAAACCATGTCATTTGGTCTTGAAAAGGGTTCTTATGCTGACCTGTCAGAAATGGGAACAGGAAAATCTCTATCTACATTAGGAATTATTAACAATTATCTTAAATCCAATTCAAATTTCACTGCATTGATCATTGCCCCGAAGTCTATAATTACAACAGCATGGATTTCAGATTGTAATTGGGTATTCCCCCGAATAAAAATAATAGCAGCTATCGGATCAAAGCAGGACAAGATAAGACTGTTCAAAGAACCGGCTTCTATTTACGTTACGAATTATGAGACAATGAACCAGGGCTTTGATTTTTTTGCTTCCGGTTTCGATATGTTAGTATGCGATGAGTCGGTAAAACTGAAAAACCCAAGAGCTAAATGGACAAAGGCAATTACAAGGTTAGGGCAATTTGTAAAATACAGAATTATTCTGTCAGGATTGCTTACACCTAATAATCTCCAGGAGATTTATGCACCGTTTAATTTCATAGAAAAAGGAATATTCGGAAAATCATTCTGGTCATTCCGCAGTCAATATTTTACACCAGATCCATTCAGCTTTGAAATGAGACAATGGATTCCTAAGAAATTTTCTGAACAGAAAATAACAGACAAGGTATCGCATTTGGTCATAAGACACACAAAAGAGAAGTGTTTAGACCTGCCGGAAAAGATACACACAGTTAGAAAAACAGAAATGACAGCTTCGCAGAAGAAAATATATCTCAACATGAAAAAAAATGCAATGATACAGCTGAAGGATGCTACCGTTTCAGCGTTGAATAAAGCCTCATTGATACAAAAATTAGCTCAAATATCCAGCGGGTTTGTCTATGACTCAGAGAAAAATACACATCGGTTTGAAGGGTCTGGAAAACTCCATGAATTGATGTCAATATTAGAAGGGGAATTAGCAGGAGAACAGGTTTTAATATTTACCAATTTTAAAGCAGAAAGTAAATTGTTCAGGGCGGAGTTTCCCGATGAGTCATTTATTTATGGTGGACAGAACCATAAGGAACAGGAAGAAATGATAATAAAATTTAAGGCAGGTGAAACACAATATATGTTTGCTTCCGTTTCAGCAGCGAAATATGGACTCACTTTCACTAATTGCAGTAACGTCATTTATTACAGTCTCAATTATAGTTTAGATGATTTTGCACAATCACAAGACAGGATTCACCGAATAGGGCAGTCTAAAACCTGTAATTACATCTACCTATTAAATAAAGGAACGGTAGATGTCCAGATATACAGAGCATTGATGAAAAAGAAAAAATTGAATGAATTAATAATTGACTTGATAGAGGGATGACATGATAACACCAGATAAAATAATAAGGCGGTTTCAGGTGAAACTTCTAGGTGAACCAGATATGAACGCACAAAATGCACTTGAAACTGAGCCTGAAAATCTCCGTGAGGCAATGAAACAATGGAGAATATTACAGGATCACATACAGGAAGTGAAATCCACCATTGCCGACCATGAGGAAAAGGTTAAAGAATTGCGAAAATATGTAATGATAAATCTTGAAATTCCCGAAGGACAGGAAAAATCAGAGACCATATCTATTCCAGGCGTGGGAATGGCGTATAAAAAAACTGCTATTAGTTGTAAGGTTACGGATTGGGACTCATTTAATAATTATTTATCACGTCATAAAATGGAAGGAGTGAGGCGACATCAGGTTTCTTTAGCTCCGGCGTTAGAACTCTATGAATTAATTATGGCAGGAGAACTACCCAAACCTAAATCAGCGGAATTTAGTTTTTTTGAAAAATTAACATTGAGGCGTGTAGGGTAACGAATCAAATAACAACAAAACAAAAGGAAAACAAAATGGCACAAAACACAGTAACACAATCACAAAATAACAAACCAGCCGTAGTAAATTACGGAATACCGGATGATTACGATCATGGGATAGCACAGGAAGACGTAAAAATCCCCTCCATTATTCTTATGCAGAAAATGACGGAATTGATGGAATTAGATGGAAGGAAATGGAAAGCAGGGCAATTCTATGATATGGGAACGGATACGGTACTGGATAAATTTGACGGCTTGGTCGTTAAATATTATCTAACGACACGGCTATTAGGCGAAAAAGACCCAAGCACAGGGAGGGCGGAAATAGTACGATTTTCGTCAGACGGAACACATTGGGACGACAACGGAGAGATCATTGCCCAGGATGAATTTAAGTACCGTGAAGACGGCAGATTCGCCAAAAAGACCTATCATTACCTTGTCTTACGCAAAGGATGTGATATGCCGGCGATGGTGTCTTACGCAAAGGATGTAATATGCCGGCGATGGTAACATTTAAAGGTGCATCCGCTAAGATGGGTAAAAGTCTAAATATGCACCTGTTAAGAGTGAAACCTATGTGGCGTGTTTATTTTCAGTTTGCATCCTCATTAGAGGAATCAGGCGGAAATAAATATCACGTCTTAAAAGCAACACCGAAACCAAAGGCGTTTTGCGACCAGAAAACGGCTGACCTATGTAAAGGATTTTGGGAAATGTCCACAGCATCTAAGATAAGTTCATTTGAGATGAACGAAACCAGCGAGGAAAAGGAGGACGATCCGGTTTATTAAATCCACACAGGGGAGGCAGATTCCCCCCTAACCTCACTATTACCCATCTGTCTCCCCAAACCCTTTATTATTATGAAAATAAAATGTATTTCCTGCCATATTTTAAAAGACGAAGCCTGTTTTTATCGATATAAAAAATCAGGTACAATAATTAAAATTTGCAAAAGATGTCAGAACGTTATCCGAAAAGAATATCGTGAAGGAAATCCGGCTTGGAAATATCCATACAAATCAATGAAAGACCCAAACTACATCCGTGATCGGGATAAATTATTTATGAAGCATAAAAAAATAGAAATGGAGGAAATAAAACAATGAATAATACAATGAACATAAAACCAAGTAATACCTGCCATATTTTAAAAGACGAAGCCTGTTTTTATCGGTATAAAAAATCGGGTACAATAATTAAAATATGCAAAAGATGTCAGAACGTGATTAGAAAAGAATATCGTGAAGGAAATCCGGCTTGGAAATATCCATACAAATCACTGAAAGATGAAAACTACATCCGTGATCGGGATAAATTATTTTTGAAAAATAAAAAGGAGGAAATAAAACAATGAACATAAAACCAATAGTAAGAGGCGCCTATGATTTGCAAAAATTGCGAATCCAAATGGGCGGTAGAATAGTCGTCAATTTCAAAGCGAAATTAGGAATAAAACCATCAATGAAGGAAGATTTGGCTGATGCTGATGCAAAGCGCATTCTTGAATATCTTAAAGAAGAATATACTTTGATAACTGATGGGATGGCAACATTTCCTCGAACTTTCAAGAAAAACGGTGATAACTTAATTTCTGATATGGCTGAATTGGTACTTGTGGATCAGTATTTTAGATTTGAGAAGGAAGAAAAAAAGTCATTTAACCAATTAAAGAAGGTATTGAAAGCATATCCAATTTATACGGACTTCCTTGAGGGGATTTATGGAATAAGACATACGCTGGGTGGAGTGATAATATCTGAAATTGACATTCATAAAGCAAAATATCCATCGTCAATTTGGGCGTATGCCGGTTTAGACGTTGCAAGTGATGGACAAGGCAGAAGCAGGAAAAAAGAACATCGTATAGATATACCTTACATTGATAAAGATGGAAAAGAACAGACGAGAAAAGGAATCACATTTAATCCGTTTTTGAAAACAAAGTTAGTGGGGGTATTGGGTAGTAGTTTTATCAAACAATCCGCCGAAAAATGTAAGTATCGTAAAATATACGATGACTACAAAAACCGATTAGAGAACCATCCGAATCATGTTGAAAAAAGCAAGGGACACCGGCATAATATGGCAGTACGTTACATGGTGAAAATGTTTATCGTAGATTTGTACAATGCTTGGCGAACTATGGAAGGGTTAGAAGTATATCCACCTTATCACGAAGCAAAATTAGGATTGAAACACCAATCGAACCAAAACAACCAATACCGTGAAGTGAGGCAATCAAAATAAGACAACCGAAATCTACAAACGAGGCAATATTTTCAAGATAACCAAAGCAACCGAACGAGGCAGTTAAATAA
>Ga0208316_1001894_pt1 | contig 11434 bp, 20 predicted proteins | sample MalvireepMed_231_FD_184240 | JGI IMG/M metagenome (GOLD analysis project Ga0208316, IMG submission 184240) | Marine viral communities from the Global Malaspina Expedition - Malaspina viral metaG DeepMed_231 (SPAdes) (version 2) | ecosystem: Environmental > Aquatic > Marine > Oceanic | place... | reverse complement strand
GAAATGTATCATCAAGTAAAGTATAATGTTCTTAATGCTACATTAGAAGGTAGTGATGAGCAAGCATTTTATAATCATTGCATTGGTGGTAAAAAATTTTATAGACCTATTGAAAGTTATCAAGATCCTGAGTATTTAAAAAAACTTAGTGACTCTCTTAAAGGACATTTTGTATCAGAAGAAACTAGAAAAAAATTAAGTGAGAGAATGTTTGGTAAAAAACATGCAGAAGAAACTAAAAAGAAAATGAGTGAAGCACAAAAAGGTGAGAAAAATCATATGTTTGGTAAAAAACATACAGAAGAAACTAGAAAGAAAATGAGTGAAGCAAATACAGGTGAGAAAAATCCTTTTTATGGTAAGAAACATACAGAAGAAACTAGAAAGAAAATGAGTGAAGCACAAAAAGGTGTACCTAAGTCAGAGGAACATAAAAAGAAACTGAGTGAAGCTAACTCAGGAGAAAAACATGGTCTGTATAAAGGTAAAGCAGAATTTTATCTTGATGATAAACGAATGGAAGTTGGTTGTTTAAGTGCATGGTGTGATAAAAATGGTTATGATATAGGAGCAGTAAGTAGAATAGCACGTACTACTAGAGATGGATTTATTGAAAATGTTAATATTAAAGGAGGACCTAAAATAAAAAGAAGATCATTATCTTCTAAAGGACCTTTAGGAATTATAACAAAAGTAAGATGGTTCAATGGATGATGAACTTGATATAATACAGTTAGAACAATTGTTTCCATCTGAACCTGAAAGCCATGAAAAACAATTGTTTCTTGCTGTTATACTTCAAGCTTTATTAGATGCAACAAAAGATAAAAGACAAATAGAAAAACCAAGAATAACATATGAACGAGATCGAGCAAAGGGATGGTTATTTGCAAGGGTTGGTGTAACTTGTAAAGACTTTGAAGAAGTTTGTAATATGGCAGGTGTTGATCCTCAAGCTACAAGAAGTTTTGCTTATAAAGTTATTAATTCTGGTGAAACAAAACGTGTACGAAAAAGAATTCAAACAGTATTAGGAGAAACTAATGAATAAAAGAGAAAGTCATGAACAGTATATGGCTAGACGAACAGCCGAAGAAAAAATATTAGCAAGTGATAAACAAGTAGGAGGTAATCATTATAAAGATTGTGCAATACAACCTATTGATTTTATTATGGCAAATGATTTTGGATTTTGTGAGGGTAATATAATAAAGTATACTACTCGACATAAGAAAAAAGGCGAGGGTAAAAAAGATTTAGAAAAAGTAATTCATTATGCTCAACTATTAATTGAAAAGAAATACGGAGAAAAGTGAATGATTGTAAATAACTATTTACCAACAGAGTATCAATCCTTTATACACATGTCTAGATATTCAAGATGGTTAGAGGAAGAGGGGAGAAGAGAAAGTTGGTATGAAACAGTTGATCGTCTAATTAATTTTTTTAAAACACATGTTAATATAAATTTAGAAGTTCGTGTAGAAGATGAAATATGGGAAGAAATTATAACACATATACTATCTCTTGAAGTTATGCCATCCATGAGAGCTTTAATGACTGCAGGTAAAGCATTAGATAGAGAACATATAGCAGGTTATAACTGTTCCTATATTCCTATTGATAGTCCTAAAGCATTTGATGAAGTTCTATATGTCTTAATGAATGGTACAGGTGTAGGATTTTCTGTTGAAAGACCATATATAAATGGTTTACCTACTATACCTGATAAAGAATTTGAAGAAACAGATGATGTTATATCTGTTGCTGATTCAAAAGAAGGGTGGGCAAGAGCATTCAGGGATTTAATATCTTATCTTTATACAGGTAGAATACCTAAAATAAGTATAACTAAAATTAGACCTGCAGGTTCCAGACTTAAAACATTTGGTGGCAGGGCTAGTGGACCACAACCTCTTGTAGATTTATTTGACTTTACTATTAATAAATTTAAGAATGCTAAAGGTAGAAAGCTTACCAGTTTAGAATGCCATGATATAGTTTGTAAGACAGGAGAAGTTGTAGTCGTTGGTGGTGTTCGTAGATCAGCATTAATATCTTTATCTAATTTATCTGATGATAGAATGCGATCAGCTAAGACAGGTGAATGGTGGAATACAAATCCTGAAAGAGCATTGGCAAATAATTCTGCTGTATATACTGATCAACCTGATACAGGAACCTTTATGAAAGAATGGTTATCTTTATATGAAAGTAAATCAGGTGAACGTGGTATATTTAATAGATCTTCAGCACAAGAAAAGGCAAAACAAAATGGTAGAAGAAATGCTGATGTAGCTTTTGGTACTAACCCTTGTTCAGAAATTATTCTTAGACCAAATCAGTTTTGTAATCTTACTGAAGTTGTTGTTAGAGCAACAGATGATATAGATAGTTTAAAAAGAAAAATAAAAATAGCTACAATACTTGGTACTGTACAAGCTACTTTTACAAACTTCGGTTATTTACGGAAAAGATGGATAGATAATACAGAGGAAGAAAGATTATTAGGTGTTTCATTAACAGGTATTATGGATAGTTCTGTATTAAATGGAAAAGATAAGAAGTTAGAAGATACATTACAGCAACTACGAATAACTTCTATTGAAACAAATAAAGAATGGGCAAAGAAATTAGGCATACCACAATCAACTGCAATCACTTGTGTTAAACCTTCAGGTACTGTTAGTCAATTAGTAGATAGTGCTAGTGGTATACATGCCAGACATAATCCTTATTATATTAGAACAGTTAGAGGTGATAATAAAGATCCATTAACAGAATTTATGAAAGCATCAGGTATACCTAATGAACCTGATTATTTAAAACCTGATCATACAACTGTCTTTTCTTTTCCTATGATGGCTCCTAAAGGTTCTGTATGTCGTAATGATATGACAGCCATACAACAATTAGAACTCTGGAAAATTTATGCAGAACATTGGTGTGAACATAAACCTTCTGTAACTATATCTGTTAAAGAAAATGAATGGACACCTGTTGGATCATGGTGTTGGGATAACTTTAAATATTTAAGTGGTGTGTCTTTTTTACCACATACAGATCATACATATAAACAAGCACCTTATCAGGATATAGATGGAAGGAAATATAAAAGACTATTAAAGAAAATGCCTAAAGAAATAAACTGGAATAAACTTCAGGAATTTGAAACAGAAGATAATACAAAAGGATCACAACAACTTGCCTGTACTGCAGGTGTTTGTGAATTAGTGGATATATAGAAAGGAATAAATAAATGAGTAGAAAAATGCCACATAATGTACGTAAAAAGTTAGATGATAGATTAACTGATCTTTTATTTTCTGGAGTTGAAAATGCACTTCAAACACATCATTTAGTTGCTACAACTGATGCATACAGACCTGAAGAAAAAGATGAAGACCACCAAAGAGTTTATGGTGCTACTGAATCTAGAATAGGAACAGATTATCAATTAGATTGGAAACATTATAACGAATGTGAAGGAGGAGCCTTTAACAACTGGAATGAATTTGAAAGATACTTGATTAAAGGTGTATGTCATTTGAAAAGAAAATGGAAAGGTAAATATTATTTTTATAAAGTAACTGTACAAGAAATGAAAGAAGAGAAGGAAGGACATTATTAAAGAAAAAATAATAGAGCAACTCAAAACCATAAGAGATCCAGAAATACATCTTGATATAGTAGAGCTAGGTCTTATATATGATATATCATTTGAAAAAATACAAACGTTTAGTCCAGATGGAGAAGATTCTATGCAAGAAAATAAGTGTAATATTTTAATGACACTAACTACTGCATGGTGTCCTGTTGCTCAAGAGATGCCCATATGGGTTAAAGAAGCTGCCTTGAAAGTAAAAGGTGTATCTGAATGTGATGTGGAAGTTACCTTTAATCCAGCATGGGATAGAGATAATATAACAGAAGCTGGTAAATTAGAATTGGGATTAGTGTGACGTATCTTGTAACTGAAGCTTGTATAAAATGTAAGTACATGGATTGTGTGGAAGTTTGTCCTGTAGATTGTTTTTATGAGGGTGAAAATATGTTAGTTATTCATCCTGATGAATGTATAGACTGTGGTGTATGTGAACCTGAGTGCCCTACTGACGCTATATATCCAGATACTGAAATGGAAGATGTAGAACCTTGGTTGGAAATTAATACGAAGTACTCAGAAAAATGGGCTAACATCACACGTAAAGGAACACCACCTAAAGATTCAGAAAAGTATGATGGAGAAGAAGATAAGTTTAATAAATATTTTTCTGAAAAATCTGGAGAAGGAGATACTTAGATGAAAACAATATGGTTATTATATATACTTGTTTCTTTTAATGGTAATCCTCAATTAGAAGTAGAGGAGTATAATACAGAAGAAGAATGTATACAAGAGAAAGTAAGAGTTATACAAGAAGTTAAAGAGGTATATAACATAGAGGATGCTCAAGTACATTGTATAAGAAGTGTAAAAAGTTCTTGACATTTGCTTAAAAATAGTATATAATATAGATATAGAATGCCAATGATGGATTCTATTATAACTCGCTTATAAAGGAGAAAAACAATGCGAAATGAAATATTATTTAATTCATTACCAAAATTAACAATTGGTTTTGATAGTTTATTTGATCAACTACATACGTTCCATGATAGAGGGATAGATAGTTATCCACCACATGACATTATCAAGGAAGATGAAAATAAATTCTGTATAGAAATGGCTTTAGCAGGATTTAAAAAGGATGAAATAAAAGTAACATGGCAAGAAGATCTTCTAACAATCGAAGGAGATCGTGGAAAAAGAAATGATAATGAGAACTATGTTTATAAAAGTATTGGTCATAGAACATTTAAAAAAGTATTTTCATTGTCCGAACTTGTAGAAGTTACTAAAGCAGGATTTGAAGATGGGGTATTACACGTTCATTTAGAAAAAAATATACCTGAATCTCAAAAACCAAAAGTAATTTTTATTGACTAGGAGTAACTTGGCAGGGAACTATAAATTTTAGTTCTCTGCCTTATTATATATGAAGAAAATTAAATTTAGTACAGACTTTAAAGCAATAAATTTCTTTAAGAAAAGAACTTCTATAGGAAATTCTGTTAGAAGTAAACCAAAGAATAAACATAAAAGAAGAATATGGAAACAATATAAAGGTCAAGGTAAATGAAAGCAAAACAAAATATTAATACAGTATATATTGGATACGATCCTAGAGAAGATACAGCATATGAAGTTTTAAAATTTTCTATTGAACGAACAGCTTCCAAACCAGTTCAAGTTCTACCATTAAAAAAAGATATTTTAGAACATATGGAAATGTATACAAGACAATCAGAGATAATAAAAGGACAGCCTTATGATATTATAGATGGTCGACCTTTCTCAACAGACTTTAGCTTTAGTAGATTTTTAGTTCCAGCATTAAATATGTATCAAGGTAAGGCTTTATATATGGATTGTGATATGTATGTAAGATCAGATATATCAGAACTATTTGATTTATGTGATATGGATTATTATCCTTTATGGTGTGTACATCATAAGTATGAACCAGAACATAAAACAAAAATGGATGGTAAAGAACAACATATTTATCCTCGAAAGAACTGGTCAAGTCTTATGATGTTTAATTGTGGACATAATGAAAATAAAAAACTTACTCCTAAAGTAGTTAATACACAGACAGGAAGATGGTTACATAGATTTCAATGGCTACCTGATAAAGAAGCAGATATAGGTAGAATACCTGAAGAATGGAACTGGTTAGATGGACATTCAGATCCTGAATTAAAAGCAAAGATTGTACATTTTACAACAGGTGGACCTTGGTTTAAAAGATGGAAACCAAGAGTAACTCACAGAGCTGATGGAGATTATGCTGTTGAATGGTGTAATGAAGCTCGGTGGTTACAAATGAATGGTATAATAGATAGAGATAAGGATTACATGATAGAATGATAGATACATTAAAAAAGAATTTATATTCAGCAATAAAAAAACATTTTGAAGCTAAACGAGAAAGAGCTATTTATCAATTAAATTTAGCATTTCAAAAATCTGTTGCTGTTGGTGAGCATCCTAAGATTGTTGAAGATGCTATTACTTTAACAGAAGAAATAGCTGCTGCAGATGAAGCAATAGCTGCATTAGAAAGTTACTTTGGAGATATGAATGACTGATGTACAATTTGTTACGTCTTTTAACGAAGACATTTTAAAGACCACAGCATCTCATTTAATACAATCTATAAAAGATAATGTTGAACCAAATATTAAACTTACTTGTTATCACCATGATTGTAAATTAGATGCTTATTCATTAGCTGAATCAGATTCGTTTAACTTTAAAAACTTACATGACATAAAAGAATATGAGGATTTTTTAAAAGATAAAGCTGATCATAATGGAACCGAAGCTGGAGCAATACCTTATAACGCCAAGCTAGATGCTTTACGTTGGTCACATAAAGTATTTGCTTTAACAGAAGAAGCTTTCTCTTTAGCTGAAAAAAATATTAAAGCAGGTTGGTTAATATGGATTGATGCTGATACCTATTTTAAAAAACGCATAACAAAAGAAGATATATTATTTATGTTACCCGAAGGTGCTGACATAGTTTATAATCCTGAAGATCCTTACTTCATGGCATTTAATTTAAATAAACAACCACCTTTAGATTTACTAGGAGATTTACGAGGAGCTTATATTTCTGGAGAACTTATTCAATACAGAGAGTGGCATGATATGTTTCTTATAGAAAGATTAATGAATATTTATTCTGCACATGGAATGAAAATTCATAAAACTTCTCAAATAAATAATTATATGTATCACTTTAGAGGATTATATGATCCAACTAAAAATCCTGTAAGAGATAGTAAAGGTAATAGATTATTTCCATTATCAGAAGATACAACACCTGATATAAAACCTAATAGATATTCACAGATTGTTGATTTAATACGCCATTACAAACCTAAAAGTATTATTGAAACTGGTACATGGAATGGTGGTCGTGCTATTGAAATGGCTTTAACAGTCTTTGAATATACTGATACATTAAATTATGTTGGTTATGATTTATTTGAAGATGCTACTGTTGAAACAGACCATGAAGAATTTAATGGAAAAGCACATAATAAAATGTCTGCTGTTCAGAAAAGACTTGAAGGTTTTGCTGAACATGTAAAAGAAAATCAAAATAAAACTTTTACTTTTAAATTAATAAAAGGTAATACAAGAAAAACTTTAACCGATCAAAAAAATAATTTTGATATGGCATTAGTAGGTGGTGGTAATAGTCTTCAAACAGTTCAACATGATTTTGATTGTATTCAACAAACTGATCTGATTGTTCTAGATCATTATTTCAGAGAAGATGACGATAAACTTATTCCTAATGAAGCTTATCAAGGTGTTAATAAAGTTTTTAAAATTATTAAGAAAAAATCTGGTATACGTAAGTATGTCTTACCATCAGGGGATAAAGTTAAAGGTGGTGGATTTACCCATCTTGTTACTCTTTTAACCAAGAAAAAATTATCTAAAATACCTGATAGATTACAGCGAGTTCCTATTGTTGTTAATCCAAGAGATTGTGTACCTAAAGATTATATTAGAAATAATATAAAAGAAAATATGAAATTAATAGATAAGAATAGATGGTTAGGTAAATATAGTTTACATCTTGATATTGGAATTATTGTATCAGGAGGACCTAATATAGACTATGATGAAATTAAACAAATTCTAAAAGAAAATCCAGATGCTGTTTTATTATGTGTTAAACATAGTTATCCTGGACTTATTGCTAATGGAATAAAACCTTGGGCATGTATTGTTTTAGATCCTAGAGATATTGATGGTGTAAGTACACATGGTATTAAAAGAAAAGAGTTATTTAAAACTATAGAACCATCCACAAAATTCTTTTTAGCATCTATGACTGATCCATCTGTTACTAAATATTTACAAAAACATAAAGCTGATATATGGGGATGGCATGCCTTTACAGAATCATTAAGAGATGCTGAAGATAGAAAACATGGAATGAAAAATAATCAAGTAAAAATTCGAGATGAGTTAGGAATGGCTCAAGGAACAACTCTTATTACTGGTGGAACCTGTGCTGCCATGAGATCCATAGGAATTTTACATACTATGGGATTTAGACAAATTCATTTGTTTGGTTTTGATTCTTCTTTAAAAGATAAACCAACAAAAGAAATGTTAAAAGAAACTACTGGTGCTGAAGATGAAGAACCAAGACCAAAGTACTTTCAAGTATCTGTTAAAGAAACACCTTACTGGACAACAGGTGAATTATTAGCTATGGCACAGGATTGTGAAAAAACTTTTGCTGATAAGTCAATGGGAATTAATTTTATTTTTCATGGAAAGAATACATTAGTTGCTGACCTTTGGGAGCTGGCACAAACTCAAGAAACATTAGAAAGTTATAAGGACTTCTTTAATGTACAGTAGAGAAAATCCTTCTGAAGAATATAAAGAATTAATAGTTGAATATAAAAATCTACATAAGAAAGGAAATAAACAACTAGCAGGAGATATAATGTTTCAAGGTATTAGTATAACTTTTTATTTAAAAGATCTAATGCATCTTATTCTTAACGTAGAGAAACCAAAAAGTATATTAGACTATGGTTGTGGTAAAGCTATATTATATTCACCAACTAATTATAATAAACTTTTAATTGATAAAGCAGGTTCTAGATTAAAAAAATCTCTTCCTGAACTTTGGAATCTTGACTACTATGCTTTATATGATCCAGGATATGAAGAATATAACAAGCTTCCTAAAGGAAAATATGATGGTGTTATTTGTACAGATGTTATAGAACATATAGATGAAAAGGATTGTGATTGGATACTAGAAGAGATATTATCTTTTAGTAAGAAGTTTGTTTTTGTTTCTATAGCATGTTATAAAGCTTTAAAAACTTTTACTAATGGAAAAAATGTACACGTTAATGTTAAATCACCTGAGTATTGGAAAGAAAAATTAGATGCATTAAGTATTAAACATCCTCATTTAAATATATATTCGGCTTTGGATGTTATAGTTACAGATAAAAAAGATAAAATGTGTGGTAAGTGGAAAACACATCCATATATAATTAAACGAAAGGAAAACTAATGTTAAATATATTGACAAGTTTATTACCTCTTGTTAGTGATGTTCTTGATAAAGTTGTTCCTGATCCTAAAGCTAGGGAAGCAGCAAAGTTAAAACTTATTCAAGAAGCACAGGCAGGTAAATTAAAAGAAGTTGAAAAGCAGTTGTCAGCTATTGTAGCTGAAGCACAGTCCAAAGATCCTTGGACATCTAGAGCAAGACCTACATTTCTATATGTAGTGTACTTGTTAATATTAACATCAATACCTATGGCACTTGTTCATGCTTTTAATCCTGAACTAGCACTACGATTGATAGAAGGTTTTCATGGTTGGTTATCAGCCATACCTGAATCTATCGTAACACTCTTTGGTGTGGGTTATCTTGGTTATACAGGTGCTAGAAGTTATGATAAATATAAACGATTAAAATAGAGAGGAAAGATATGGCTAAAAAATCTAAAACAGAACTTCAAAAATTTATACTTAAATATAATATCAAGAAATCTTGGATTGTTGTAGGTATTATTGCTGCTATATTTATAATAGCATTACTTTTTGGAAAACCTAAACCAGCAGACGCAGGGGAAGGATATAGTACGCTTCCTGGCTGGTCTGGAGGTTATAGATATTACTTTGATATGGATGAAAGTCCTAAAAGTAAACTAAGATTATTTGGAAAATATAAACAAAGAAGTGGAGATACTATTAAATTTGGTTGGGATAAACAAACTGGAAAAGATCTAAATCAATTTTCCTTTAACCATGATGGTAGTGGTATACTATTTCTAGAACAGGAGTTTAAATTCTAATGAAAATATTTATATTAATAACTGTTATGGCTTTCATAACAGCTTGTAGTGTAGGTACTCATCAAGTTGTAACTGTTGAACCTATAGAAGAAGTAAAAGCACCAGTAGTAAAAACTGCTAGTGCATGTTCAGATGAAAGGAGTTGTAAATAATGAAGACATTTATATTTACAATAATAGTATTAGGTTTAATTGTAGGTGGAGGTTATTATTTAACTCAATATGATGCACCTACAACAGTAAGTGAAGAACAATAATGCCAGAAATATTTTATGTAGCCATGCTTATTGTTTGCTTTCATGGTGATTGTACAAGGTTTGAAAGTGCTCCTTACTCAAAGAACATAGGAGTTGAGGAATGTCAGAAGATGTTAAAGTATACATTTCAGACACAAGTAGGACCTTACTATGATGAGATTATAGATTTTGAGAAAGATAAACCTGAAGATATTAAGATAACATATGCAGGTTGTGATACTACTCAGAGAAGACCAGATGATAATGACTGGAAAATTATACCTGATGTTGATAAAGATTTAATTCCAAATCAAAATGATTTGAAATGGCAACAACAGAAAGGCAAAGAAATCTAATGTCTTGGTTAGTAATTTTACTTATACTTCTATAATGTCTTTAAACGAAAAACAAGAACGCTTTGCTCAATCCTATATACTCCACCGAAATGCATCTGAGGCTGCAAGGACTGCAGGATATGCTAAGAATTCAGCAACGCATCAAGGTTATCGCTTGCTTCAAATGCAAGAGATTAAAGAACGTATTGAAGATCTGGAAAAAGAATTAGAAACAGATGTAGATGTTGTGGCAGAGATAGAAAATCAGTATACATATGCCAAAGCACATGGACATACTAATTCAGCTATCAAAGCTTTAGAATTATTATCAAGAGTTAGAGGTGCAAAGAGTGATAAAGAATTAAATATAAGTCCTGAAAAATTAGAACAGGATCTTGTTAATTCTTTTAAAGTTCTTGGTAAGAAAAAAATGGAAGAGCTTCTAAAGAAATGTAAATTTTAAGTGTAGTAAGGATTAGTTATTTCAGCTTCTTCATGCGATATACTTTTAATATCTTTAGGAAAGAAATGTTGTAGTGTTTGTTCTACACCCATCTTTAAAGTATAGATAGATGATGCACATCCTGCACAAGATCCACTTAATTTTACATGAACATGTTTATCTTCTTTATCATAAGAAAGTAATTCTATTTTTCCACCATGCATTGATACGGAAGGTGTTATATATTTATCTATAGTTTCTATAATCTTATCTTCTATGGATTGATCTTTGTTCATACTTCAAATTTATCCCTCATAAAAGCCCATACAAAGCGTTTAGAAGGTTCTAGGGTGGGATGATACCATAGAACTCTAATTGCTCTGTATGGGCTTTAAAACGCTGTTAAATAGATTTTACTATTATTCATGGTAATTTCGTACCATAGTACCACCATGTGCT
>Ga0208316_1001892_pt1 | contig 11441 bp, 14 predicted proteins | sample MalvireepMed_231_FD_184240 | JGI IMG/M metagenome (GOLD analysis project Ga0208316, IMG submission 184240) | Marine viral communities from the Global Malaspina Expedition - Malaspina viral metaG DeepMed_231 (SPAdes) (version 2) | ecosystem: Environmental > Aquatic > Marine > Oceanic | place... | reverse complement strand
AGCACCCGAGGGTGTGAAGATGGTTCCTGCGACGGATCTGGCGCGTGTTCACGGGGAGAAGGGGAGCCTGCAACAGGCATTGAAAACTTCAGAAGCTCGTACCGCAGAGTTGGAAACCCAGCTTTCCGCTCGAGAGAATGGTGGTCCTCCGACCGATGATGAGCGCCTTCGCTTTGAACAGGAGGCCAGGGAACTGCGGGAAGAGCGACGGGAGACGCAGCGATTGCTCAAGGAAGCACGGGAAGAACGACGCGGCACCTTCCTCAGTGGACTGGCGGCGAAATACCCGCTGGTTCCTCAGGAAGAGTTGGACGGCTACGTCGCTGGTTCTCCCGACGTATCTGAAGATGCGATCGCTCGGTATGCCGCAGACACACAACTCGAACGCATGACGGCCGCAGCCGCCGAGGCAGCTGCGAAACCGAACGGCAATGGAGCCCCACCAAACACGCGCTTGGATACGCCCGGAGGCGGATCGGGTTCGACCACGCCACCGCAGATGAATTCTCGCGAAAAGCGCGAGGCAGGTCTTGCGGCCAGGCGGCAGAATAACTCAGAACAGTACCGGTCTGTGGGAGCGTAATCTCTCCTACTCGGTAGTGCCCTCCTAATAGGAGAAGCACAATGAGCTACACACTGGCTCAGGTTGATGCCCTGACTGAGGATCTTTTGATCCAAGGTGTTGCGGAGGACGTGGTTAAAGAGAACCCGATCCTCGGAATGATTCCCGCTGAGAACGTGACCGGCAAATCGGTCATCTCAAACCGTGAGTCGACTACCGGCTCACTCGCCGCCTGGAAGACGGCAACCTTCACACAGATCGGCGGCGTCCTGCCCGAGTCGACCCCGAGTACGACACAGGTCACCACGTCCTTGGCGCAACTCGTTGACTCGGCGAAGGTCGCTCGGTTCGCGATCGCGGTGAAGGGTGATGTCCAGACGGGTGGGATCGAAGGATTTACCCACGACGAGAAGATCAAGGCCCTGTTCGAGACGTTCCAGGATGCTCTCATGTACGGAGACAACTCCTCGAACTCGAACGAGTTCAGCGGGCTCCACAAGCTCGTGGACAACACGCTGGACACGGACCTCGACATCACGGAAGGCACGAACCCATTGAACATCTCGAACCTTCTTCAGATGTCCGATGCAGTTCGTAGCCCCAGTGTGTACGTATCGAACCGGCGCATCCGCGCACGAATGGCACAGGCCCAGTACCTGGGCGGAACGCTGGGGTCTGCAACCGCTCAGAACCTGAACGTCAACTTCGGGCAGCAGCTCGATGCGTTCGGCACAACCCCATGGACGATCTCGGACTTCATAACGCAGACCGAGACGGACGCTGATCCTCCGGTCGAGACCGGCAGCTCCCACTCGAGCGTCTTCGCCCTGAAGCTGGACGACTACACGGTCATGGGGCCGGAGTCCACGTTGTACGCGAAGGGGCCGACCCTGATCCAGTCAGCCGAGGGCCCACACGTTGTGGGACCGCTCCCGGTGACCGGTGAGTCCAACGTCGAATTCCAGTACTACTGGTTCGTCGCGCTGATCGTTCCGTCCCGACGGACGGTCGGGCGCATCCGTGGTGTCACGGACGCCGCAGTGGCTGCGTAACCAGAAACGGAAGGTAGCCCGGGGGACACCAGTGCCCCCGGGAGCCTCTAAGAGAGAGCTGGCCCTGCGTGGACTCAAGGGCGCAGGAGAGTTAGCAGGGTAGTCAAGAATCCCTGCAAGGAGATGACGACGTGGCAGATATCTTTGTTGATCAGATTGCTGGGACGAAGTTCACCGCAGCGGTGGGAAGTTCTGTAACGCTTGGCATGCTCGTGTGCCACGACGGCACGCGGTTTGAAGAAGCCGATGCTGACTCGCATTCGACTCCGGCTCAATACCTCGTAGTCGGTGTAGACCAGTACGGTGGGGACGACAAACGTGCGACTCTCGCACGTCAGGGCGTGATCCGAGACGCTGACGCCCCGTACACCCTTGGAGACGTTCAGTACACCAGTACAACCGCAGGCGCGATCACGTCGACGTTCCCAACGGGCAATGGAGACCTCAGGCAGGTTGTTGGTCGTGCGATCAGCACCTCAGAAGTTGAGATCGACATCAGCCAGCCGAAAGTACGGGACGACTTCATCGTGGTGGCGACCTACGACACCACTGGTGAGCCCGGACTTGGCATCACGGCGACCGGTTGGACTGGCCCTGGTGTTGATAGTAACGGCGAGAAGACGTACATCGGGGCGCACAGCCTCCCGTACAACTTCCTGTCTCTGCTTGAGGCGCGGGTCATCACGAACAACGAAGCGGGTACTGCGGCAGTCGACTACGACTTCACGATCGTTGGTGCGTACGATGGTCAAAGTAACGCTCAGGACACCGGAACGGCGATCACCGCAGCCGATGTTGCGAACACCCCGCCTGCGGCGAACATCATCGAATACTTCGACGTTTCCTCGGCGTTCGATTCTGGATTCGTTGGACCAGGTCGTACCTGGGAACTGTTCCTTGATCCAGATGGGGTCGGTTCGGCAGAACTCCAGATCCTCGGTGCGCGTTTGGTCTACCTGGTAACCGACTAGACTGTACCCATGGCAACTGCTGAACATTCACTCAAGGCTTCGCACTTCTCGAAGAAATTCGGGAGTGTGTACGTCCACCTTTCCTCTGATGGACGGGTTGGCATCTCGCCGGTACTCGAGGGTGTCAAACCACCCAAGGCGAAGGAGGCCGAGTTCTGGATAGAGGATGATCAGTGGAAGGCCATGAGCAAGTGGGCGATCGATATCCGGAGGGGTACTGGCTTAGAGCCACCCCCTCCGGGTCAGGTCCCGGCGATCATGCCGTACCACCCGACACCGTGGTGGGTTCACCTACTCACGTTGGGGTTGTCGAAGTGGCGGATCGAGGGCATCGTCCGTAAACAGTATCGAGGTGGGAAGAAGCGGTGAGCGTCCGATCCTGACGGTGGTGTAAACTAGCCCCGTCTCTTGTACTTAAAGGGGAGACGAAATGTCTGAGAAGTTTGTCGATGCTGTGATCGGTCCCCGCATTGGTGGGCAACCGGGAGCCAAGGCTGTTCTGCTGGGAGATCCCGTCTACTGGGACTCCGGTAACTCGCGCTGGGACCAGGCCGACGCCAGCGACGAGAGCAAACTCCCGAGGTTCTTCTGCGTCGGAAAAGCCTCGTTCATGGACGATGGCGACAACGGGCTTACACTCGCGATTGGAGCGGTCGTTAGCGATGCCGATGCTCCGTACAGCACTGCTGGACTCCAGTATCTGTCAGAGACTGCTGGCGAGATCACTGAGACACGTCCTGCGTCGTCTGGTGCGGTTTCCATTGAACTCGGCCGTGCGGTCGACACCAGAACGGTTTTCCTCCAGGTGGGCGCACAGCCAGAGTTAGGCGGCGGCACACTGGAGTCCGGTTCGGTGGCGATTCCGGCCCTGACCTTCTCAGCAGATCCGGACACTGGTTTTTACCTGTCTGCCTCTAACGAGATCGGTATCACGACTGCCGGTACACACCGGGCGAACTTCTCCACCAGCGTCTTCAACGTCATCGACAACTACCGCATCGCGGTTGGGACGGGCAATGATGGCGTCATCGTGAACCGTTCCACCGCACTTGGTGCGGATACGGCTCTTAGCGATGTACTCATTGGTACGCCGGTCACACCGGCAATTGCGGCGGATAGCATGGTCATCTCAAACATCACGGCTTCAGGAGACATCCTGATCGCTGGCAACCGTGGTGGAAACTCCGAGGCGTACTTTTTCGCAGACACGAGCGCGGGAGCCTTGTACCTGACCCAAACGGGTGGTCTGACTCTTGGCCTTGCAGCCGACGCGCCCGCTGCTTCTAACGGCACCGTGCTGATCTGGCAGAGCGATTCTGGGGCTGGAACCACATCGGCCAACTCTCTCCTGAACCTGATGCAGGACGGCGCTGTTTACATCTCGTTGCTTACGAACTCTTCCTCTAATGCGGGATTGTTGGTAGCCGATGGAGGCGGTGATATAGATGCTGGTCGGCTTTTCTATAACACCGGAAACGAAGACTGGATCTTTTCCGTCGGCGACGGCTCTACTACTTCAGACGAAGTTGTGGAAATCAATACCAAGGGCATTACGGCGCTCAAATCCACCGACTCCGCTGCTGTTGCGGACGAGGTAACGATCGGGCGCTATGACATTGGTGCCGGAAACACGGTGCTTGCCCTATCACAGGAAACGGCAGTGGCGACAGAGACCGACGAAACGAAGTTCTCTCACAAGATGCAGGTGCGTCTCAATGGCGCTACCTACTTCATGATGCTGACGGCCTCATAAAGGAGAAGAAATGACAATCACCAAGTCTGACGCAGAGATCCGGTCGTATCGCGTTGATGCCAGCGGTGCGATCATCGCATCTGCTCACATCGACTTTGTCGAGGATGGTGAAACCGTCGGGTCGATCCGCAAAGACATCACGGTGAACACCGCGACCAAGGCTGAGAAGGCATCCCTAGAGCAGATCCGCGTGAAAGCGGCAGCTCTCGCAGATAAGAGGTAGAGGGTACATGCATGAAGTTCCTTAGAGACGAAGTTTTCATCGATGCGCTATCCGAGAAACCGATCTCGATGGTTTGGGATGGCGAAGACGATAGTCGGAAGAACCGGATCAGCGCCATGCTACGTTTTCTGCTGTCCTCCTATCGTGCGAACCCTCAGAAGCAGCAGGAGTTGAACGTAGAGCAACTCGGGCAGGTGTTGACCTGCATCAAGACGCTGAAGAATGGACCGACCGAGGACTTTCCGGAACACCTGATGTTCGAGGATGCGGACTGGAAAGTCCTGACGATGGTCGTTGGTTGGCTTTCACCGATCTTCCAGCCGATGTCCGCTCCGGCCATCAAGAAGGCGCTGGATGGCGTCGAGGAGAACCTGCCCGCATCGAAGGGACAACACAGCGATAACGGTGTCCTGGCGAACGCTGAAGCCGTTGCGGCGGCAGCAGGGAGCGACTGACTATGACCATGGCGAACCGACAGAGACACGTAACCAGCAGCACCGTGAAGACTGCGGACGCTGCGAATATTGCCAGCGGACCCGCGCTGATCTACTGGATCACTGCATCGAACTCTCACGCGACTGACAACTGTGCCATCGAGATACAGGATGGGCTGACCGATACGGGAGACACCGTATGGGGCGTCGACCAGGAGTTCGGAACCTCGAGTCACTATGGGTTCAACCCTCCGTTGCCGTGTTCGACCGGCTTGACGCTGGACATCACGGGCGGAACGGCCCGGGTCACGATCGGCTACGTATCCGGGAAGCCGTAACACGGCCTTCTGATGCAACGATCACCGGTCGCCTCCAGCAACGTACGGGCGGTCGGGTACAACGCCCGGAACCGCAAGCTCGAGGTGGAGTTCCTGAATGGTGCGGTCTACGAGTACCCGAACGTGTCCATCCAGCAGCACCGCGATCTCATGGGTGCTGAATCGAAGGGTCGGTTCATACACGATACGATCATCCCGGGCAGGGATGCCAAGCGAGTAGAGGAGCCGAAGTAGATGGTTCTTGGCGTTCGTGGGAACGATCTCAGAGACATCCGCATCGACGTGGCACGTCTGTGCCAGATACTCGTCATGGTTGGGAAGGCGACGGCAGGTGGAGGAAGCACCCTTGCCGATACGAATCACCTGCTGTTCACCAACGATGATGAGATCAACGGGATGTGGGTCTACATCTTCAGGGGAACCGGGATAGGCCAGGAGCGCCAGATAAAAGATTACACGGCTTCGAGTAACGAGTTGACCGTCGGCCTCGCATGGGGAACGACTCCTGACACGACCTCCGAGTACATAGTCACGCGGCGCTTCGGGGCTCATAGCATCGACCAGGCAATCGATGCTCAACTGTCCCGGTACGCGGAAACCATCAAGCTCCCGTTCGAGGACCACTCACTCGGCGTTAACAACATCCTGAACGACCCGGAGGACGTTGGCGGAATATCGTCCACCGGGCGCATGCGTAACTGGCAGTGGGACTTCTGGGACGCAGCGAACGTGCCGAATGGATGGACGCTCACGAATTCCAACTCCGATGAGGAGAACGCGGTCCAGACCATCGGTGGTCACCGCCGGGTCGGGTACATCCAGAACACTGGCTCGAGCGCCGGGTCCGCTGTTCTATCCGTAGGAAACTTCTACAAGTGGCGTGGTGCCCGTGTGAGGGGATACGGGATAGCTCAGTCCGTCACTGCCAGCCGTTTAACGGCCCGTGTGGCTGACGGTGTGGAAAACACCAACAGCGACGCACATAGCGGCGCAGGTGGCTACGAGAGGCTCGATACTGGAATCAAGACGGTATCTGACGACCCGACCGCACTCAGCGTATCGTTCCAGATCTCGAGCGGTTCCCAGATCTCCACGTTCATGAGTGCGTTCCAGCTCGTTGCGGACGATGACTTCCAGGAATACATCCTTCCGCAGGGGTTGACCGAGATCGAGAACATCTACATCGAGAAGACCGAGTTCTCTGACTACGGTCAGTACAACCATGTTCCGCTCGATCCCAAGTACTGGGACATCGCGCAGGGGAACCAGTTCACGGTGCGCTCGAGGGAGGACACGACTCCGGGGCAGGACGCGACGAGCCACCCACGGTTGAAGATACGAACCGACCTCATCTCTCTACCGACTCCCGCACGTATCAAGATTGTGGGAAGCGCGTTCCCGAACCTTATAGCCCCTCCATCCACCACGATCGGTGGCATCGGTACGACTGGGTACGAGGACGTATCGCCGGTCGCGGCACCCGAGTTGATCAAGCATGCGGCCGCGTTGATGCTGAACGAGCAGATTGCCACCAGCGTCCGTAGTGCAAGCTCCAGCTGGCTCAGGGAACAGATCGACATCCAGCACGGCCAGTACCGCACCAGGCGTAAGGCGTTTGGGCGTCCCGTCCGGTCGTTCTAAACGATGACAACAGACAACCGGGTCAGGATCAACGGGAAGACCTTCCACGCCGCTGGCCCCATCAAGCGGCGTCGTATCTCTGACTGGCCCGTTCCGGTCTCCGCGTCTGGTGGTCAGCCGCCGGGATCGAGATACCTAAGGAACCCCGTTACCATCGGTCCGATCTCGGACGCATTCGCGGGTGACGTGGACTTCGACTGGGTTAGACACCAGGGTCAGATCACCAAGCTGTTCGATTCCGAGTGCTGGACGCATCAGGGCATCATCACCCACGCACGACTGAATCAGACGCTCTCCGACAACAGCGTTGACGGAAGCTCGGTGTGGGCACCCAACAACGGCTCAATTGATGAAAGAGCGGATGAAAGAGAGGAGCCCTGCTTCAATCCACATATGCCAGCGTTCTTCAACGGGAGTTCGGTTTCGGGCCTGTTCATGGGTCGTACCGATGTCGTGGGAGAGAGCGATTACAACCTCGACCTGATGGTGCTTTCATCGGGGTCTTGGGCTCAGACGGAGAACCTCGCTGATGCGGCCGGCCGTAAGGACAGCGGCATCGTGGACATCGAGGCGCACAAAGGTGGAATTTTTGTCCTGTACACTTACGCAGCGGCTGTCGTCGTGGAGACCAGTACCGACGGTGCTTCGTGGAGTGCAACGTCCGACGAACCCGCAGGCAATGCGTACCCGGGTTCACGTCTGCTCTCGGACGGAAACCTCCTCCATGCCTTCGTTCAGCAGTCCGATAACACCTTCGACATCGAAGACTCCAGCAACTCAGGTGGGGCGTTCAATGCTCGTCTCGCTGGAACGGTGGGACAACTGCGCGACGTGGGGTTCTTCTTCGACCGAGACGGCACCTCGCGGGTCGTCGTTCTCACAACGGATGCACTCTACTGGTACGACACGACGAACTACGTCCTGAACCGTATATTCACTCTTCCTTTTGAGGGTAGGGCGATGGAAGAGTTCGGCGGAGAACTTCTCATCTTCATGGATGGTGGGCGAGTGTATGTCTACTCCTCCAATGGTGCGACACGGGACATCTCCCCCGGTGGCGTTCAGGGGATGCCAGATGGTAAAGACATCGGGAGTGATACAAATAGTCAGGTGTGTCTAACACGCACCGCTGTCGGGGTCTACGCGCTATGGTCTGGAGACGACGTGGGTGGGACGAACCTGGCCCCGCTCATTCTTCTCTGGAATGGATTCGGGTGGCACTTCATCTGGCAGGACACCGCTACCAGAGATGAGGACGCGGCTCGGTTCATCGCGTTCTTCGAGAATGATCTGTGGTGGGGCGTTGCTGGCACGAACAATGTCACGGCTCTCTACCAGATGAAAGATATCGAGGCCCCGTTCTCCCTCCTCGGTTCCGATGTGGAGTTCCAGGAGGACAGTTACATCGATACCCAGCGCCTGAACTTCGGTTCCGAGGAGATAAGTACGACCCTGTGGGATGCCTTCTTCAACACTGACGACGTGGATGCGAGTGAGACCATAGTCGCCACGTTCGGTATCAACGGAGCTGCCCGTACGACCTCGACGCTTGGGACGGTGGACTCAGACCTCGAGACCCACACGTTTCCGTCTGCATCGAGCGCCGTGGGTTCAAACTGTCGCACCTTCGCCATGCGCCTCGCGTTCGCACGAACCGACGGGTCGGGGACGGATAACCTGAGCCCGAAGTTGCTCACCGCGAAGCTGACGTTCTCGAGGATCCCGTCGAAGCGATATCTCTACACCGTGCCTCTCATCGTGCAGTCGGACCAGGAGGGTCTTCAGGAGTCGCTTGGTACGTTCGCTGACCTGGATACGATCGAGGACTCTGCGGTCATGGTGCCGTTCGAGTACGGAGGACGTTCCTCTGTGAATGTCCTCGCCATACCTGAGACCGAGATTGAGGAATTCATCGGCGAGACGCTGAACGCGGTCCAGAACGATCGCGCCTCGAGCTACACGCTGTTCCTTGCCGAAGTCTAGCCCGATGACAACACCAGCTCACCCACGTCCCATGCCGAAGAAGATCCCGAAGAAGAGAAAGTAAACTCTCCAGAGGAGGCGTCATGCCACATCGGAGCGGACGAGGCGGCTACAAGTCCACACCAGCACATCCGAAGCCGAAGAAGAAGCCGAAGAAGAAGGCAAGAAGGAGATAGAGATATGGCATTCGGGCCATGGAAACGTAGGACAAAGTGGAAGCAGCGTCCGGTAGTGCGGAGTCCAATAGCACAATTTAAAAATGCCTTGATGATCGCGCAGAAGAAGAGGGCTGCGAGTGGCGGTCCCCTTAAAACTACCGTTGGAAGAACCCCCGGACAGCCCACACCGCCGCCGAAGAAGAAACCACGCAGAACCAGCCGTAGAATATGGCGGTAAGGGTAAGGATGCCCCTTCTCAGGGCCGCGCTCCGAAAGGCCCTGATACTGCCCACGTCGTGAACTCAGGTACACTGAGCAGAGAGGGCTAGATTATGGCAAACCTAAATTCGTCCGACGAACCTGCTCCGGACACGCCTACGGAAGACAATCCTGATGAGGCTGAAGCGGAGCCGCTGGCAACAGATCAGGTTGTCGAGGCGGCGGCAGATGATGATGATCTGTCGGGACTGACCGCAGAGAAGTTCGTCGAATCGTGGGATCAACTCTCCACACGCGCCCGTGAAGCAGGGGTGCGTCCTGTGAAGGTTCTTCTTGGGACCTACGCGCAGAAGTTCTTTAGCGCGGTCGAGGGTCTTCTTGAGGGTATCGAGGGCAAGCGCGACGGGCCGAGGAAATAGATCATGGGCGTGTTGTTCTCGTATTTTCTCGGAGCCTCGGGGCTGGCCTTTATCGGTGTCCGCATCTTCTCGTTCCTGTTCGAGGGTGTGCTGAGTCCCTTTCGTATATTCCGTCGCGGAACCACTGGTTTTCGTCGGCACGACAACCGTCGTCATCGCACAATCGTTTCTGACCAGGTTTATGACCATGATGCGTAGGTGGCGGTGGCGTAGCGCAGCGATGCGGCAAGGTATAGATGCCCTGACGAGGGGCAAAGGAGGGTTTGATGCCTAGTGAACCTGTACTGATCGTAGGAGCTATCGCAGTCATCGTGATTCTAGCGGGCGGTGGACCGTGGCTCATCAGGGCTCTACGCGGGAAGGGCGGATCGTCCTCTAACGTGTGAACAGTGGTGCGCTTCAACGATTCTCCAGAGGAGTAAAAAGGCAGCTTCTTTGGGTATTCATCGCCCTCGGGATCGGGTTTGGCCTCACCCTGTATTTCCGCGAGGACGTGTTCGCGTTTCTCCTGGCCCCATCCCGAGGGCTGTTATCTCCCACATCTCAGCCGATCTTCACGTCGCCGACCGAGATGTTTTCGGCAACGCTCCGGCTTGCTGTTTTTGGTGGGATCGCTGCGGCGCTCCCGGTGGTGCTGGCCTCATTCTCCCGCCTGCTGATCCCGCTCCTGCTGCCGTCCGAACGGCGGTTCATCTTCATCTTCTTCTTCCCCGCTGCCGCGCTTTGCTTCGTAGGTGGCGTCAGCTTCGCCTATTACATCCTGTTGCCAGCAGGGCTGGGCTTCCTGCTCCAGTTCGGTACGAACATCGCGGCTCCCATGATCCGCATCTCGGCGTACATGAGTCTCGCAACGTCGATGCTTATCTGGATGGGCATCGTCTTCGAGCTTCCTCTGGCGATGTACTCGCTGGCGAGGCTCCGTTTGGTGTCTCACACGCAATGGAGGAAGATCCGCAAATATGTGTTTCCGACGGCGATTATCTTCGCCGCCATCATCACGCCGACGATGGACGGCCTGAACGTGATGCTCATCGCGATCCCGATGACGGTGCTTTATGAAATCGGGCTGGCTCTGGCGTGGGTAGGGCGACCGGTCGAGGGGAGGCGTTTTGGCGCATTGTGGGTCGTTGCCGTTGAAGCGGTGTTCCTGTTCGTGCTAATCGCCGGGGTCGTTGGTACGCTGTGGTACGCAGGCGTTCTGGGAGGTTACTGACGTGAAGCTGATACTTTGGGGAGCGGCAATCGTGGCGACGATCGGTGCAAGAGGGCTGGCCGTGCTGCTGGTCGTCCCGCCGCTGTTGGGTGGAGCGTTGTGGTATCTCACGCGGCGAACCACTAGACAGACCAGTCGCATACAGACCGCGACCGAGAAGCTACGAGGGTTAGGAGGACAAGGATGATGTTGAAAACCAAGGTCAAGACGCTGCTATCCAGGGAGTTCCTGCTGGCGGCCACGACGGTCGTGATACTGCTTTTGAAGGCGCTGTGGGGCCTCACGCTTCCCCGAGAAGCGACGCAGGGCATCGTCCTTCAGATCGCTGCGTACCTCGTGGGACAGGATGCGCTCAACACTGCTGAACCCGCCGCCGCGTAGGCGGATATCTCGTGTGCGGTGGGGAACAGGGCGGCTCACGCATCGCCGTCCTTAGATCAACCCAGGGCAGTACCCACCGCGCTCACCCCTTCAG
>Ga0208316_1001888_pt1 | contig 11490 bp, 20 predicted proteins | sample MalvireepMed_231_FD_184240 | JGI IMG/M metagenome (GOLD analysis project Ga0208316, IMG submission 184240) | Marine viral communities from the Global Malaspina Expedition - Malaspina viral metaG DeepMed_231 (SPAdes) (version 2) | ecosystem: Environmental > Aquatic > Marine > Oceanic | place... | reverse complement strand
CGCGACAAAAATCTTTATGGGGATGATGAAGAACATTATGATCCCCCACATCACAGTCGCTGCGCCCAGTACTCGTAGTCCATCTTGTCGTGCTTCTTCTGCACGAGGGTCACGAGTTGCTTGTAGTGCGCGTTGCGCACGTGGTTTCTAAGCTTCCAGACACGCGTCTTGTCGTTCGTCGGTGACAGCTTCTGCACGTCCGGGGCCATGATCAGGCCGCGGTAGTACATGATCTTGTCGCCCTTCCCGGACTTGCCTATCCACTCATCAAACTTTTTCAGACTCAACATTGAATCTCCTGTTGTACCGTTTAACAACCTCATCCGCTCTCTTCCTTTCTCCCATCGCTCGCTCCAGAATTTCCAGTGCGTGGGCGGTCTGATCCTTTCGGATCGAGATTCCCGCCCACTTCACCGTAGCGACGAGCATTCCTGCCAGACCACCATAGCTCAACGACGCCATGTTGTGGTCCACTTGTATTAAATCTTTTACGCTTGTAATCTTTTCCATCATAATATTTTTCTTTTTAGGAGCCACCCCAGCCATGACGATCTTCCCAAACGTCATAAGGATAACACTGAGGCGGCGTCCACATTTAGCATTTATAGTGAATAAATGTTTATCACTTTGTTAAAGGTTGACTACCATCTAACAGCCCATATTATAGGGTAATTGATGGGATAAGTCAAGTAAAAGATTATGGCGGGAATCAGCCAAAAACAAGTGTCAAGGAAAAAAACATTTTGTTGTGGTATTTTTACCACACAAATGTTACACAATGTTTCTCAACTTCATTTCATCTCGGTGGACTCTCATCGCACATCCGTGCGAGAGGGTCCCAATTATAAGGACAAGACTGGTGGCGACTCGACTAAGAAATATATGGAAAAAATTTAAAAACTGGCTATACTATTCCCCGGAGAAAAGATACCTAAGAGGGAAGTAATCTTGATAAAAGTTTGGTTTTTAATGGCATTAATGTCATACCCCAACCTCAACGCCATTCATTACAAAGGATTCGGTGGATTCACGACCATGGAAGAATGCGAAGAGAAGAGGATATTGACGGAGAATGGAATAACGGAGATGGAAATGGCTCGTGGCAACACGGTTTACATAGAGACTTACTGCATGGAAATGCATGCATTTCCCACGCAATTTGACGCTCCCAGGATAAATCCAGTCACTCCGCCAAAGAGGTCGGAATTCGGGGCATGAGATATATCATTTTACTATTGGCGCTCATTATGATAGGGTGCTCCAGCATGTCCATGAAACCTCATAAGACATCAGTTACATATGGAAGATCTTATACAGACAAGTCTGACGAGGATAAAACGGACTCGCAAAAAGATACTTTTGGCATTAAACAGGACTTTATATGGGAATAGGCAATGAACGGACTTAAAATATCCTTCGCCGTCGTGGCGTTTGTGCTGATTCAGGGCGTGGCAGTCATATGGTATGTGAGCAAACTCGATTCTCGGGTCGACCAGATGTACAAGAGCTTCGAAGAGGAGAATAAGAAGGAAGTGATTGAGAATCAGGTCAAAATGAAATTGGATCTGGAAAATTTAATCAAGGAAGTCAATCAGTTAAGCAAGGACATGCGTAAGATGCAGTCCAAAGATAAAGAAATAGTAAAGCAGAACCGCTCCATAGAGAAACAGCATCGTGATCTGTTTAAATTTCTGGAACAGAATCAAGGAATGAACCAGCAGAACCAGACGAAGGGTGGCGCTTACAGTTACGGAGATTAAATGGAAGTAATAGTGACGGTATACGTCATATGGATCGTGGGTGGCATCATCGTGAGCGCGGCAGGATTGTAATGACTGACTGGTTTGATAAATCAGCTATAATCAAAAGAAGCATTTGAAAGATGGACACTTAGGTCCAAGGAAAAATGGAATAACAAATAACTACAAGGAAACTAATGACTACAGGAAAAATTAAATGGTTTAATCCAACCAAAGGATATGGATTTATTGAACAGGAAGGAAATAAAGACGTCTTCCTGCACGTATCAGCTCTGGAAAAAGCTGGGATCAGCACCCTTAAGGAGGGTGAAGAGATAGAATTCGAAATAGGTGAGAACAAGGGGAAACAAAACGCGATTAACGTTAAAAAGGTGGGGCATGAAGGAGAAGATAATAGACCAGCTGAAGACAGTCTATGACCCGGAAATAACATCCATTAATATATTTGACCTAGGACTGGTTTATGATATTGATATCAAGGATAAGGATGTAACCGTTACCCATACACTTACTTCCATGTTTTGTCCGATGGCGGATGCGATCTCTGAAAGCATCAAGCAGGCGGTGATGAAGGTGGAGGGGATAGGTGAAGTTAGAGTTAAACTGACTCACACACCACCATTCACTAAGGAAATGATGAGTGATGAGGCTAGATTATCATTAGGATTATAATGAAAGACGGAATTAAAATATTAGCCGAACTTACCAAGAAGGACGCAGAAAGGTGTTTAGTCTTTGCGTGATCCATACCCTTGGATCACTTTCAGCATCGAATAAACCCCGTTCCTCCGACCAGGAGTCAAGAGATTTTTTAAATTCAAGCCGTCTAGTGATTTCTCTTCGAAGGATGCTATATCGCTTCTTGTAGAATTGCTGAAGACGTCAGCCAGAAGACAAACCATCCCTTTTGAAATCAACGCGGCTGAATCAGCCGTGAAATAAATTGTATCCTCATATGTAAAATGGGGAACAAGCCATGTCTGTGACTGGCAGCCTGGGACCTCGAACTCCTTCAACTTGAACCTTTCCGGCACGATTGCCGACTTCCTTCCGAAGTCCATGAGCCATGTATAGCGGTCCATCATCTCCATCTCATTAAGAAGATCTATGTAAACCTTCAGCTTGTTCTTAATGGTGTGCGGAGGATGAACATTAGTGATCTTATTCTCCTCCAGAACCTTTATCACTTCCTCAGTCTTCATCATCCACTCCCCTTTAAAACTCTATTTACATGATCTTCAATGGGCTCCAATTGATCCTGCATCTTCTCCGACGTGGTTCTCTCTTCCTTCTGCCTTATGGATTCCTTCATGGACATGTCAAGCGATTCTTTGTCCTCCACCATCTTGTCATGAAAATCTTTTGGTTTAAAAATAAATTTAGCGGAGCAGTATTCACAAATCGCCTCGTTGTTCTCATCAAAAGTGTAGTATACAATGGGATGGTCATCGGCGCATGAAAATGTCTCCGTGTGAATTATTTGAGGTTTCATTCTCCCATCCCGTCTATGGCCCTGACGTGAAAGGCGAATTTCTTTTTTTCTTCAGGCAGTTCTTCATACTCCTTCTTATTCTTTTCATATGCGTCTTTTGTCAAGGCGTGCCAGCCGACGCATAGTCCCGTTGGAGATCTTCCACAGCTGCACTTGCTCATAGATTCTTTGGGCCTGTGTATTTTGAATCTTCGGGTGGTACGTATCCGTCCCTTACCTTATCCCGGTACAGCGCACCGATGATCGCGTTCTTGGTCGTTCCCAAGATCTTTCCGATTTCACTGGCGCTGTTGCATTTCGTTAAATATTTTACATGATTCAATTCGTGATTAGTCCATTTTCTTCTTGGTCTCATTCTTTTTCTCCTTTACTAAGTTCATCCATTTCTCCCTGGGCCCGTAGTACCACGCCTTCGTCTTCTTGTACGGATGCATCACCGACTCCTGCCAGTACCATTGCAGTATGAACGGTTTATCCATGCTTGTATCTCTTTCTGTTACGCTTGTTCCATCGTTTATGCCATGCCCAGTTGCTGATCCTGCTTCCATATGTCTCGCAGATGTTAAGAAACCAATCTTTCACTCTGAAGACCAGATTACCCGGGTACAAACATACCACCCAACCCGTTAAAGCTCTCTGAGAGCCCGCTATGAGCTTTTTTATTTGACTGAATACGGTGATTTCGTCTTTAGGATCCCAGACTTCCATCATTCCTTCTCCACGAGCATTTTTTCATTTTTAAATTTTTCCAGGTCAATATCATAGACGATATTGAACGAAAGTGAACGACGTTCCTGGTCCTTGGTCCTGAATGGGTAGGCCGTGTGATGAAGCCACGCCGGAAAGACGTAGAGATCCCCCACCCTGGGGGACACTTGCATGTTATTCCTGTTGAACGCCTGCGGCGTCCCGGAAATGAATTGAATGTCACCAACCGCCGGATGATGGTCCTCGTTCTTATATTCCTCTTCCAGTCCCTCTGGAACCTTCAGGTAAAGAACGCCGGATAAATCACCGGAGTGAATGTGCAGGGGATTGAAGTCCCCGGCCCATTGGCTCACGCCCCACACCGTGAGGACCTGGCATCCCGTAATGTATTTTCTATCAACATTTGTAGTGCCGGGTGGAGCATTCCTTAAATAGGCAAAACTTAATTGATCTTTTGATCCTCGTAGGTCAACGGCAAGCATGCGTTGAGCCATGCTTCTTAAAATATTATTAAAATTTTCTTCCTTTTGAATGAATTTCTTTCTGATCTCGAACTCCTTCTTGACATTTCCAGCCAGCTGCCCCGAGTAGTCACGGTCTTTCAATTTTTGCGGATCGGCGATCACTTCATCGCAGTGCGCATTCAAATTATCAACGACATATGAAGGAATGGTCGTCCTCAATATGACGGGCCCGAAGGGGATGAGAGTCTCTATCTTAATTTGTTTTTCCACGACTTTCTCCTTCCGTGTTTTTCTTTTTAATGGTGGCATTGAAACCAATGCTGATTCGCTGTCTTGATGAATGCGGGTTGGCGGTGACATCATGCAATAAGTAAGAAGGAAACAACAGTATGTCCCCGTCATAAGGATCATGGCCAATCATGTTGGCGTGGGGCATGTGCGGAGGAATCATTCGGTACAGCTGCTCATGGGTGGAAAATCTGATGATCCCTGTTCCAGCTCCTTGCACGTAGTAAACACCGGACAGGTCAGCATTAGCCATGTAGTGCGTGTGAAACAGGTTAGAAGATCCTGGCTCATTCACATTCGTCCAATAGGTTATGTCAGCAGCCAATGGAATGTTGGGAAAATAATGATCCGTCCAGCTTGCAAGAATCATGCTCATGGGCTTGAACAGCTCCACTTCACATTCGTACTTATGAACGCTCCTCCAGCATCCTTGATTGCTGGATGGGAGTCCCTTGGAATCTTTTTCCCTAATCTTAGTAATTTCATTCATGAGAAGCTTGTTAAGGTTCTCAGAATTTCCATAATTCTTGGTGAACAAGCGTGTGTCCTGGATTGGAACCTTTGATACCACTATTTTATCTGTTGACTTCATTATTTCTTCCTCACTTTCAGGCCCAGACGCATGCGCCTGCGATTTCGTCTTTTGTTAGAGCCTACCTTACGTCTGCCCTTGTGCCTCTTTCTTTTTAAATCCGCCCTGCTCACTGCGGACCTACGTATTTCTCTTTATACTTCTCAGAAATTTCATTAGAGCATATCGGACCGCATAAAAAGTTATTTTCATATTCAAGAGAAGGATACCACGATTTAGAGAACGAATAGTTCCATTCATTTCCGTCAAACCATGTACCACAGTTGAAGCACTTGAATTCAGGCGCCGTGCCTCCTTTAGGTCCCGGTCGCACGCTCTTCGGATCATAGTCAACTCCCTTCTCAAACCCCACAAAGACCCTCGCATTCATCAGCGAATTCTTCATCAAAAGTTTCACCGAAAAGATCCTTTTGCTTCTTAGGCTCCAGAAAATTTATGTCCCTCAAAGGCTTCGCTGACTTGTGCAGGAACAGTTCAGCCGTCGTGTTCTTCAGTCCCTTTCTAATCTTGTCGTCGACCTCGCACGCGTCCTCAAAATCGGCTGGATAGTTCTTCTGCATGTTCTTCCACTGATCATTATGATGGTATGGGCAGCCTATGCACGAGGATTTCCCCGGCATTGGATGCACTCCGCTTTCCTTGTACCACCTCAGGCAGTCAGCCCTTGACATTTTCATTTCAATGAGAGGCCAGCGTGATGTCAGCCAATACATTCTGGCATGTTTCATTCTCATCGCCTCATCAGTTGATATGCCAATCCACTGTTCCACCATCATTCCTTTCTTCACTCTATGCCGTGGCTTTATGCCAAGGATTTCCCTTATCTTCTTCTGTATGGGTATTACCTTGTAATCATGGGTGCATTGCCGATAAAGCATTCCAACCTTTCCACCAGGACGTGCTGCAAATAGTGGTGGATTCGGTACACGTCCGGCGAAAGATTTCCACTCCTCATTACCACCCTTGATGGGGTTGGCTGCACGAATAAGATCCTCACGGATGTTGCTTCGTTCAACAGTAATGATGGGGCAGATCGTTATGGCTTTCTTCAGGTATTCCACATGCTCGTAGACGAAGGATGGCTCCCATCCAGTGTCAGCGAATATCATGTAGTCTGGCTTGTGTTTTGTCAGTCCTTCTTGTGCCATGAGTGCGAGACAGGAAGACTGAACCCCTGCGCCGAGCGATAGGATACGCATTGTGGGCTCTCTTTTGTTTCCTTCCTCGTCAAGATACTCCGGCTCTTTAGTAGCGGCCACAGCGGCCATGTTATTAAGACTCTTTTTAGTAATTTTAGTAGACATTTCCTCCAAAAGCTTGCGTCTTTCGAATTCCATTTGTTCTTGATTGATTGCAAATCCATGTTTCACTCCATCTTTTCGTTTCTTTCCTTGGGCCCTATACCCGGGTTTTTTAGTCTCTACCATAAGTTTCCTTTGTATGACATGATTTACATAATTTTTGGTAAATTACCACGTTATAATGAAATTGACACCAACTTTCATCAGCCTCCGCACCAAAAGAGGAACAAGCAGAATCTGGAAAAAGATCTTCTTTCCAAACATTCTCTCTCCATTCATCAAAAATATCATTAAAAGGTGTTACATGATGAACCTCTATTTTTTTATGGCATTTACATTTATCACATTCAAAAACTGAATCACTACCAAGGTATTCATCCGTTTTTAAAAATTTTCTTAAAAAATCATCACGTTGGTTTTGAACCAAAAATCTAGCTGTTTTCTTTTCATTTAATGTATAGTTTGTGGTTGCCGCACCAAAACATGTAAAAATACGAGAAGGACTAATCGGAATTCTATCTTGATTTCTAGCTTCTAATTCAAAAGTAAGATTTATAATTTCATTACTAAGAAACTTACACCCCCAATCCTGGGGCTTATCCCCTCTAAACACCTCATATAATGTTTTTTCGTCATTTGTTAAATAGTTATTATATAAAGATTTCACATGAGATTGCTTAATTAGTGTTTCTTCAGTGAATGTAATATGATTGTCACGACCTGGTTGTTTAATAGAGTAAAGTATAGAATTAAAATATTCTTTTGCATCTTTTTTATATTTAAAATCTTTTCCTAAAATATTAGTATATTTCATACTATGTACCCGGGTTTTCTGCTATTATTCATAGTTTTTCAGTTCTTTAATTGTTTGGATTATTTTTTGCGTATAATACACGTCTTCAGCGTAAATTGCAAGTGTCGCCGCTAATTTTTCAACGTCGACCAAGTCGCTGATATACTGCTTTATTCTCTCTTCCCTGAAGTCCTTATAATGGTGGCTATTATTCAGCAGTTCGATATAGTAGGATATGGATTCACACTTAGTCTCAAAGATCCTGAGCCCCCAGCTCACATCAGGTTTATTAATGGGCTTCATTTGGTCATCTGTCGGGTCAAAGGTGCGAATCCCCATCAAATTGTTACCGAGTGTTGCAAACCGTGATCGGCCCCATTCGGACTCGTGAATAGCTTGCGCCACGACTAAATCAACTGGAACCCTCTCCCATTCATCTTCCAATGAATTTAAGTGAAGGGTACACGCTGTGACATCTTTAATGAATTCATCGTTGTTTTTATAATCCATTTCTGGATTAAAGGAAACACATACCAGTAATGTTATGCACAACCAGTTCATCACCCACCCCAGCTTTCACCCATGTCCGTGTCAACCTTGGACGGAACATGAAGTTCCACGCAGTTTTCCATGATCTCTTTTATGTCCTTTACTTCCTTTTCATTCTTGACTGAACAGTCCAGTTCATCATGAACTTGGATGAGAGGAACAATCCCTAATTGTTCATAAATATCCACCATCGCTTTCTTGGTCTGATCCGCAGCTGAACCTTGAATTAAGCGGTTAAGAGCCTTATATGTGTACGCTCTCTTAATAGGAAAACCATACTCTGTTTTAGCTTGATTAAAAGGTAGCGCTTTATGCGCTCCCCATGTCACTGGTTCCCACAGGTCGAATCGGCATTTTCTTCCAAGTAATGTCCTGATAGTTCCCCTTTCATTGGCTCTATTCATTACAAACTCCAGCATTCCTTTCATAAAAGGAACTCTTTCATGAAAAGAATTCATCATTTTCTTTGCTTCCTGCGGATCCATATCAAGTTCTCTTGCTAATTTATGATACCCCATTCCGTAAATAACTCCAAGCCCTATTGTTTTTGCCAGTTTTCTGTCTATGCCCGCCATGTCAGCTGTTTGTTGATGAAAATCCAGGTCTTCCTTTTTATATGCCTCTTGAACTTCTTCTGCTCCTTCTTGTTTTGCAGTTCTCGCAAAATGAGTTAAAAGCCTAGGCTCCTGCTGCGAATAGTCCGCCTTAAGCCAATATTCCCCCATCTCAGGAATGAAAAGTTTCCTAATGCTATTGGCGAATTGTCCTCTGCTTGGGACCTGCTGTAAATTTGGGTGATTATAACTGAAACGACCACTAATGGCGCCACCGCTGTCCGAGCGTATTTGATTAATGTGCGCATGTATTCTCCCATCTTTCTGGTATTTTAACATTCCATGAAGAAATGTTCCCTGTAATTTATTAAGCTCTCGTGCCTGTGTAATCAAGCGTGGCAGCTCATGGGGGTGATCTGTCAGGAACAGTTTAGTGAAAGAAGGGGAATCTGTTTTTTCCGTTCTCTCATAAGGTAAATTCATGGAATCAAAGGCAGCGGCTATGGAAGCAGCTGACCAAATTTCAACGTGAAGTCCTGTTAATTCATCTATTCTTTTTATTAGCTTCTTTTCCTTGTTCTTGAATTGTTCTATAAGGCGCAACGATTTCGGAATGTCCACCCTCACCCCTCGTTTCGTCATGCTAAGAATCACATTAATTAGCCTGCACTCCATGTCATAGACTGTCTCCAGGCTGTCTGTGATAATTTCCGATGATAATTTTTCATGTAGTTTCAACGTAAGTTTTGCGTCTGCCTCTGCATATTCTCCTACAAACTGGGAGGGTAACTTGTACATTTCACTCTTGGGATCTACCCCGAAAGCTACTGATGCTTCCTTTAACTTAAGCTCATCTTTATATTCTCCTAGATAATCGCCTGCAATACTATTCAAAGTATAGGTAAATCTGTTCTCATTGATAAGAGCCGTGGCAACCATGGTATCATGTATTCTTCCTTTAACTTCTATTCCTAAGGTAGTGAGCCATCCAATATCATACTGTGCATTATGAAACACTTTCTCAATTGAACCGTCTTCACATATGGACTTAGTATATTCAATAACTTTCTTTTCATCCATGTTACCATTTTCATGCTGTATAGGATAATATCCTGCAAAACCATCAGCTGCGATGGCAATTCCAATTACATAACCCCTTTTAGTCGGCCATCCTGGACCTGCCTTCATCAGCTCCGTATCACACGTCTCTAGATCGATTGTCACACGATCATGTGTGGATAAGTCAGGAAAGGTAGTAGGCGCAACCCATTCTGAATCTACTGCTGGTGGAAATAGGCTTCTCATTTAGACTCCTTTGCTAGTTTTTTAACGTGTTTTCTAGTTATTTCTCCCATAATTTCACCTCTAGACTTCTTAGGAGTGTATCGATCTTCAAGAAGTAGCTCGGCATAGTGGATAACTTTTTCCACGTCTTGCTTCCCTCCTTTGATGCTGTGTCTAGTAATGTACTTGACAATATTTCCCTCATACCATCCAAGTTTATTCTTGACAATGTAATGACTAGGCTGGATTACCATTCTTTTATAATGATCTCCTCCTATTTGTTTTTTATGAGCGCTCATATATGGAATCCCCCATAGTCCTGTGGCTGCACCACATGCAGTGCTTCCTTGGCTCTGGTCACCCCCACATAGAACACTCGGCATTCATTGTCCGGATCTCTGTGCATCGCCAACCGAGCTTTTCTTGATAAGTCAGTGAGGAGCATGACATTATCGGCTTCTCCCCCCTTTGACGCATGAATAGTGCTCAGTTGTATTCTTGGTTCATCCGTAAGGGAATAGTTCCTTGCCTGCATGGCGCGGATGAAATCCTTGTCATCATTCCCAACTTTATCGAAAGCGATATCCCATGGTTGTCCGGCCACCTCTCCCATCAATCCTTGGCGCATTACCAGTTCTTCCATTCCATATCTCTCCTGGGTAGCTGTCTTTAAGTGCTTGTAACCATGCTCTATTCCAATCTGGGTTGACATGTAGGAATAAATACCCTTGACATCTTCCAGTTCTATTTCATCCCCTTCAGTTAGTTTTCCCCAGCAGTTAACGGCGTTTAATAATTTTTTAGAGACAGGCAGTTTTCCATTCCTCATGTATACTATTCCTTCAGAACGAAGATCAGTTTCCATACGGGAAAGTAGATACTGTGTTCGAGCCTCTATAAGCCACGTTCCTTCTGCGGATAAGTCGACGCTTCCGGGGACGGTGTGATATTGCACCAAACCTTTTTTATTTGTTCCCTTCCATTCTTTTGGATGACGATATTCCACGCGGTCTATAATTTCCTGCGATAAATTTTGAACAGAAATTGGACATCGATAGGACTGCTTAAGAACTTTTTTATTTCCTTTCAGGTTAATGAAATGATTTGCATCGGCTCCGGCAAATCCGTAAATGGCTTGATCATCGTCCCCTCCATAATATATTTTTTGAACATTTTCCTTTAGCTTATCAATCATGTTTAATTGCAATCGGCACAAATCTTGCGCTTCGTCCACAAAAATAACGTCGAGAGGAGGAACCATTCCCCCTTCATTATAATTTTCAATCATGTCAGTAAAGTCAATCAAATGCCTTTCTTTTTTATATTTCTCAAACGCCTCATGGGTCCACTTAAGTTGTGGCCAGTGATGTGCCATGTTTTTTTCATTATAATATTCCTGTAGGCTAAGGCATCGCATCCTAGCTTGGTTAACAGCAGTTAAAAGTTCATTGTCAACTGTTATGATTCCTGAGCCAACAGGTCCTTCACTTATGTATCCTAGATTCATCCCAAATTTACTGGCAAATTCCTTGTAATGTTTCTTGGACATGACTTGTGATTTGGATAGGCCTAGTTCATGAAATGCTAGGGAATGCAGCGTTCTGAAGTAAGGAAGATGCTGTTCTTCCAGATTGAATTTTTCCATTGCCCGGTCCCTCGCCTCGTTAGCCGCTTTCTTCGTAAAAGTTACAAACGCAATGCGGTC
>Ga0208316_1001874_pt1 | contig 11567 bp, 9 predicted proteins | sample MalvireepMed_231_FD_184240 | JGI IMG/M metagenome (GOLD analysis project Ga0208316, IMG submission 184240) | Marine viral communities from the Global Malaspina Expedition - Malaspina viral metaG DeepMed_231 (SPAdes) (version 2) | ecosystem: Environmental > Aquatic > Marine > Oceanic | place... | reverse complement strand
GGCCTCGTGGTGGGGCTTTTCGCCGCCCGTCCACCAGGCGTTCTGGTCCCTGGCGCTCTTTGGCAGGGGAAAGCCCAGCACCTCTTCGAGCTCGGCGAAGCTGGCGCTCCAGTCGTCGGCCTCGTGCCGGGCCAGACGATCGGACAGGGGCTTGTACTTGCTCATCGGTCTCCTCCTTCGGCTTAAGCGTAACACGCAAATTCGAGCCCTGTTGCGGGAGATGGACGCAGCCTTGGGCGCCGCTCCGATCTGCCGATGAAACCTACTGGGCTATTCGCGCGCTTATCGGCCCAAGGAGGCTGGATATGCAGGCGCTGTTTCATGGCATCACACTGGCTGCGGCCAGCGGGCTTCTACTGGGGGCGGCGTTCAAGCCCGACCTCACCTATGGAGAGGCCATGCTGGGTCCGCAGATTCACCTGCCTGCCGCAGGCGATCGGCTGGATCGTGACGAGCGCCTGGTTCAGGCGCGGGCCTATTCCGGCCAGGTCCCAGATTATGTGATCGGCTACGACTGGGTTCGGCCAGATGAGTCCGCCCTGATGGCGGTCGACTATGGGCCCGTCCCCCTCGCTGAGCCGGACTATGAGCCGGTGGTCTATGTCGAACCGGTCCGGCAGCAGCGCCCCCTACGGGTGGCCCGTGTGGAGCCGCCGCCGGTCGAGATCACCGTTTCCTATCCGTCGATGGACGGCGACATCGCCCCACCCCGCCGGCCTGCGGCCTCGCTGTTCGCCATCGCCGAGGAGTCGGCGCCGGCTCGCCCGACCCCGGTGGCTTTCGCGCCGCCCGAATAGGCCCTTGCCTCTCGCCTAACGCGCCCCGCGCCTCTAGAGGAGGCGTATGACGCAAGACGCCTTCCAGATCATCGCCCGCGGCCCCCGCAACATCGCTGAGACCGCTGCGGTCGCCATCGATGAGCACCCCCTGCTGGAGGGCGTCACCTATTCGATCCTGGAGGAAGACGAGGATCGCGAGATCTGGCGGATCGACGCCTTTCCCACCACCGCCGAGGAGGCCGACGCTCTGCGCGTCGTGCTGGGCGCCCATGAAGGCCTGACCACAAGCACCGAGGTTCTGGCCGACGCCGACTGGCTGGCCATGGCGTTGTCGGGGCTCCCGCCGGTCCGCGCCGGCCGGTTCTTCATCTATGGCGCGCACGATCGGGGCCTCGCGCCGGTCAACGCGGTGAACCTGCGGATCGAGGCGGGCGCCGCCTTCGGCACCGGCCACCACGGGACTACGGTCGGCTGCCTGCTGGCCTATGACGCGCTTCTTAAGCAGCGTCGCTTCGCCCGCGTGCTTGATGTCGGCGCGGGCACGGGCGTGCTGGCGATCGCCGCAGCCAAGACCGGCTCACCGGTGGCGGTCGGCACCGATATCGATCGGCCGTCCGTCCGCATCTCCCGCGAGAACGCCAGCCTCAACCAGGCCAAGGCGCGGTTCGTCCACGCCTCCGGTCTAGGCCATCGGCTGGTGCGGGCGCACGCGCCCTATGATCTGGTCTTCGCCAACATCCTGGCTGCGCCGCTCGTCATGCTGGCCCAGGACATCAAGGGCGCCCTGCGGCCGGGCGGGACGGCGATCCTGTCTGGCCTCCTCCGCTCCCAGGCCCGCCGCGTGCTGGCCGCCTATCGCAGCCGAGGCTTTGTGCTGGTCCGCCGCCTGAACCGCGACGCCTGGACCACCTTGGTCATCCGCCGCGGCTAAGCTCGCCGGAACCGACCGGCAGCGAACCACGTTCTCAAGCGCGACAGGAAGCGGCCAACCGCTCCGTCCGAGGAGAACGACATGACTTATGATCCGAACACCCCCCGTACCGATCCCCCGCCGGTGCAGCGCGAAGTCGTCCACAAGAGTGGCGGCTCTGCTGGCTGGTGGGTGGCCGGGATTGTCGCCATCGTCGCCCTGGTCGGCATGTTCTTTATCTTCGGCAATAACGGGACCGACGACGCCGATCTGGAAATGGCCCGTGACACCGGCCGCGCCGAAGCCATGATCGAAAACGCCGCCGACAGCGCCCAGCAGGCAGCCTCCGAGGCCGCCGAAAGCTCTCGCCAGGCCGCCGACAGCATCGCTGAAAGCACCGAGGCCGCGGCCGACAACGCCGCTGCGGCGACCCAGAACGCCGCCGAGGGCGCATCGGACGCCGCTGAAAATGCTGCTGACCGCAGCGGCATGTAAGCCTTGTAAGGCCTGGCCGCACATCTGGCCCGAACGACCGAAGGGCGGCTCCGAATGGGGCCGCCCTTTTTCCTGGGCGAGCGGCGAGGCATCCAGCGCCGGCGCACAGCCGTAGACTCCTTAAGGCCCGTCACGGGCGCCGTCCGGAGTCGATCCATGACCCTCAGCCGCAGGAGCCTGATCATCGCAGGAGCCGGCGCCCTGGTCGCGCCCGCCGCCTTCGCCGCCGTGCCGGCAAGCAGCCGCCTGGCCTTCGCCGTCTCCCGCGGCCAGGACAAGGTCGGCGAACACATCATGCGCTTCAGCCGCAGCGGGGCGGGCCTCCTGGTCAGCACCGAGGTCGAGATGCGGGTGAAGCTCGGCCCGATCCCGGTCTTTCGCTACGCCCACACCGCCACCGAGCGCTGGCGGGACGACAGCTTCGCCAGCCTGACCACCCGCACGGACACCAATGGCAAGGTCGAACAGGTCAAGGCCGAGGCGACCAGCTCCGGCGTGGCCATCGAGGGACCCGGCGGACGCCTCACCGCCCCGGCCACGGCCGCGCCCCTCACCCACTGGAACGCCGCCGCCCTCGAAGGCCCGCTGTTCAACCCGCAGCTCGGCAAGATCATGAAGGTCCGTACCGCCCGGGCCGGCCGCGAGAGCGTCCAGCTGGCCGACGGCCGATCGATACAGGCCACCCGCTGGACCATCCGCGGCGAGGCCGAGATCGACAACTGGTACGACGCCGCCGGCGCCTGGGCCGGCCTGCGCGGCAAGCTCGAGGACGGCTCGACCATGATCTACCGCCGGCTTTAGGCTGCACGATCCCCATGGCGCTCGGGCGCAGGCGGGCTTATTTCTAGGGCATGCGCCAGACCTTTGATGAGACGACCGAGCGCGCCTTTGGCGCCCGCCACCTGCCCCTGATCCGCCAGGCCATGGCCGAGCAGAAGCTGGACGGCTTCCTTGTCCCGCACGAGGACGAGCACCAGAACGAATACCTGCCTGAGGCCAACGACCGTCTGGCCTGGGCCACCGGCTTCACCGGCTCGGCTGGGGCCGCCGTGATCCTGAAGGATAAAGCCGCGGTCTTCGTCGATGGTCGCTATACCCTGCAGGTCCGCGACCAGGTCGATGAGAGCCTGTTCGAGATCCGCGACCTGGTTGAAGGCGGCGTGCCGGCCTATCTGGAGAGCGCCGCGGGCAAGGGCCAGGCCATCGGCTATGACCCCCGCCTGCACAGCCCCGACGGCCTCGCTCGGGTCCGCGCGGCGGTAGAGAAGGCCGGCGCTGAACTGAAGCCGGTCGAGCAGAACCCCCTGGACGCCGCCTGGGGCGCCAAGCGCCCGGCCCAGCCCCAGGCGCCGGTGCTGCCTCATCCGCTGGATTATGCGGGCGAGGAGTCCGCAGCCAAGCGCGCCCGCATCGGCAAGGCCCTGGCCACCAAGGGCGCCCAGGCCGCCGTCATCACCGCCCCGGCCTCCATCGCCTGGCTGTTCAACATCCGCGGCGGCGACGTGATCCGCAGCCCCCTGCCGCTGGCCCAGGCGATCCTCGGCGCCGATGGTCAAGCCCGGCTGTTCCTGGATCCTGCCAAGGTCAGCACGGACCTGCCGGCCTGGCTGGGCAACGAGGTCAGCCTGGAGGCCCCCGACGCCCTGGCCGGCGCCCTGGCCGACCTGAAGGGCCAGAAGGTGATGATCGATCCGGGCCAGTCCTCGGCCTGGTATTTCGACGCTCTGGACGCCGCCGGCGCCGAGCCCCTTCGCGCCGACGACCCCTGCGCCCTGCCCCGGGCCTGCAAGAACGCTGTCGAGATCGAAGGCGCACGCAAGGCCCACGTTCGCGACGGGACAGCGCTGGCGCGCTTCCTCCACTGGCTGGCCACCGAGGCCCAGACCAGCCTGCCGGACGAGAAGACCGTGGTTCAGACCCTGGAAGGCTTCCGCGAGGCCACCGGCGCGCTCAAGGACCTGTCGTTCGACACCATCGCCGGCGCGGCCTCAAACGGCGCCATCGTCCACTACCGGCCCACCGAGCGCCTCAACAAGCGCACGGAAGCCGGCTCCCTTCTGCTGGTGGATTCCGGCGGCCAGTATCTGGACGGCACCACCGACGTGACCCGCACCGTGGCCATCGGCGAGCCCAGCCGGGAGATGGCCGAGCGCTTCACCCTGGTGCTGAAGGGCCATCTGGCGTTGGCCCATATCCGCTTCCCGGCCGGAACCACCGGCTCGGCCCTGGACGCGCTCGCCCGCGCGCCCCTGTGGATGGCCGGCCTCGACTATGACCACGGCACCGGCCATGGGGTGGGCAGCTATCTCGGCGTGCACGAAGGTCCGCAGCGGATCTCCAAGGCCCCCAACAGCGTCGCCCTGCAGCCGGGCATGATCGTCTCCAACGAGCCGGGCTACTACAAGGCAGGCGCCTATGGCATCCGCATCGAGAACCTGCAGTTCGTCACCGCCGCCGACGAGATCGAGGGCGGCGAGCGGCCCATGCTGGGCTTCGAAACCCTGACCCTCGCGCCTATCGATCGCCGGCTGATCGTCGTCGAGATGCTGACCGCCGAGGAGCGCGCCCAGATGGACGCCTACCACGCCCGGGTGCTGCGCGAGATCGGCCCGCTGGTGGACGCTGAGGTGAAGGCCTGGCTGGAAGAGGTCTGCGCGCCGCTTTAGGGCGCTCGCCTAAAGCGGCGTCATCCTGGGCCTTGTGCCCAGGATCCCTCTCGACGCTTGCGCCCGCCCTCGACAGGGACCCTCGGGACAAGCCCGAGGGTGACGTGTCGGGGTGTGGCTCGCGCCCCCCTACCCCTGCCCCACCAGCTCCAGCCAGTCGTCCTCGCTGATGACCTCGATGCCGAGGTCGGTGGCGGTCTTGAGCTTTGAGCCGGCGCCGGGGCCGGCGACCACCAGGTTGGTCTTCTTCGACACCGAGCCGGAGACCTTCGCGCCCAGGGCCTCGGCCTGGGCCTTGGCCTCGTCGCGGGTCATCTTCTCGAGCGCGCCGGTGAAAACGATGGTCTTGCCGGCCACGGCGGTGTCGGTCTTGGGTCGTTCGGCGGGCTGGACCTGGAGCTCGGCCAGCAGGTTTTCGACGGTGGCCTCGTTGTGATCCTCACCGAAGAACTCGGCGATCATCCGGGCGGCCACCGGGCCGACCCCATCCACCGCGGCGAGTTCGCCGAAGTCCTCGCCGGGGCGCTGAGCCGCGGCCGCCGCAGCCGCCCGCTCAAAGCTGGCCCACTCCTCGAAGCGTCGCTCCAGGGCCTCCCGCGCGGTCTTGTTGAGCTTCGGGATGCTGGCCTTCAGCCGGGTATCGAAGCTCGCGCCCTCCGGGACCAGCACCTCGTGCGGCGCTGCCGCCCAGCCCAGGATCGCCTCCAGGGCCGTGGGCCCCACCCCGTCCAGCTGGGCGAAGACCTCGTGGCCGTCCCCGGCCCGCTGGGCGGCGGCGGCGCGGGCGGCGGCCAGGAAGGCGTCCACGGTTTCGAAGTGACGGGCCAGTGCCAAAGACGTGGTCTCGCCGATGTGGCGGACGCCCAGCCCATAGATGAAGCGGTCTAGCGGGATGGCGCGCTTGGCGTCGATCCCGGCCTTCAAATTGGTGACGCTGGTCTCGCCATATCCCTCGGCGCCGCGCAGTTCGTCCAGCTTGGCCTCGTCCCGGGCCAGGCGGAAGATATCGGCCGGCTCCTTGACCCAGCCCTTGTCGAAGAAGGCCTGGAGCTGCTTTTCCCCTAGGCCCTCGATGTCGAAAGCCCTGCGAGAGACGAAGTGCTTCAGGTGTTCGATGCGCTGGAACGGACAGGCCAGCTCGCCGGTGCAGCGACGGACCACCGTCTCGGCGCCCGAGGCCGTGGTCTCCCGCGCGAGGGGCGTTTTCAGCGGACAGGGGCAGGTATCAGGGAAGACGTAGGGCTCGGCGCTTTCGGGCCGTTCCTCCAGCACCGGCCCGACCACCTGGGGGATCACGTCGCCGGCCCGCTGGACGATCACCGTATCGCCAATGCGGACGTCCTTGCGGGCGATCTCGTCGCCATTGTGCAGGGTGGCGTTCTCCACCACCACGCCGCCCACCGTGACCGGCGCCAGCCGCGCCACGGGGGTGACGGCGCCAGTGCGGCCCACCTGCAGGTCGATGGCGTTCAGGATGGTGCGGGCCTGCTCGGCGGGAAACTTGCGGGCGATGGCCCAGCGCGGCGAGCGTGAGACGAAGCCCAGCCGCTGCTGCCAGTCCAGCCGGTCGACCTTGTAGACCACCCCGTCGATGTCGAAGCCCAGGCGGGGCCTCAGCCCCTCCATCTCGCGATAAGCGTCCAGAAGGCCATCCGCCCCCTCCACCCGACGGGACTGCGGATTGGTCTGGAAGCCCCAGGCCTTCAGGGCTTCCAGCGCTTCCCACTGGGTCTGGGCGAAGGGACTGCTGACCAGGCCCCAGGCATAGGCGAAGAAGCGAAGGGGCCGCTGGCCGCTGATCTTCGGGTCCAGCTGGCGCAAGGAGCCGGCTGCGGCGTTGCGGGGATTGGCGTAGGTCTTCTGGCCGGCCGCCTCGGCCGCGGCGTTGAGCGCCTTGAAGCCCTCGTGCTCCAGATAGACCTCCCCGCGGATCTCGATGACCTCGGGCCAGCCGGAGCCGGCCAATCGCTCGGGAATGTCGGAGAGGGTCCGCAGGTTGGCGGTGACATCCTCCCCCACCCTACCGTCGCCGCGGGTGGCGCCGCGCACCAGCCGGCCGTTCTCGTAGCGGATCGAGGCTGACAGGCCGTCGATCTTGGGCTCGGCGGTATAGGCGATCGGGCTGTCGTCAAGCCGCAGGAAGCGGCGCACCCGGGCCTCGAACTCGACGGCTTCCTCGTCGGAGAAGGCGTTGTCGAGGCTGAGCATGGGCACGCCATGCTCCACGGGCGAGAACTGGGCCGAGGCCGCCGCGCCGATCTTCAGGCTGGGCGAATTCTCGCGCACCAGGTCGGGAAACACCGCCTCGATCTCGGCGTTGCGACGCTTGAGCACATCGTACTCGGCGTCGGAAACCTTGGGCGCATCGTCTTGATAATAGGCGATGTCATAGGCCGCCATGGTGTCGGCGAGCCAGGTAAGCTCTTCGGCGGCCTCGGCCTCGGTGAGGTCGGCGGCCGGCGTGGCGCTCGGGAAATCAGGCATCCATCAGGGCTCGCGCGGCGGCGCGGGCCGCATCGGTGATCTGGGCGCCGGCCAGCATGCGGGCGATCTCTTCCTCGCGATCGGGCAGGGAGAGCACCTCGACGGCGGTGCGCACCATCTCAGCGTCGCCCGCCTTGGAGATCCGCCAGTGGGCGTCGGCCCGGGCGGCCACCTGCGGGCTGTGGGTGACCACCAGGACCTGGGCGTCCGAGGCCAGCCGGCGCAGGCGCAGGCCCACGGCGTCGGCCACCGCGCCGCCGACCCCTTGATCCACCTCGTCGAAGATCATCAGCGGCTGGGCGCCCTCGGCGCGCCCGGCCAGGGCCGCCTTCAGCGCCAGGGCCAGGCGGGCGAGCTCGCCGCCGGAGGCGATCTGACCCAGCTCCCCGAACGGCGCGCCGGGATTGGTAGAAATCTCGAAGGCCACGCGGTCCTGGCCCTGCGGACCGGCCTTTTCGAACGCCAGGGTCTCGACCGTGGCGCGGAAGCGGGCCTTGTCCAGCTTCAGCGGGCCAAGCTCGGACATCACCGCCTGGGCCAGCCGTTCGCCGGCTGCTCGACGGGCCTGGCTCAGAGCTTCGGCCGCCGCCAGATAGTCGGCCCGGGCTGCGGCGAGCGCCGCCTCGGCGGCCTTCAGATCCTCGCCCGAGGTCTCGGCCGCCCGCAGCCGCTCGGCGAAGCGGACACGCAGGATGGGGAGCTCCTCGACGCTGACATTGAGCTTCCGGGCCATGCCGCGCAGTTCGAACAGCCGCTCCTCGGTCTTTTCCAGGCGGTCGGGGTCGAAGTCGAAGGCCTCGGCGGCGCCGTCGATGGCCGCCTCGGCCTCCTGCGCCTCCACCAGGGCGCGGTCGATGGCGCTGGTGGCGGCCGCCAGCCGCGTCACCGTGGGGCCGGTTTCAGCCGCGCCGGCGTGGACGGCGCGTTCGCGGGCGCGGTCCAGGGCGCGGACGGCCTGGGCCATGCGGGGGGAGAGGCCGTCGAAGGCCTCCCGAGCCGAGGCGATGTCGGCCAGCGCCTTTTCGGCGGCGCCCAGCATGGCGCGGCATTCGGCGAGATCTGCCTCCTCCCCTTCCCGGGGTTCAAGGCGGTCGAGTTCGGCGAGGCGGAGGTTCAGCTCCTCCATCTCCGCGGCGGCCTGGTCGGCGGTGGCGGCGAGGTCGTCCCGGTGGGCCTGGGCGGTCCGCCAGGCTTTCCATAACGCCCCTACCTCGGCCAGGGGGCGGCCAAGCTGGCCGAAGGCGTCCAGCAGGCCGCGATGGGTGCGGGTGTCCAGCAGGCCGACGGTCTCGTGCTGGCCATGGACCTCCATCAGCAGCGCGCCCAACTCCCGCAGGACGCCGACGCTGGTGGCCTGGTCATTGACGAAGGCGCGGCTGCGGCCATCGGCATTGACCGTGCGGCGCAGGACGAGATCTTCGCTGGGATCGTAGGCAAGGCCCTTCTCGTCCAAGAGCGCCCAGGCCGGGTGGTCTGGCGCCGGGGCGAACAGGGCTGTGGCCTGGGCCAGGCTCGCGCCCTGGCGCACCAGGGCGGCCTCGGCCCGCGCGCCGGTGGCCAAGCCCAGGGCGTCGAGGATGATCGACTTACCCGCCCCCGTCTCCCCGGTCAGGGCGGTGAGCCCCGGCCCGATGGGCAGGTCGAGCGCCTCGATCAACACCACGTCGCGGATCCACAGTCCGATCAGCATGGGGTGCAAGATTGCCTGGAATCACCGCGGGCGAAAGCCCGTTCGTTCGCCTTAGGTTCTATTGGCTTTCCGGCGGGCGCAGGGTGGCGTCCTTGTCGCGCTCCAGATCCTCGGACTCGTCGCCCCCGATGAAGGGGAGCCGCGACCACAGGCCCCGACCTTCGGAGGCTGCGGGCGCATTGGCTGGGCGAAGCCCTCGTCGGGTCAGCAGGTCATAGGCGTCGCGATACCAGACCGTGCCGGGATAGTTGAAGCCGAGCACCGCGCCGTTGCGCTTGGCTTCTTCGTTGAGGCCAAGGGTCAGATAGGCCTCGACCAGGCGATAGAGGGCCTCAGGCGTATGGCTGGTGGTCTCGTAACGCTCGATCACCGTGTTGAACCGGCCGATGCCTGCCAGGGTGTCGCCGTTGCGCAGATAGTAGCGGCCGACCGTCATTTCCTTACCGGCCAGCTGGTCGTTGACCATGTCGATCTTCAGACGGGCGTCCTTGGCGTATTCGCTGTCTGGATAGCGCTGCACCACCTCGCGCAGGGCGTTCAGCGCCTGGCCGGTGGCCGCCTGGTCGCGGCCGACATCGACGATCTGTTCGAAGTAGCAGATGGCCTTGAGATAATAGGCGTAGACCGCCGCCGGATTGCCCGGCGCCTGCGACAGGAAGCGATCGGCGCTGGAGATGGCCTCGGCGTAGTCATTGGCCTGATACTGCGCATAGGCGGTCATCAGGATCGAGCGGCGGGCCCAGACCGAATAGGGATGCTGACGCTCGACCTCGGCGAAATAGTCCACCGCCTGGTTCCACAGGCCGCGGTCCAGCCGGTTGGCGCCGGTGTTGTAGAGCAGCTCGACCGGCCGCTCTTCATAGGCCAGCCGGGGCCGCTCTTCGCGTCCGGCGCAGGCCGTAAGGGCCAGGGCGGCGAGAACCGTCGCAACGGCAGGACCCCGAAGGGAATTGTGAAGCAGAGACACCTTCACCTCAAAAGGACCAAGCGCGCCCCCGCGCCGCGAGCCACCGCTTCTACACCACGCGGGCGACGGCGCAAACGGAAGGTCAGACCGCCAGGGCCAGCTCCGGGGCGAAGGTGCGGATGCGCCAGGCGTCCGGCCGTTCGGTCAGGGCGCGGACGAGTTGGTTGTTGATCCCATGGCCCGCGAGGCGACCTTCGAAACGGCCGAGGATCGGCGCGCCCAGCACATAGAGGTCGCCGATGGCGTCCAGGGCCTTGTGGCGCACGAATTCGTCGGGGCGGCGCAGGCCTTCGGGATTGAGAATCCGGTCGCCCTCGATGACCACCGCGTTCTCCAGCGAGCCGCCGCGGGCCAGGCCCATGGCGCGCAGGGCCTCGACCTCATGGGCGAAACCGAAGGTCCGGCAATTGGCCAGCTCGTTGCGGAAAGCAGCCTCGTCCATCACCAGATCCACCGCCTGACGGCCGATGACCGACGAATCGAAAGCGATCTCGAAGGCCACTTCAAACTGGTCGCAGGGCAGCAGCCGGGCGCTCTTGTCGCCGTCGATCACTTCGATCGGCGCCAGGATCTCGATATAGCGGCGGGGCGCTTCCTGCTGGCGGCGGCCGGCCTGGTCCAGGATCTGGACGAAGGGTTCGGAGGAGCCGTCCATGATCGGCATTTCCGGGCCGTCCAGCTCGACCACGGCGTTGTCCACGCCCAGCGTCGCGAAGGCCGCCATCAGGTGCTCGATCGTCGAAACGGTGACGCCGGCGGCGTTGCCGATGACGGTGCCAAGCTGGGTCTTGCACACCGCTTCGGCCGAAGCGGCGATACGGTTGTCCTGGTCGGCGATGTCGGTGCGGACGAACACGATGCCCGTGTCGATCGGCGCAGGGCGAACGGCCACGCGGACATGGGCGCCGGTATGCACGCCGACGCCGGCGAAGATCGCCGGACCCAGCACCGTGTGCTGGAGCGCGTGAGCGGAATGGGCGATGGCTGCGGACACGAACTGAAACCTTCCTGACCAGACTTGTACGGGCGGCTCAACAACCGCGAATGGCCCCACGAACCGGATAGTTCCTGTGCTGCGGCGCCGCAAGACAAGTCCTGTTTCCGAATGTTTCGCCTTAAGATCCAGGTGAATTCCTGTTCTGAATCCGGAGCTTAGGTTGGCCTCGCCGAGCCCGGGGCGCTCAATGAAAGACGGCCGGCTCCGCGAGGAACCGGCCGTCTGACGGTGGTCTGCGATGGGATAGCTGGCTAGTTGGCCAGGCGACGCAGGAAGGACGGAATCTCCAGATCTTCGCCCGCGTCACGATCGGGATCGGCGGCCTCGGCCGGCTGAGCGCCACCGCGGCTGGCGGGCGCCTGACGGCTGGTGGGAGCGGGTGTCGGCGTCGGCGCCGGGGCGTCGTAGCGGGGGCGACCACCAAACAGGCTCAGAAAGCCGCTCTTCTGCCGGCGATCATCGGCGAAGCTGTTGTCGGCGAACAGGGGCTCATCGCCCTCCTCGGCCGCCATAGGGTCGACGATGCGGGTGATCGGGCGCTGGGCCGGGGCCGGCTCCGGGCGCGCATAGAGGTCCGCC
>Ga0208316_1001871_pt1 | contig 11576 bp, 10 predicted proteins | sample MalvireepMed_231_FD_184240 | JGI IMG/M metagenome (GOLD analysis project Ga0208316, IMG submission 184240) | Marine viral communities from the Global Malaspina Expedition - Malaspina viral metaG DeepMed_231 (SPAdes) (version 2) | ecosystem: Environmental > Aquatic > Marine > Oceanic | place... | reverse complement strand
TCCGCCGGCGTATGAAGCCCGGCAGTTCGTGGTCTACTTCCCGTTCGATCAGTACATCCTGACGCCGGAAGCCCAGGCCGTGGTCTCTGAGGCCGCCAACTACGCCCAGGGCGGCAACGCCACCCAGGTCGTCGTGATCGGTCACACCGACTCCTCCGGCTCGCCGGCGTACAACGTCCGCCTGTCGGAACGTCGCGCCAAGGCCGTGGCTGACCAACTGGTCGGCATGGGTGTCAACCAAGGCGCTCTGCAGGTCGACTGGAAGGGTGAGAGCCAACTGGCTGTCCCGACCGGCGACGGCGTGAAGGAACCGCTGAACCGTCGTTCGACCATCGACATCAACTTCTGATATCGATCTTCGACTGGCGCTAAGCCAACCGATGGGGAGCCCGGCCGCAAGGCCGGGCTCCTTTCGTTTGTGGGGTCCGTGGGCGCCGTGAACGGGGCTGGTCAGCCGAAGATCAGGATCCAGAGACCGATCAGGGCGAAGGCGCCCGCCGCCAGGCTGCGGATGAGCTTGAGGGGCAGACGTCCCGCGGCGGCGTCACCCAGCAGGACCACCGGCGCATTGGCCAGCATCATGCCGACCGTGGTGCCCGCTGCGACCAGGAGTACGTTCTGGAACTGGGCGCCCAGGGCGGCGGTGGCCACCTGGGTCTTGTCCCCCATCTCCACGAAGAAGAACGCCACGGTGGTGGTCCAGAAGATCGAGGCCCCGGGGCGGGGGGGCGGCGCCTCCTCGTCCTCCAGCTTGTCGGGAATCAGCGCCCAGGCGGCGAAGGCCAGGAACAGGCCGCCGAGCACCCAGCGCATCCAGGGCCCCTGCAGCCAGGCCGCCGCCACGGCCCCCAGGCCTGCGGCCAGGGCATGGTTGGCCAGGGTGGCCACGAAGATGCCGCCGATGATCGGCCACGGCTTGCGAAATCGCGCCGCCAGCAACAGGGCCAGCAGCTGCGTCTTGTCGCCGATCTCGGCGACGGCCACCAAACCGGTGGATATGAGGAAGGCTTCCAATGTCATGTCCCGGCGGGGTCGGACAGCGCATACCCATGGCGATCGACGCCTCCGACCCCGCATGGTCGACGCGCGAAAGCCAAAGGTCTCGCCAAGCTCAATCCGCCGGACGCGCCATGCCGGCTGGGCCAGAGCCCCGTCGGCAAGTCTGTTGACGCGCCCCCCGCTGGAGTTACGGGCGGCTACTCCCCAATGACAGCCGGTGGCGTAGCTTCTTGCGTTCCTGATGGCAAGCCGGCGCCTGCCGCTTGGGCGTTTTGGCGCGGGGCGCCCGGACCGATTGTCACAGTCGTGTGAAGCGCAAGACGCGAGCGCGGCGGAAACCCCATTGCGATCAGTGGGCGGACTCCCTGCGTTAAGATCTCGGTAACGAAAATCCCTGGGGGCGAACCGTCGCACCCCGTTGACGAGTCGTTAGCCTCTGTGGCCCCATATAGTGGTGTCGCCAGGTTGGCGGCCACAATATATAGCGGTGGGGCGGAATATCGGGCATGGGCTCGAAGCCCCTGAAAGTTATGGGTTTTGGCCATGAGCGGCAGTGAAGCGGCAATGTTGAAGGTTTCTGAGGCGGCTTCGGCGGCGCAAGACCGAGCCGAACGGCCCCAGCTCCAGCTGGTTCGGAAGGTGGAGGTCGATCGCAGCCGCGACGCCCTGCTGACCGAGTTCGGCAAGACCACGCTGGAGGACCGCTACCTGCTGGCCGGCGAATCCTACCAGGACATGTTCGCCCGGGTGGCTACGGCCTTCGCCGACGACGCCGACCACGCCCAGCGCATCTATGACTACATCTCCAACCTCTGGTTCATGCCGGCCACGCCGGTGCTGTCCAACGGCGGGGCCGACCGCGGCCTGCCGATCTCCTGCTTCCTGAACGCGGTGCGCGACAGCCTCGACGGCATTCAGGGGGTCTGGAACGAGAATGTGGCGCTGGCCTCCAACGGCGGCGGCATCGGCACCTATTGGGGCGGCGTCCGCTCCATCGGCGAGAAGGTCAAGGGCGCGGGTCAGACCAGCGGCATCATCCCCTTCATCCGCGTGATGGACTCCCTGACGCTGGCCATCAGCCAGGGCTCGCTGCGCCGGGGTTCGGCGGCGGTCTATCTCGACGTCCACCACCCGGAAATCGAAGAGTTCCTCGAGATCCGCAAACCCTCGGGCGACTTCAACCGCAAGTCGCTCAACCTGCACCACGGCATCAGCATCTCCGACGAGTTCATGGAGGCCGTCCGGGCTGGCGAGCTGTTTGGCCTGCGCTCGCCCAAGACCAATGAGGTGATCCGCGAGGTGGACGCCCGCTCGCTCTGGCAGAAGATCCTTGAGATCCGCCTGCAGACCGGCGAGCCCTATCTGATCTTCTCCGACACCGTGAACCGCTCCATGCCGCAGCATCAGCGCGAGCTGGGGCTCAAGGTTCGCCAGTCGAACCTGTGCTCGGAGATCATGCTGCACACCGGCGTCGATCACCTGGGCAAGGACCGCACCGCCGTCTGCTGCCTGTCCTCGGTGAACGCCGAGAAGTTCCTGGAATGGCGCGATCATCCGACCTTCATCGAGGACGTGATGCGCTTCCTCGACAATGTGCTGCAGGACTTCATCACCCGCGCGCCGGGCGAGATGGACAACGCCGTCTACGCCGCCATCCGCGAACGCTCGGTGGGTCTCGGCCTGATGGGTTTCCACACCTTCCTGCAGGCGCAGAACGTGCCCTTCGAAAGCGCGTTGGCCAAGTCCTGGAACATGCGCCTGTTCAAGCATCTGCGCCGCCATTGCGACGCCGCCAGCCGCCGCCTGGCCGAAGAGCGCGGCCCCTGCCCGGACGCCGCCGAGCGCGGCGTCATGGAGCGCTTCTCCCACAAGCTGGCCATTGCGCCCACCGCCTCGATCTCGATCATCTGCGGCGGCACCAGCGCCGGCATCGAGCCGATCCCGGCCAACATCTATTCGCACAAGACCCTGTCGGGCACCTTCGCGGTCCGGAATCCCTATCTTGAGCGCCTGCTCGAGGAAAAGGGCCTCAACACCGCAGCCGTCTGGGACACGATCCTGGAGAACGAGGGGTCGGTGCAGCACCTCGACGGCCTGAGCGATGACGAGAAGGACGTCTACAAGACCGCCTTCGAAATCGACCAGCGTTGGATCGTCGAACTGGCCGCCGACCGCACCCCGGACATCTGCCAGTCCCAGTCGGTGAACCTGTTCCTGCCTGGCGACGTGGATAAGTGGGACCTGCACATGCTGCACTGGATGGCGTGGGAGCGGGGCTGCAAGTCCCTCTACTATCTTCGCTCCAAGTCGGTGCAGCGGGCCTCTCACGCTGGGGCGGCGGTGGCCGCCGCGGGCATCGTCCCGGCCATGGCGCCGCCGGAAGAGGGCCGCACCGATTATGAGGAATGCCTGGCCTGCCAATAGGCGAGTGTCTGGCTGATTGAATCGCCGGCGTCTTCGAGAGGCGCCGGCGTTTTCATGTGCGCCTGACGCGTGCACGACCCCGTGACCGGTTCGCCCGGGAACCTCTCTCACCTTCCCCACATTGAAACGACATGGAAGGATGTCATCTGCCAGTCTGCGGTCGATGAAGGGACAGGGAGAATAGCAAGTGCGGCTGTCGGCGGGTTTAGCCATTGTCATGGGTTTTGGGGTTGCGACGTCTGCGACGGCGCAAGACTTCAACGCCGCGACCCTCAATGCTGAATCGACGCGGGTCGCCTTTGACTTGATGGACGCCGCTTTTGCGCCGCAGTCCGTCTTCAGTGAATTTGACGAAAAGGTTACGACCCCGGAAGCCTTCGCCGTGGGGCAGGGTCCGGTTCGCTGGCGCTCCGGCACGGTGCCCCTCGGCGTGACTGAGAGCGGCGCGGTCGATTCCCTGCGGGTCAGTGTCGGCGGTCCCCTGCGCGGCCCGGGCGGCCTGCCGCTCAACCCCGAGCGGGCCGAGTTCGACGCCCAGGCCTATGAGGTCGCCATGGTCCGCGACTGGCCGGCGGCCGTGACCTTCGCCGCCGGCGATTATGATGTCGATGTCTCGCCCCATGCCGGCGTGGGCTTTGGCGCCGGCGGCGGTCAGGCCGAGGCCGGGGCCGAGGTGCGTCTCGGTCAGAACCTGGACGACGAGGTCGAAGACCGGCTCAACGCCATGGGCGTGCGGGATGGCGAGGCGTTCGGCGAGGCCGGACGCTGGTACCTGTTCGCCGCCGCCAGCGGCCGGGCCGTGGGGCTCAACATGCTGCGCAGGGACAATGGCTGGGACCAGGCCGGCTGGTCCACCGATGGCTCCAGCGCCCTGATCGGCGACGCCCATGTGGGGGTCGGCTGGCGCAAGGGCCCGGTCCAGGCCGCCGTGGGCTATGTCCACCGCGAGGTGAAGGGCCAGCACATGATCTGGGGCCAGGAAACCCGCGACGATCAGATTCTCGCCCTGTCCTTCTCGATCAAGCCGCAGAACTAGCCGCGTCATTCCCTGGCATAGTCTGGCTGGGCGTCTGGCCGGGCCGCCCTGAAGGCGGGAAGCTCTACGCAGGCCGCCTCCACCGCAAGCAGCCGCTGAAAGTCGTCCAGAGGCACCTCGAATCGCCGCGCATTCCTGAGCGCGGGCACGAGATGAAGATCCGCCCAGCCCGGCGTCTCACCATAACAAAAGGCAGAGTGTTCTCGTCGCTCGGCTAACATGGCCTCGAGGCGGGTCAAGCCTTCTCGGGTCCAGTGTGCGATCCAGGCCGCCTCGCCGGCGGGGCCGGCGCCGAGCCGGTCCACCACGAACCGACGCACGCGGCCCACGGTCACCGCATGGATCTCTGAGGCGATGAAAAGCGCGAAACTGCGTGCCTGCGCCCGCAAAAAGGGGTCGGGGGAGAGCAAGGGTGGGGCCGGGAAGGCCTCCTCCAGAAAGGCGAGGATGGCCCCAGACTGGGCGATGATCCGCCCCTCTCCCAGATCCAGGGCGGGCATCAGCCCCTGCGGGTTTATCTGGTCGTAGGCGCCGTCAGGCATGGCCGGAACCGACACATACTCATAGGCTAGCCCCTTCAAACCCAAGGCGATGCGCACCCGTTCGCCGGCCGAGTTCCTCTGATAGGTGTAGAGCTTCATCCTTGCGGTCCCTTGGCCAAAGGTAGGCTCGCCCTCCAGGCGGCTAAGCCTGGCCGCGGCCGCGCGGCGCCTTGGTTGTCTACAGCTTGTGGCTGGCGGCGCGTTGTTAACAACATATTGGGGTTAGCGACGGATTGTCCTCTGGAGATCGTCCCAACCGCTGATAACGTTATCGGTGCGAACCTAGCTCTGTCTGCTTATCGAGGAAGTCACGCCGTGACCGAAGCCACCCACAGCGCCCTGCCTGGCCTGCTGACGCCCTCCTATGCGTACAAGCCCTTCCGATACCCCTGGGCCTACGACTATTGGAAGAAACAGCAGCAGGTTCACTGGATGCCCGAAGAGGTGCCGCTGGGCGAGGACATCAAGGACTGGGCGGCCAAGCTGAATGACAAGGAGCGGGCGCTGCTGACGCAGATCTTCCGCTTCTTCACCCAGTCCGACGTCGAGGTGAACGACAACTACATGGAGCGCTACGGGCGGGTGTTCAAACCCACCGAGGTGAAGATGATGCTGGCCTCGTTCTCCAACATGGAGACGATCCACATCGCGGCCTATGCGCTGCTACTCGAGACCATCGGCATGCCCGATTCGGAGTTCACCGCCTTCCTGGATTACCAGGAGATGCGCGACAAGCACGACTACATGCAGCAGTTTGGCGTCGACTCGAACGCCGACATCGCTCGCACCCTGGCCATGTTCGGCGGCTTCACCGAGGGCCTGCAGCTGTTCGCCAGCTTCGCCATGCTGATGAACTTCCCCCGCCACAACAAGATGAAGGGGATGGGCCAGATCGTCTCCTGGTCGGTGCGCGACGAGAGCCTGCACTGCGAGGGCATCATCCGGCTCTATCACGCCTTCAACGCCGAGACGAAGGTGGTCACCAAGTCGGTGGCCGACGACATCGTCGACTGCTGCAAGACCGTGGTGGGCCTGGAGGACAAGTTCATCGACCTGGCCTTCGAGGCCGGCGAGGTCCAGGGCATGACGCCCGACGACATCAAGTCCTATATCCGCTTCATCGCCGACTGGCGCCTGCGCCAGCTGCACCTGCCTGAGGTCTACGGGGTGAAGGAAAACCCCCTGCCGTGGCTGCAGTCGATGCTGTCGGGGGTGGAGCACGCCAACTTCTTCGAAGCCCGCTCCACCGAATATTCCAAGGCCGCCACCAAGGGCCAGTGGCACGGGGACTCCGGCGTCTGGTCGGAATTCGACCGCCTGCTCACCAAGCGCACCGACAACACCCTGCCGGCGGAGTAGGGGGCTCAGCCCCCTCCCGTCATGGTCGGGCTTGACCCGACCATCCATGAACACCGGCCGTCATTGTGTGCATGGGCCCTCGGATCAAGTCCGAGGGCGGCGGACGTGTGGGGACCTAACCCCAGGGGCCGCCCTTTGAGCGCCGGGTGATCGGCACCGCCGTGCCGACGGCCCGGGCCGCCCGCTGGACGGGCGCGGCCACCTTGCCGGCCATCTCCAATAGCGCCCGCACCCGGTTCTGGGTGGCCGGGTGGGTGGAGAACAGGTTGTCGGCCCCGCGCCCCGACAGGGGGTTGATGATGAACATCTGGCCGGTGGCCGGGTTGCGCTCGGCCGGCAGGTTCACCGTGCCGCGGGCATAGTGCTCGATCTTCTGCAGGGCGTCGGCCAGGGCCTGCGGGTCGCCGCAGATCTCGGCCCCGCCGCGATCGGCCTCATATTCCCGCGCCCGGCTGATGGCCATCTGCACCAGGCTGGCGGCCATGGGCGCCAGGATCATCAGGGCGATGGTCCCGATAATGCCGCCCGGACGCTCCCGGTCATTGCCGCCGAAGAAGAGGGCGAAGTTGGCCAGGGCCGAGATGGCGCCGGCCACGGTGGCGGTCACCGTCATGGTCAGGGTGTCGCGGTTCTTCACATGGGCCAGTTCGTGGGCCATCACGCCGCGCACCTCGCGGCGGTCCAGCATCCGCAGCAGGCCCTGTGTGGCGGCGACCGCGGCGTTCTCCGGATTGCGGCCGGTGGCGAAGGCGTTGGGCTGGTCGGTGGCCATCACATAGACCTTGGGCCGGGGCATGCCGGCGCCGTCGGCCATGTCGAAGACGTCGCGCACATAGTTGCGGACCAGCGCCTCGGGGTGGCTCTCGTCGACCGCCTGGGCGCCGTGCATCTTCAGGACGATCTTGTCGGAATTCCAGTAGCTGAACAGGTTCATGCCGCCGGCCAGGACGAGGGCGATCAGCATGCCGCTGGCCCCGCCGATCATGAAGCCGATCCCCATGAACAGGGCGGTCAGGGCGGCCAGCAGGGTGAAGGTTCTCAGGTGATTGTGCATCTTGCGTTCGGTGATTGTTCCAGGCGCCAGATATGGGGAATGGCGCCGTCCCTGCGCAAGCACATGCGTGCTTTCGGCATCTCGCAACCGTCGCCAAGCAGCGCTATGATCGCCCATGACAAGAACCAACGATCCCGCCGCCATTCTTGCGCGGCTCACCGAGGAGTATGAGGCCTCGGTCGGGGCCCTGCGCGGCGCCCTGCAGACATTCCTCGCCGACGGCTCGCCGCCCGATCCGGCGCTACGAGCGTCCGGCGCCTTCACCTATCCGGAGCTGCGCCTGACCTGGCCGGCCGGGCAGGACTTCCCGCGTCTGTCGCGGGCCTATGCCCGGCTCTCGGCGCCCGGGACCTATGCGGTGACAGTCACCCGTCCCGACCTGTTCGGGGCCTATCTGGTGGAGCAGCTGACCCTGCTGATGCAGGACTTCGCCGTGACCGTGGAGGTTGGCCGCTCGGACCAGGAGATTCCCTTCCTCTATGTGCTGGACGGCACGGTGGACCTGGCCAAGGCCGATGTGGGCGCCCGCGAAATCGCCCGGCACTTCCCCACCACTGAGCTGGCCCATATCGGCGACGAGATCGCCGACGGCTTCTGGACGCCGGCCCTGGAGGAGGCCCGGCCGCTGGCCCTGTTCGACGGCCTGCGCACCGACTTCTCCCTGGCCCGCCTGGCCCACTATACCGGCGCTCCGGCCGAGCATGTTCAGCCCTTCATCCTGTTCACCAACTATCACCGCTATGTGGACGAGTTCGTCGCCTGGGCCTGCGCCCAGCTGAAGGCGGGCGGCCCGTATACGGCCCTGTCGGCGGCCGGCCGGGTGCTGGTGACCGCCGAGACGGAGAACCCCGAACTGGTGGTGGCCGAGGCGGCCTGGCGGCGCCACCAGATGCCGGCCTATCACCTGATGGCCGACGACGGCCGGGGGGTGACCCTGATCAATATCGGCGTGGGTCCGTCCAACGCCAAGACGATCACCGACCATCTGGCGGTGCTGCGGCCCCAGGCCTGGCTGATGATCGGCCATTGCGGCGGACTGCGCGGCAGCCAGACCATCGGCGACTATGTCCTGGCCCACGCCTATCTGCGGGATGACCATGTGCTGGACGACGTCCTGCCGCCGGAAATCCCCATCCCGCCCATCGCCGAGGTGCAGGTGGCCATGAACCGGGCCGCCGAACTGGTGACGGGGGAGGCGGGCGATGTGCTCAAGCGCCGTCTGCGCACCGGCACGGTGGTGACCACCGACGACCGGAACTGGGAGCTGCGCTATTCGCTGTCGGCGCTCCGGTTCAACCAGTCCCGCGCCGTGGCCATCGACATGGAAAGCGCCACGATCGCGGCCCAGGGCTACCGGTTCCGCGTGCCCTACGGCACCCTGCTGTGCGTGTCGGACAAGCCCCTGCACGGCGAGATCAAGCTGCCCGGCCAGGCCAACGCCTTCTATGAGCGGGCCATCGGCCAGCACCTGCAGATTGGTCTGGCCACCCTGGACCTGCTGCGCGAGGAGGGGCCTCGCCTGCACTCACGCAAGCTGCGCAGCTTCGACGAGCCGCCGTTCAGATAGGCCTCTGTGGTCAGGCCGTCAGGAACTTGACCACGGCCTCGCCCAGCTCCGGCGTCGCCGCCGCGGCCCGGTGGTCTCCGGGCACGATGACCAGTTCGCCCTGGGGCAGGAGTTCGACCAGCTCATTGGGCGAGCCGTTGTCGCGATCGGCGTCGCCGCAAACCACCAGGGTCGGGACCTGGATCGCCGCGATCTGGTCCTCGGTGGTTTCCTGAAAGGCGGCCAGCACGCCCAGCATGGCCTGCGGGTTGAGGCCCATCTCGGCCATCAGGGCCTGGATGAACTTGCCGGCCCGCGGGTCCTTGGCGTTCGCGCCATTGCGAATGGAGTCCTCGAACATGGCCGCCCGGGCGCCGGCCTCCATGATCCCGGAAGCTCCCATGCCGCCCAGCGCCATCCGCCGGGGGCGAAGGCCGCCGATCACCGCGCGCACCGAGGTCCGTGCGCCGAGCGAATAGCCCACCAGATCGAAGTCCTTGAGGCCCAGATGGGCGATCAGGGCGGCCTGATCCCTGGCCAGCACATCCTGCGGCCAGGCCTGCGCCTCCACCGGCGCGCCCGACTGGCCATGGCCGCGCAGATCCGGCGCGATCACCTGGAAGCCCGCGGCGACCAGTCGATCGGCGTGGCCCGGCAGGAACCAGTTCTGCGGGCCGCTGGAAAAGAAGCCGTGCAGCAGCACGACAGGGCGGCCGGCGCCTGCGGTATGGACGGCGATCTCGACGCCGTCGAAGCTCTGGAATCGGTGGGTCTGGGGTTCGATCATGGCGCCAGCCTGTGGCGCCGGAGCCCCGGCGTCCAGGCCCTGGATTTTGCGCCTGTCCGGCGCTAGAGGCTGGTGATGGAACGCCATATCGACTTTGAAGGCATCGAGAACTTCCGCGACTTCGGCGGATACGACACCGCCTGTGGGCGCGGCCTGCGCTCGGGCCTGCTCTACCGGTCCGCCAACCACGCCCGGGCCACCGTCGCCGACCTGGCCCGGCTGCGCGAGATGGGCCTTTCGGTGGTGGTGGACCTGCGCCGGCCGGCCGAACGGGCCCGCGATCCGTCCCTGCGTCACGAGGGCTTCATGGCCCATGTGATCGAGAACGACCTGGGTGAGCCCGGCGACCCGTGGCTGGCGGCGCTGAAGGACTCCGACATCAGCGCCGACTTCTTCCGCGCTGACGGGGTGAAGTTCTACCAGGACGCGCCCTTCGAGGAGCGCCACCTCGACCTCTTCGCCCGCTACTTCCAGGCCCTGGCCAAGGCCGGCGGTCCGGTGCTGGTGCATTGCGCGGCGGGCAAGGATCGCACCGGCATGCTGTGCGCCCTGACCCACCACATGGCCGGCGTCCATGACGACGACCTGATCGCCGACTATCTGCTGACCAATGACGAGACCCGAATCGTGCGGCTTATCCCGTTCATGATGGAGTTCGTCGCCGAGCACGCCGGCCGCGCGCCCACCGAAGAGGCGGTGCGCACGGCGCTCAGCGTTCATCCGGAATATCTGCAGGCCGCCTTCGCGGTCATGCGCGACCAGTGCGGGTCCCTGGACGGCTATCTGGAACAGGCGCTGGGCGTGGACGCGGCCATGCGTGAGGCGATCGCCGAACGAATCCTGGCCTAGGGTCATTACGCGCCGGCGCGGCCGAACCATGATAGACGCCAGGCTTCTGTCAGCGTCTTGTCAGCCGTTTCGTCCCGCTTTCTGGAGCCGTCGATGCGCCGGGCCGACCGCCTGTTTCAGATCATCCAGATCCTGCGCCGCAGCCGCCGGCCGGTGACCGGCGCGGCCCTCGCCCGCGAGCTGGAGACCTCGGTTCGCACCCTCTATCGCGACATGGCCGACCTGATCGCGCAGCGGGTGCCGATCCGTGGCGAGGCCGGGGTCGGCTATGTGCTGGAGGACGGCTTCGACATGCCGCCCCTGATGCTGACGGCGCAGGAGCTGGAGGCCGTCCTGCTGGGCGCCCAGTGGGTCGGTGGCCGCGGCGATCCCGATCTCGCCCGCGCCGCCCAGGACCTGGTGGCCAAGATCGGCCAGGTGATCCCAGCGGAGCTGCGGCCCTTCATCAGTTCATCGCCCCTGATGGCCTCGGGCCGTCAAGACACCGCCCGCGACGCCCTGGACATGGCCCAGCTACGCGCCTGCCTGCGCGATCAGCGCAAGGTGGCCCTGGACTATCGCGACGAGCTTGGCGCGGTCACAACCCGGGTAATCTGGCCGGTGACGATCGGCTATTTCGACACCACACGTCTGATCTGCGCCTGGTGCGAGCTGCGCCAGGGCTTCCGCCATTTCCGCACAGATCGGGTGGTGAGCGCCCGCTTCCTGGATGAGAAATACCCCCGGCCGCGGGCGCAGCTCTGGGCGGCGTGGCGAAAGACCCTGCCGAACGAGACCCGTTAGGGGGACGTGCCAGGAACGTGCTGGGGGGAGCCTGAAAAGCCTACGCCCGGCGATGACCTCCGCGTCGTCGCCGGGCGCTTCCAGGGGCTGAACCTCCGACAAGGCTCAGCGACAAGATTTGCGCTCGGGCGCCCTCTCGGCCTAATCACCTCGGCGTGAAATCAGGTCGTCACCCGGAGGTCGCCATGCAGAGCTTT
>Ga0208316_1001867_pt1 | contig 11607 bp, 11 predicted proteins | sample MalvireepMed_231_FD_184240 | JGI IMG/M metagenome (GOLD analysis project Ga0208316, IMG submission 184240) | Marine viral communities from the Global Malaspina Expedition - Malaspina viral metaG DeepMed_231 (SPAdes) (version 2) | ecosystem: Environmental > Aquatic > Marine > Oceanic | place... | reverse complement strand
GTTTTCCGACGACCAGAAGCCGCATGTTCAAATCTCCTTACCCGCCAGGCCGCCCTAGGCCTGCGTGTCGCCGTCCTTGATGATTTCAGTCATGGTCACGCCCAGGCGCTCGTCGACGATGACGACCTCGCCCCGGGCCACCAGGCGGTTGTTCACATAGATGTCGATGGCCTCGCCGACCTTGCGGTCCAGCTCCAGGACGCTGCCCGAGGCCAGTTGCAGAAGCTGGGCGACGGACATCTGCGCCCGGCCAAGCACAGCCGAGATGCTGACAGGCACGTCGAAGACCGGGGCCAGATCGGTGGCCGCCTTTTCCTCGCCCTCGTGCCCGAAGTCGGGCAGGGACTGGTCGCCCGGTCCCAGCTCCTCGAGTTTCAGCTCATGATCCGACATGACGTGGTCCTTTCTCCGGTCAGGCGTCGCCGCCGGGAATGAGGGGTTCGGCGTGCAGGCCCTCCGACGCCAGGGCCGCATGCAGCGCCTCGGCCACCCGCTGGGCCGCCGCAGCGGGATCGAAGCGGGCGGCGCCGTCGCCGAAGTCGAGACCGAAGGCCGCCGGCGCTGCGCCAGGATCGGTGCGCACCTGGATCTGGCCGGCGAAGCCGATGGACTGGGCCGCCTGGGCCAGCAGGGGTTCAAGGCCTTCCGCCAGGGCGGGGGACACCGTCACCACAAGGCGGGGCACGCTCTCGATCTCTCGGGCCAGAGAGTCCAGCGCCGCCTGGAGCGGGGCGCGGGGAAAGGCGTCGAGCGCCGCATCCGCAATGGCCTGGCCGCAGGCCAGGGCCAGTTCGGCCGATCCCACCCGATGGTCGTGAGCCACCTCGGCCAGGCGGGGCAGGGCGGCCTGGCAGGCCTGGGCCAGATGGGCCAGGGCCTGGGCCTGCTGGGCCTCCACCCGGGCCATGGTGGCGCGTTCGCCCTCGGCATAGGCCTGGGCGCGGATCGCCTCGACCTCCTCCAGGGGATAGATGCGCTTGGGCCGAGCCGAGGCCTGGGCCACGGCCCCGGCGTCGTCGAAGACCGTGTCGAAATCGAACTTGCGGGGGGTGGGGCTGGTCATCAGTAGATCAGCTCGTCATCGCCGCCAGCGCCGGCCAGCATGATCTCGCCCTTGGCGGCGAGGTCCTTGGCCACCTGGACCATCTTCATCTGCGCCTGATCGACGTCCTTCAGGCGGACCGGCCCCATGCCTTCCATGTCCTCGCGCATGATCTTGGCCGCGCGTTCGGACATGTTGGAGAAGAACATTTCGCGCAGGGCGTCGGACGCGCCCTTGAGCGCCAGGCCGAGCTGATCCTTCTCGACGCCGCGCAGCAGGGTTTGGACGCCGCCGGGATCGAGCTTGGACAGGTCTTCGAAGACGAACATCAGGGCCCGGATGCGCTCGGCGCTCTCACGGTTGCGCTCCTCCAGCGCGGCCATGAAGCGCGACTCCGTCTGGCGATCGAAGGAGTTGAAGATGTCGGCCATCATCTCGTGGCTGTCGCGCTTGGAGGTTCGCGCCAGGTTCGACATGAACTCCGTTCGCAGGGTCTGCTCGATCTTGTCGAGGATCTCGCGCTGCACCGGCTCCATGCGCAGCATGCGGGTGACGCATTCCAGGGCGAAGTCCTCCGGCAGGGCGGCCAGGACCCGGGCGGCGTGCTCGCCCTTCACCTTCGACAGGATCACGGCGACGGTCTGCGGGTATTCGTTCTTCAGATAGTTGGCGAGGACGGCCTCGTTCACATTGCCGAGCTTGTCCCACATGGTCCGACCCGCCGGCCCGCGGATCTCCTCCATCAGGGCCTCGACCTTGTCGGAGGGCAGGAAGGCCTGCAGCAGCTTCTGGGTCTGTTCGAACGAGCCCATGATGGTGCCGGCGCCGGACATGCCCGACACGAACTCCACCAGCAGAGACTCCACGACATTGGCCGCCACGGTGCCGAGGCTGGCCATGGCCTGGGAGACCTCCTTGATCTCCTCATCGTCCAGATTCTGCCAGATGGTGGCGTGGTCCTCCCCCAGGGCCAGCAGGACCACGGCGGCCTTTTCCGGCCCGGTCAGCTGGGCCGTATCTGTGATGGACTTGTTCCGGCCGCCGCCACGCACCACGAGACTCATGCGGATTCGTGCAGCCAGCTACGCAGGATCGAGACCGACTGCTCCGGGTGGGTCTCGACGAAATCGGCCACGCGCTTCACGGACGAGGCCTTCACCTGGCCCTCGATGCGCGCGATATCGATCTTCTGCTCCAGGGCGTCAGGACCCGGCAGAGCCAGGGGCTGGCCAGTTTCGGGATCGACTCCGACCGCGGTCTGGCCATCCGGCGTGGTGGTGACCACACGGGTGATGGTCTGCATCGGCAAGCCGCCGCCCCCCGCGGCGCCGCCGGCGTTCTTGAGCAGCGGGCGGATCACGAAGAAGACGATCAGCACGGCGACGATGGCCAGGATGGCGAGCTCGATCGCCCGCATGATGTCGTTCTTGTCGAAGTCGGTCAGCGGATTGGACGCCTCGACTCCGCCCAACTCGGTCGGCGCGTCGAAGGGCATGTTGACCACGGTCACCTGGTCGCCGCGCTCTTCGTCATAGCCCACGGCGGTGCGGACCAGTTGCTCGATGCGGGCCATTTCCTCTTCGCTGCGGGCGGCGTACTCGCCGGGCGCGCCGTCCTCGCCCACCGGGCGGACGCCGTCGACCGCCACCGCCACCGACAGGCGTTGGACCTTGCCGGGCTCGTTGACCTCGGTGCGGACCGTCTTGGAGATTTCGTAGTTGGTGGTGGATTCCGTCCGGCCGCTGGCTGAGGCCAGGGCGCCGGCCTCAGGTCCGCCCAGGCCGCCGGGAATGTTGGCGTCGGCGGTCACCATGCCGTTGTTGTTGGCCTCATTCTCGTTGGCGCTTTCTTCCACCGTCTGCTCGGAGCGCACCACCTGACCGTCGGGGTCATAGGTCTCCTCCTGCAGCGTCACCCGGGCCAGATCGAGTTCGGCGGTGACGTTCACCCGCGCCTTGCCGGGGCCGACGACGCTTTCCACCAGGGCCTTGACGGTCTTGGCGATGCGCTGCTCGACCTCGCTCTTGCGGCTGTCGGCCATTTCGCCCGCGAAGCTCTCGCCTCCGGCCGAGAGGGTCTTGCCGTGCTGATCGACGACGGTGACCCGGGCGGGGGTCATGCGCGGCACCGCGCCGGCCACCAGGTTCTGAACGGCGCGAACCTGTTCCGGGGTCGGCGCGCGGCCGCCGACGCCCATGGTGATCGAGGCCGAAGGCTCCTCAGCAGCCTCTTCGAACAGCTGCCGCTTGGGCAGGACCAGGTGGACACGAGCCGAGGTGACGCCGTCCAGGCTGCGGATGGTGCGGGCCAGCTCCCCTTCCAGGGCGCGCTGGCGGTTCAGCTGCTGGACGAAGTCGGTCTGGCCCAGGGCGTTGGAGTCATCAAAGATCTCGTAGCCGACCGAGCCTGCCGTCGGCAGGCCCTGGCTCGACAGCAGCAGCCGGGTGGAGGCCACCTCGTCGCGGTTGACCAGGATGGTGGAGCCGTCGCCCTTGACCTCGTACTTCACCCCCGCCTGTTCCAGGGCCTGGGTGATCGACCCGGCCTCGCGCATGTCGAGATTGGAATAGAGCAAGGCCTTGGGCTGGCCGAGATTCATGGTCAGGGCGATCAGGGCGGCGGCCACGCCGGCGCCGATCCCGAGAATGGCCGCCAGACGACCAATCCCGAATCTCTGCAAGGCCCCAACAAACTGGTTCAAGGCGCATCTCACCCCAAAACGGTGCGGAAGGCGCCCAAACTGCGCCGCCCGCTAGGCAGGATTTACCCAGTCGATGGTAAACGCGGCGTTTAAGAGTGCGGCTCGCGAGGCTTAACGGCGAAAATCGGAGCAGGGCGCAATGTCGCACCCGGCGGGCCTCAAGTCTTGAGCGCGCTTTCGTCCGACAACGGGCGCCCGCCTATTGGAAGACGCCCTAGCTGCTCCATGGGGTCAGGGCGCCCCAATGGAACAGCACGCTGGCGAAGGCCGCATAGATCAAGGTTGTGGCCGTAAAGCCGACCTTGCGAAGCACCGGCCAGCTGTCCAGGCGGCGGCCGCCGCGCCAGATGCTGATCAGGGACGCCAGGGTGGCGATGGTCAGGGCCGAGGCCACCAGGGCGCAGGCCGAGGCCAGGATCAGGCGTACGCCGGGCCAGGTGTAGACCACCTTGGCGGTGTCGCCGGCGCCCGAGACCCAGGACACAAAGAGACCGATGGCCAGGAGCCAGAGGACCGCCTGGATCGTCTGGATCAGGCTGGCCTGGCTCTGAATCTGGGTCTGGCGCAGATCGCGTCGGTTGCGCAGGGCCAGACCCACCAGGGTGGACACCGCGGCGATCATGCTGAGCGCCGCCAGCCAGGCCAGCACCTGCGGCTGGCTCCAGAGGCCGACCCGCTGGAAGCGGGCGTCATTGAACGTGCTGCGGAAGCTGTGAGCCTTGCCGTTCTCGATGGCGAAGGCCATGCGCTGAGAGCCGGTGGTGGAGACGAAACGCCCCGCCGCCGGGTCGCTCTCCGGGACCCAGGTCTGGGTTCCCGTGAGGCCGCTGGTGATGAGCCGTCCGTCAGATGTCACCTGGACGCTCACCCCAGCCAGGATGAAACCCACAAAGCGCTCCAGGCCCACATAGGCCCGGCGGGTCCCGAGGAAATGGCCGTTGTACAGGGCGCCCAGCCGCGCCAGCTCCGGTGTTCCTTGCGGCGCGGGGGCTGCGTCTGGGCCGAAGAACTGACCGACTACCGCCCCGGGAAGGCGGGCGGCTAGCTCGGCGCCGTTCTCGGTGTTGACGCTGACGAAGACGCCCAGATCCAGCTCGGGAACCACCACCATGTTGGAGGTGAAGGACAGGGTGCCGCCGGCGTGTCCATAACCTTTGCGGTCGCCGGGCAGGGCATAGGCGATGAAGCCGTGAGGCCAGTCGTTGACCCCGGCCTGGTTGGGGCGCAGCGGCGTGCGGAAGGCACGCGCGGTGGCCGGGCTGAAGATACGGCTCTCGCCATAGGCGCCGTCGTCCAGCAGGACGATCATGTACCGGGCCATGTCGGCGGCCGTCGATGAGGCCGAGCCTGCGGGCGCCAGGTGGCCGAGATATTCGAAAGGCCGGGCCTCGAAACCCTGTGCCGGCGTCCAGTGGAACCCCTCCGAGACGTCCTGCGCCAGGACCTGGGGCATGGGGGCGGGGATGCCCGCCCGCGGCGGATGGGGTTCGCGGAAGGTCGTGCGGGTCATGCCCAGCGGTCGGGTGATCCTCGTCTCGACCAACGCTTCGAACGGCTGGCCCGTCACATAGGTCAGGGCCTGGCCGGCCAGGCCGACGCCGTAGTTGGAGTAGGTCGGGAAGAGACCGGGTTCGCGCACCCGGCGGGGACGCTCCTGGCGCAGATACTGCGCGATCGGCCGCTCGCGGTTGAAGTCGCGCTCCATGAGCTGGCCCAGGGTGCGGTCCTCGAAACCCGCCGAATGGTCCATAAGGTGGGCCATCTCCACCGGCTGGGCGAAGCCCTGGTCACGGATCTGCAGCGCCTCCGGCAGGTAGAGATTGACCGGGGCGTCGATGCGGATGCGTCCAGCCTGGATCTCGTTCATCAACAGGATCCAGGTGAAGGTCTTGGAGATCGACCCGATACGGAAGAGAGTCTGGTCGGGATCGACGGCGCGCGCGGGACTGAAGCTGGCATGGCCATAGCCCTTCTTCAGGACGACCTGTCCCCCCTGGACGACCGAGACGGTGACGCCGGCGATACGGTCGCGGGCCATGGCCGAACCGATCACCCCATCCAGATAGGCTTCCAGCTGTTCGGCGGCGAGCGTGGGGGCCGTGGTCGCCTCGGCCGTTTCTCCGGCCACGCCGGTCGTCGTGGTTGGGGCGACGGCCGTCCTGGCCGCCGGGCGCGGGCGCGCGGGCGCGCGGGGCGCGGCTTTGGGATTTAGCTTCTCATAGGGAATCGGCGCGCTGGGCAGTTGCTGAGCCCCGCTGGCCACGGGCAGGCACAGGCCCGCCGCAAGGACGGCCGCCGCAATCTTGGGCAAGATGCGCATCAAGCAGGACTCACTGTCAGATTTCCCCGGAGACCCCTTCTAAGGCGCCGAACCGGAGCCTCCAAGACGGCGCTTCAAGGCGAGGCGGGCGCGGCAAAGGTCAGCAGGGGTAGAAGCGGCCGAAGCTGGGGACCGATCCAGATCTGCGGCTCGGACGGCAGGCGGACGCCTTCATGGATTTCCCGGGCCGCTACGCAGGCCTGCACGCCTGGCGCCAGGGCGGCGAAATGGGCGGCGTCCTTCAGCACCTGGAGAAAGCAGTCATCGAAATAGGGATAGGTGTCGGCCTCCCCGCAGCCGAATGAGGTGCGGTCCGGCCGTGCGGCGGTCAGGATCATCCGGTTGGGCTTGGCCAGGGCCGGCACGAACACGCCGGAGAAACAGGCCGAGACCACCACGACGGTGGGCTTGTCCCCGCAGCTGCGGTCGATCATCAGGCCAAGGATGTTCGGCGGCAGGATCAGGTCTCCCACCACGACCCCTTGCGGGTCGCCATGGGAGGTGAAGTAGACCATGCAGCCGGGCGCCTGCGCCGACTCCGCGCTCAAGGTTTCGTAGATCGCCTTGGCCGTCGCCGGGCGGGCGAGCGCCGAGTCCGGCTTCACGGAGAACTGGCTGATCCGACCGGCGTCGAAGCCTCGGTCGGACAGGCGCGCAGCGATGTCGCGGCGGGCGTTGTCAAAGGCCTTGGTCGGCCCCCCGCCGGCCCCGCGCCAGTCGCCGGCGACCACCACGACGGCCCAGGCGTCGAAGGGGCTGGCGGCCTCGGCCCGCGTCGGCAGGGCGAGGCTCAAGGCGAGCCCCATGGCCAGGGCGCAAATCTGAACGATCAGACCTGCGCGCTGGCCCGCCATGTCAGCTCTTGTAGGACTTGAAGGGGGTGGGCAGGGCCGTCCCCGTGGCCTTGGCCAGCAGGCGGCCGTCGGGATCGTAAAGCTCACCTTCGGTGAAGGCGATGCTGCGGCCCCACTTCACCACCTTGCCGATCCCCTTGATGGTTCCGGGCATGGCCGGGCGCAGGAAGCTGGTCTTCATCTCCAGGGTCGGCGCCACATGGGTCATGCCCGAGGCGACCATGCAGGCCACCGACATGGCCTCGTCCAGCATGGCGCAGAGATAGCCGCCCTGGATCTGCTTCATCGGGTTGAGCAGCAGTTCGGCCTTGGCGTCGAAGGCGACCTCCACCGACTTCTCGGCCTGGCTGACCGCGACCATCCGAAAGCCCAGGGTCTGGGAGCCGGTGGGCTGGTTCTTGGTGCGCAGGAAGCGCGCCAGTATGGCCTCGTCGGTGAGGGTTTCGGCCTCGGGGGCGACGTCGGTCATCGAGATCCTTACTTCTTGCGGAACTGGTCGAGGGAAACGACCTTCTCGGCCGGATCGACGGGCTCGTCCGGCGGGGTGGCTTCGCTCTCGGCCACGGGCTCCGCGGGCTTGGGGCCCGCCGCAGGCTGGGCGCCGTCGGCGCCGGCCTCGAACTGCAGCAGGAACTGCACGCTCGGATCATAGAACCGCGTCACCGCCGCATAGGGCACCGACACCCGCTTGGGCTGGCCGCCGAACTTCAGGGTCACCGAAAAGAAGGTCTCGCCGGGCGCCAGGTCCCAGTACTGGTGCTGCAGGACGATGGTCATCTCGTCGGGATATTTCGAGAGCAGGTCCACAGGTCCGGACACGCCGGGCGCATCGGTCTTGAATGTGACATAGAAATGGTGCGCGCCCGGCAGGCCTTCGGGCGAGGCGGCGCGCTTCAGGGCGGCCTTGACCACCCCGCGCAGGGCCTCCTGGGCCATCGCCTCATAGTGCATCTGGTCTTGGGCCGGCGGCTCCTGGGCCATGGGGTCTCCGGGGTGGGCGCTGCAAAGGTGAGAACCTAGCGCCTGACGCGCGGCGCGCAAGGCGGCGCACGTGGGGGGCGCATGTTCCGGGCGATCTGACGCGCTGACGACACGGATAGGACCGCCAGAAACCAAATGAGGGAAGGTGGAGGGGTTCTGTTGCAAGGCCCCCTCCCGGCCCCGCCTAGCGCTGCTAAGACACTAGGAGTTTAGGTCGAAATCTATCGGACCGCTTACGCAGCCAGACGGACTTCTTCAGCGAAGTTATCGTTCGCATTTAGTTTAAAGGCCCGAAACGGTGGGCCAAGCCGAGAGAAAGCAACACCTTTAGACGTCTGTCGATGCTGATCGGCCCCAGACTTCCCGGCGATACCCGGAGAAGGATTTGGTGGAGCCGCCGGGAATCGCACCCGGGTCCAGTCCGCTTATGACGTGCGCGTTTATCTCCATAGTCCGGCGAACCGGACAGGTTGAATATAGGGCGGCGCCCGGCGGATTTGAAGGGCTTTCGCGCGAGGCTCAGGGGACCCGCGGCGGATCGGCGGGCTTGATGCGACCGCCGCCGGCGATCAGAGCCTCATAGGCCGCCCGCTCCCGCGAAAAGTCCGCGCCATTGGGCAGCAGGACGTCGATGCGCGGCTCATGGCCCATGGCCGCGCCGATGGCGGTCTCCAGCAGATCGGCCGCCTGTCCCGTTTCGGCGTCCTCGCAATCTCGACGCAGCACCCCACCGGCGTCGTCGGTGAGACGAATAAAATCATAAGCCACCCCATCCAGGCAGATCGACCCGACGCTGGCGTTCCCCTCCTGAGCCACAGCGTCCCGGGGACTGTTCCAGACCTCGGCCTCGGCGAGGTCGCGGATGCGGCCGTGATAGCCGGCCGGCAATTCGGCGTCGAAGCCCACCCGTCTTGCGATGTCGGGCTCGCAGCAGGCGCGGCCGGCCCGGACCTGGGCAAAGGCCTTGCCATCTCGGCGGGCGGTCAGGCGGATCACCATCTGTTCGACGGAGTTGGACGGTCTACGCCAGACCTCGAGGATGGCTTCGCCGCCATAGACCACCTGGACCTGCAAGGGCGGCAGGCCCCAGAGGCGATAGAGGGTCGGTTCGATGGGCGTCACCACCGGCGCGGGTCCGCTGCGGGGCAGGCGACGGCGGGCCATGGGATCGGCCGCGTCAGGCGGGAGAGGGCGCTCAGCCTCCCACCATTCCCGCGGGTCCGGCGGCGGATAGGGCCAGGCGGCCCCCGCGGGCTCCTCGGTCGGCGTCTGGGGAAAGCTCGGCGCAGCGGCCATCAGGCTGAGGGCCAGCCCCAGGGCGACCCGTCGCATCGTGATCGCCGCCATCGGCGCCTCCTACATGCCGTCTGCGCCCCGCGTGATGGAAAGCACGCCGGTGCGCGACAGTTCCACCAGGCCCAGGGGCCGCATCAGCTCGGCGAACTTGTCGATCTTGTTCGGCGCGCCGGTGATCTCGAAGACGAAGCTCTCATGGGTGGTGTCGATCACCCGGGCGCGGAAGATGTCGGCCACCCGCAGGGCCTCGACCCGCTCGGCGCCGAGGCTCTTGACCTTCACCAGGGCCAGTTCCCGCTCCAGGCCGTTGGGATCGCGGGTCACGTCCTGGACGTGGCGGGTGGAGACCATCTTCTCCAGCTGGGCCTCGATCTGGCCCAGCACATGGGGGGTGCCGCGGGTGACGATGGTCACCCGGCTGGTATGGGCGTTGCGGTCGGTTTCGGCGACGGTCAGGCTCTCGATATTGTAGCCCCGGGCGGCGAACAGCCCGACCAGCCGATGCAGGACGCCCGGCTCATTGTCCACGAGGACGGCGAAGGTGGCGAGGTTCTCCACCTCGGCCTTGTGGTCGAGATCATAGACGGAGGCGGGCTGGGGATCGGGCATCAAGGTCTCTTCTCTAGGCTCGGCCGTTCAGGTGTCACAGGCGGGCGCGAAGGGCAACCGGCGAGCTTGACGACCGCGGCGAGACAAGGCGCTGACCTCAGACCAGTCGCCAACGATCAGCGCTTCCTTCTTTGCACGAGACCAGCCCTTGATCCGCCGCTCGAAAGCGATGGCGTCCGTGATGCGCTGGAACTCCTCGCACCAGACGAGTGTCACGGGTCGACGACGCTGCGTGTAGTCACCGCCTTCGCCTGCCTGGTGCTGGCCGACCCGCGTCTGAACGTCTTCACCGCGATGCGAGCCGACATAGTATGAGCCGTCACCACACTTCAGCATGTAGACCCAGGCGCTCATGCGGCCGCCCTCGTCCTTCGAGGCCCGCTGCGCGGGCGCCTCAGGATGAGGGCGACTGAAGCGCCTCGTGGCCTATCAGTGTCACTCACGGTCCTCATCCTGAGGTGCGAGCGAAGCGAGCCTCGAAGGACGCACGGCCCCTAGACCAGCCGCTTGCCCGCGTCGTCGATGATGGAGCCGAGGTCGCGGGCTTCCTGGGCCAGGATCATCTCATTGTGCGCCTTGCCTGAAGGGATCATGGGGAAGCAGTTCTCTTCCTTGGTCACCCGGCAGTCGAACAAGACGGGACGACGGACGGAGATCATCTCGGCGATCTTGTCGTCCAGTTCGCCCGGATGCTCGGCCCGCAGGCCGACGGCGCCGAAGGCCTCGGCCATCTTCACGAAGTCTGGCAGGCTTTCCGAATAGGAGTGGGAATAGCGCTCGCCGTGCAGCAGCTGCTGCCATTGGCGGACCATGCCCATCCATTCGTTGTTCAGGATGAAGATCTTGATCGGCAGGTCGTACTGAATGGCCGTGGCCATTTCCTGCATGGTCATCTGGACGCTGGCGTCGCCGGCGATGTCGATGACCAGCGAGTCCGGATGGGCGATCTGCACGCCGACGGCGGCGGGCAGGCCATAGCCCATGGTGCCCAGGCCGCCTGAGGTCATCCAGCGATTGGGGTCTTCAAAGCGGAAATACTGGGCGGCCCACATCTGATGCTGGCCCACCTCGGTGGTGATGTAGACGTCCTTGTCCTTGGCGTGGTGGTACAGCCGCTCGACCGCCTGCTGGGGCTTGATCAGCTTGGAGTCCGGCGCATAGGCGAAGCAGTCCCGCGCCCGCCAGGCCTCGATCTGCTTCCACCATTCGGCGAGCGCGGTCTTGTCCACCGACAGGCGCATGGCCTTCCAGGCGGCGATCATGTCTTCCAGGACGCTGGCGGCGTCGCCGACGATGCCGACATCACAGCGGACATTCTTGCCGATGGATGAGGCGTCGATGTCCACATGGATCTTGCGGGAGGTGGGGGCAAAGGCGTCCAGCCGGCCGGTGACCCGATCGTCAAAGCGAGCGCCCAGCGCCACCATGACATCGCAGTCGTGCATGGCGTGGTTGGCCTCAAAGCTGCCGTGCATGCCCAGCATGCCGAGCCACTTGGGGTCCGAGGCGGGGAAGGCGCCCAGGCCCATCAGGGTCGAGGTCACCGGCGCGCCGGTCAGCTCGGCGAACTCCCGCAGCAGCGCAGCCGCCCGTGGGCCGGCGTTGATCACGCCGCCGCCGGTATAGAGGATCGGCCGGCGGGACTGGGCGATCAGGGTGACGGCCTCGGCGATGCGGCCGGCGTCGCCCTTGACCTGCGGGCGGTAGTCGTGGGCGTGGGTGACGGCGCTCGGACCCTGATAGGCCGCCTTGCCGAACTGCACGTCCTTGGGAATGTCGATGACCACCGGGCCGGGGCGGCCCG
>Ga0208316_1001866_pt1 | contig 11609 bp, 20 predicted proteins | sample MalvireepMed_231_FD_184240 | JGI IMG/M metagenome (GOLD analysis project Ga0208316, IMG submission 184240) | Marine viral communities from the Global Malaspina Expedition - Malaspina viral metaG DeepMed_231 (SPAdes) (version 2) | ecosystem: Environmental > Aquatic > Marine > Oceanic | place... | reverse complement strand
CCCTTACCCATACTACCCGAACAGCCTGAGCTGTCCCTCGCCCTTGTTGGACCGCTTGGCATTGCAGATGAAGTGGGCACACTGCACGTTTAACGGGGCTGCCCTTTTGGCTTCCACTCAGTCCTGCCAAACTCCCACGATTGCTGTATGCTCACGGCTATCTGGGCCTCCTAGCCAGGCTTGGGTCATGCCATCGGGCGGTTCACCCCGCCGCGATGGCGTTTCTTTTCACCCCTCTGAGGTGGCGTGATGCCTGACGCTCGGCAAGAACGTGCTGGCACATCGCGGGCATGAGGTGGCTACCTCGGTCCCTGTCCATTCGTGCTCGCAGTCGACACAACGGAATTCCAGCCGTTTCTGATCTCCTGCTGTGGCGTGCTCCGGTGCGTCGATCCGCTCCAGTCGCTCGCTGACCATGGCCTCCAGCTCTTGGTGCAGGTAGGCCGAGAGCATCTTGCCTATCGGTCCTAGCCGTTTCCCTGTCCCGCGGCACTGCGGGCACACTTCGTACTCGTGGCATTCCGGGTGCGGTCCGGCCACGTCCAAGGCGGCAGCGATTCCGGCTTTGTGTCTCGCCTCGTCGAATCGGGCCATCCACAACTGCCACTCCGCCGACCGTCGATTACCGTCATCGCAGAACTCACACTTAACCATCACCGTGTGTTCGGTCTGCGGCGGTACCAGTGACGAGGTCACCAGCTCCTTGAGTGCGTCTAGCTCGGACCGCAGTCGATCGATCTCGGCCTTGCACGCCGCGTGGCTTTCTGTTTTCTTAGCCATTACTCGAACCTCCCTGGTCAGGTTTGGGTCACGCCACCGGACGTTAACGCGTCGCGGTGGCACTTCTCACTAATCGCCTTCCAAAATAATTCTACGTTTCTTGCTTGACAAGTGCTACGGCAAGGTTTCTACTTGCCCCTGCGAATGCTGGGCGGCATTCCCCTTTCTGACTCACGAGCGGCTTGCCCGTGCGCCGGTATCTTTTGCCGCCCAGCTGAAGACTGGCGGCGGGCGCACCAATGCCTTGCGATGCGGTACGTTGCGATGTGCTGTGATGTATTGCGATGCCGTGTCTTGAACTGCGATGCAATGTTTGCTTTCTCTCTCGAAATGATCGCCGGGGTGGCACGCGTGAATAAATGCCGTGCATTGCGATGCCCTGCAATGACCATTCTCAACTCCGTTGCGTTGCGGAGAACTGTGATGCTTTGCCATGCCTTCCGACGTACTGCTATGCAATGACGTTTTTCTTTGACAGGGTTCCGCTGCGACGTATTGTGATGCAATGCCGTCTGTTGCTTTGCCAAGCGGAGCGCTGCCCTGCAATGGTTTTGTTTCTCTCTCTCGAAAGGATCACCCGATGCAAGAAGTAACGACCGTACTGACCGGACTGCCGCCGGGCCTGCTCATGCACTCCAAGCGGGGCATGGACGAGGACCCGAACGCCGGCAAGAAGTCCCGCAAGCACCGCCCGCCCGAAGAGGAAGCCGAGCTCGGCTGCTACTGGACCAACGGCAAGAAGAAAAAGAAAACGCTTGCCATTCCGTGGGTCGCCGTCTACTCGGCCTGCATCGAGGCCAGCAAGCAGTACAAGTTCAAAGGCCAAAAGACGTTTGCCGACATCATCGCGGCCACCGTCAGTTGCGACCGCGACTTTATCCCACTGACCACCGACAAGTACGAAGTCTACGAGGAGTGGGTCCGCATCCCGCCCAAGACCGGCGGCGTGGTCAAGATCGCCCGCCCTCGCATCAGGAAGTGGACAACCGAGCCGTTCGTGATCTATGTCGACGACGAGGTATACCAGCTCGACGAGTTCCAAAAGATCTTCATCGATGCGGGCAAGCTGGTCGGCATCTGCGCCTGGCGGCCGCAGAAGCGCGGACCCTACGGAAAGTTCGCCGTGGAGAAGTTCGAGGCATAAACTTCGCTGCTGTGCTCTGCAATTCTTTGCGATGCGACCCTATGCGCTGCCTTGCAATTGCCAACCCCCAAAGGAGACTTAGACCCATGCCCAAAACCCAACAGTTGCCCATTGACAAGATCGGTTATGACCCGGCCTTTTATCCGCGCGTCAACGGTCGCGAGGACTGGATGACGGTTTACCGCTACTCCGAGTCGCTGACCGCCGATGCCAAACTGCAACTATGCGGCCCTAACGGCGATTCACCGCCCGTCGTGGTTCGCCGTCACAAGTGGGATCACCCCTACATGCTCGTTGATGGCTTGCACCGCATGCGGGCCTACTACCGGGCCAAGCGGGACTCGCTGCCCTGCCGCGTCGAGCGATTACCCGAAAGCAAGTGGTTCGCTCGCAGCGTGGAACTCAACTTGACGCACGGGTTGGTTCTGTCGGCCGGCGACAAGTCCTGGATCGCAGTGAAGCTGACCCACGACGGTTGGCAGGACGATCAGATTTGCGGACTGCTTAAAATCCGCTCGTCGCTGCTGGAGAAGTTCCGCGCGCGAGCCGTCAAGATTAAGAGCGCCGGCAAGGGCAAGCGGGAACGGCAGGTCAATGGCGATCGGTATACGTTCCTCAAGCCGCCTCTTGACCAGTTCGCGGGCACCGCCACCGCCGAACGCGTGGCCGCCAATCAAGACACCATGGTCGGCCGCACCGTGATCCAGATCCTCGATTCGGCGATTCAGTTGCTCCAGAACGGAGTGGATATGAGTAACGAGGAGGTGCGGGAAAGGGTGGATCGACTGGCCAAATTGGTTACTGACGCGAAAACGTAATCCTTTGCTTCGCTCTGCAATGAAGTGCCATGTGCGGCCGTGCACTGCTACGCAATGCTTTGCTGCTATTCCCCCCGTCCCGTTTTCACATCGTGACACCGCTTGCACAGCGACTGCCAGTTGTCCGTGCTCCAGAACAACGTCAGGTCGCCCCGGTGCGGCTTGATATGGTCGACCACGGTAGCGGGCTCGACGCGGCCCTCCTGGTAACAAGCCTTGCAGAGCGGGTGTTCGCCCAAGAAGGCCGCGCGAGCTTTCTCCCAGCGATACGTGTAGCCCCGCTCGTAGCGGCTACCGCGGCGGTTGTCCTGTCTCTTCCGGCGCGGGCGGGCTAGGTACGGCGGCGGCTTCGTCGGCACGCTTACCGGTCCTCCTCGTTGATCACCCGCACGATAAACTTCGCGCCGTCGTACGGGAACACGCGATCGGTCGCCGCGTCATCGACGAAGTAGAAGGCGTAATCGCCTGGCGTGTCCATGTCCGTCCCCGTGGGTGCGTAGCTCACCTTGCCAGCCGTCGCGTCGTCGATTGTCGCCGCCGCATTGTTAATCTTTACCGTGGCGTCCAGGACCTTCACCATGCGAGCCAGAATCGTCAGACCCGTCACGTCGATAGCCGTGCCGTCGATGTCCCGCAATAAAGCCCCGATCGGCTCCAGGTTATTCTTGATCCGCGTCAAGACTTCCAGCGGGTTGGTGTTGAAGTTGGTCAAGGCTCGTCCCGCCACTCTTCGTAGGTCGGAGTGATCGCTGGTATCTGGCCGATTGGTACCGGATCAAAATGCTCGCTCTCAATCACGAGCCCTACGTTGCGCCCGATCAATGTTCGCACCACCTTGGCATCTGGCGGTATCGGATCCTTGATTGCCTTGACGTACCGATGGGCCAAGGGCACACCGTCCTCTGGAACGATGAGTAACCGCAGAATCAACTCTGGGGTCACCCATACAATCCGCTGTCTGACGGACACATCCGCCTTGCTCCCAGGGCGAATGGGACGCGGCAACGGGTAGTAGGGCCATGTCGTGTTCATCAGGTTTTGCCCCGCAGGTCGATGCGGTTATTCGGCACGCCTCGCAGATCGATGCGGTTATTTGCGACTCCGCGCAAGTCGATATAGTGGCTGGCCGCCAGGGCCACGACCGGAACCGGAGCCAGCGTCGGCCACGTGACAACACCGGGGGCCAAATAGCCAGCGACTTCCCGATTCCTGAGCCACGTTATGATCATGTCGGTTGCGTCACGATCGTGACAAGCCTGTCGTTGGCATTCGTCGAACTAAAGCGAAGCGTGATCACGTCCCCGTTTAAGTCGGTTGCCGCCAGGTCAATTTGGTAAATTCCATTTGACAGCTCAGTCGCCGAATTCGCGCAGGCCGCTAATGCACCTCCGTCGATGCTCCGCTGGGCCGTGATCGTTTCGCCCGTCTTGGGCGTTACGTCGTCCGTCGAGTCGATCATCACAAACTGGAAGTTTGACAGGGCGACGTTCTTCGCGACCTTCGCCGGCAGGTCGGCTTGCACCGCCGCGATATCAGCCGAAACGCTCGCTCCAGCTGGCGCCCCTAGTCGTGCAAAGTTATCGCCTGTTTGGGCCGTATGCCCAGTCAATGTCGTCACGGTGGCCACTGTATCGGCCGCAGGGTCGAAGTAGCTTGCTGCCACCAATGTGCGTGCGTTGAATTCGGAGACCGTCGGCACATCAGCTATGTCAGCTGAAACGCTGACCCCCGCCGGTGCTCCGAGACGAGCAAAGTTGTCGCCGGTTTGAGCGGTATGTCCGGTCAGAGTAGCCACCGTGGTCACGTTGGCCACGGTATCAGCGGCAGGGTCAAAGTAAGACGCTGCTACCAGAGTGCGGGCATTAAACTCCGCCACCGTCGGCAAGTCGGCAATGTCTGCCGCGAAAGTAGCACCGGCCGGCGCTCCTAGACGAGCAAAACTGTCGCCAGTTTGTGCCGTATGACCAGTAAGCGTGGCTACGGTCGTGACGTTGGCAACCGTGTCGGCAGCCGGGTCGAAGTAGCTCGCCGCCACGAGCGTCCGCGCGTTAAACTCCGCGACCGTGGGAATGTCCGCAATGTCGGTCGGCAAGTTTGCGGCATCCAGTTCGGCAAGTCGAGCTTCCGTTGCCACGCTCGCCAATGCCAAATCATCAACTTGGCTGGCCGAGGTCTGGATATTGACCGTCAAGTCGCACCACTCGGCCCCAGCCGCATCGCTAAACGTGACCCGTACGTTATCGCCGTTCATCTCCGAGGCAGAGAGTGTCACCTTGAGCGCGTCGCTGCTGGCCGGCGTGACCACGGGTAGCGTGGTGATGTTTGCTTCGGCCGCCCCGTCCGTCGAGACCTTCACGTCACCGGCCGCCATGGTTGGACTGTTCTGCAGCAGCTTCGTGTCGGCCTGCGAAACCAGGGACAGGTAGAAAATATACTCGGTGTTGATCTTAGGTGTTACGTAGCTCGGCATTTAACCTACTCCCATCGGCAGAAATGCCGTACGTGCGCCATATGGTCCGCCCGCCGCCGCATCCTGGTGCTGATACACTCCCACGTCCGGGTAGCCAGTCTGACCGAACAGTGAGCCCGGGAACCCGGCCGTTCGACAGGCCGCCCCACCGCCGGCCGTGTCGTTAAGCGTGTAGTCGTCGGCTGCCGCATCCGTAAATGGATCAGCGGTCAGGATGATGTCGTTTACCCCGTAGATTTCGCCCGACACATAATTCCCCGACGTGTTTGAGCGAAAAGCATTGTGCGAGAGGAGGAAACTTTGCCCGTCACCGTTTGTAATTAGGCAGCGAATCCCGTAGCCTCCATTGCCATCGAGGATGCAGTTCGACACGTAAAACATCGTCGGATAGCTGCTCGTCACGTCGATGCCGTCGGTCGTGTTCCCATGACTTACGCAATTTTCAAGCAGGCACGAATACGAAACTCGAAATCCGTCTCCTCCATTATTCGTTGAGAGGCATTTTGAAAAAGTACAATTGTTGGCGCCGTTGAACCCGTGGGATGAATTGTCGTGACTCCAGGTATAGGTGATGGTACACGCGCTAGTCGGCTGGATGCCCTCCGTGCAACCGCTGACTTCGCAGCGACTGATGCACCCGTTAGCAAATCCATCTATGCCGAGGCCATTGATATCCTTCACTTCACAGTTAATCAGCGCATTATAGTTTGTCGTGCTGTCCACACCCTCGGTTGCCGTGTCAGCGTTGCCATCAAAGAGGAAGTTTTCCACATGCCAGCCGCTCACGCCCATCGTCATCATGGTGATGGCGGCGCTGGCCTGGATCGTCACCCGGCCCTCGTCGCCGCGCGTGGTCGTATAGCCGATCAGGCGGTTGATACTGCTGAATGCGCTGCCCGCAGGGAACGTCAAGACGGTCGAGATTGACTCGGTTCCCGAGGCCTTGATGTAGGCCCGCATGCCGTCCACGGTGCACTGGTCCAACACCTTCTGGATCGTCGAGAGGGCGCCGCCCTTCTTGCCGTTGCCGCCCGTGGAGCCCAGTGTTCCTAGCGATTTATCGCAGGTGGCGACGGACGAGGCAACGGAAAGGATCTCGACTCTCTGAACAGTCCAGCCCGTCCCGGAGGTGATGTTGACGATGTTGCCAACATCCGCTGCCGCAAAAGGAAACGCGGCCGAGGTCATATCCGTGTTGGTCGTCGCATCGATCACCAGATCGGTATACGTGTTCTCGGCCGCATCCTGCTGCGAGAAGTCAGTGCCGGACGCACCTTCCCGGAATCCGCCGCCGTTGTCGTCGGCGCCGGCGGTCGGGCGGCCTTCCCAGATGACGAGATCGTCTATCGCCATGGCATCACCGGGTTCGCTCCCAGGTCGTCATGGTGTCTCCGGTAGCACAAACTGAGGATTCACGGCGTAGGCCAGAATCACGTTCAGGACAGCGTTCGAAGCAGCTTCGCACTCGGCCACCCACTCATCACAGCGTAGCAGTAGGTTATCTACCTCAGCCTGTGTCGACGCGGATTTCTTAAAGCAGACGGTCAGACAGTGATCGGCCCGCAAGCCATCCCCAGTCGGATCAACGTTTCCGCTAAAGGTGCCGGTGATTAACCAGTTCTCGTAGAACCTAATCCGCTGTACGAGCTGCCGTGCCTGCTGGCCGTTGACTGCCTGTCGTCCGTCCGCCGGTGCCCCATCCTGAAAAACCTCGGCTGGGTCGTTGGGGATCATGCTGCCGGCGTTGATGGCCCGTCCACCACAGACCGTCATATGGCAACGCTGAAAGGCACCCAGTGGTCCAACGTGTAGGTCCGCCACGAGACCAAACAAGGGCTTGAGCGTCACGAATGCTACCGGGGCTCCCAAGGCGTCCCATCGCTGACGCAGTTGCTGTGAGCCGTAGTAGGCCTTTCCTAGGGCATCAGCGTTGGTCCGCAGGTGCTCGTTCGAGAAATCAACCGCGATCGGATCGGTTATGGCCACGGTTTCCTCACTTTATCGCCTGTCTGGCAAACATCTCAGACGCTCCGCTGGCTCCCAGGGCGGCCAGAACAACGTACAGCTCGCTGTCAAACTTCGACGTGATGCTCAGCACCGCAATCAGGACCGAGGCGTTGACAACCACCAGCCGCAACAGTGACCAGATCGGGTGCTTGGCGTCAGGTAGCATCTACAGCCCCTCCCGCTGGTTCACTCGCAACCGCTTCCGTTCGGCCAATTCTACGTCGAAATTCGAGAACGTCGCAACCATTTCCGGGCTCACGACTTGCCGTAGCATACCATCGGCCGACGAATCCCGGAAAGTCTGCCGCCAGAATCCTCCCTCCCAGACGGGCGCCGGCAGCCACCCCTGTTGATTGTTCGAGGCCCAGCGCCAGGCCACTATTTCGTGGTGGTTGGACAGAGAATCCCAGCGCCGGTAGACCCACACGTCGAATCGCCACTGCACGCCGAAAGCGTCATAGACGTGGTTGTGCTCGATCAGGTCGACGCGGGCCACATCGGCTACCGTGGCCAGTGGTCGGGCGGCAGCGGGCCCCGCCACTCCGAGACCCACCAGTGGCAGAGCCAACCAGCAAAGAAGGTTGCGGCGGTTCAGATGATCAACCACACATCAAGTCTCATAAGATGGCCCGCCCCGGCGGTGAGAGCATTTCCGGGGCAGCCGGGACGGGCCAGGGCCTATTCCTCAAGTTTCGCAAGCCTATTTTCGTGCTGCCCCATCCGCTCGAACATTAGGATGCGCTCCTGGTCGCAGTGCTTGGCATGGTCGGTCAGGTCCTGACTGATAGCGTCGAGTTTCTTGCCATTGGCGCGGGCCTGGTGGCTGGTGGCGCGTACCTCCTGGCTGGCCGCCCCGAGCCGCCAGAACAGTGCAGAGGCACAGCTGACTATCGTGAGCACCACGGCAATGGCCGGCCACAGATTTTCCATTACCGCCGCCTCCGTGTTGGCCAGTTTAGTCGCTTGCTTGTCCAGTCGTGAAACCAAAACGTAAACCGGCATGGTGCCACCAACATGCCGTGAGCCAAAGCGTTGTGGACAATCCACCAAAACCAATGACGTGACTTAGGAAACACCTTCCCGGACTGGACAAAACGGCGTTCTCGCTCGCGAAACCGTCCAGCACTTCCAAGATTCTTCGCCACTTGGTCGTCAAATCCGTCCATCACCGCCCCCCCATCAGGTTTGTGCACCGACCGGCAAACCACTCGACCAATTTCAACGCGTCGGCAATTTTTCCGTCCCGTTCGTCCTGTTCTGGCGGCTCCCACCGCAGCCAGTGGATATCGAGCGGCGTGACGAATTCGATCTCCAGATACCGCCGCTGGTCGGGCCAGTGCCACTCTAGCTGTATGCCGGCGTTGCGTGTCGGAACTGCCATTGGACCAGGCAGATGATCCGGTAGCGACTCGACGAAACGACGTGCGGCGGTCAGGATCTCATGGTCCACGGGATCCTGCCCGCCCCAGCCCTTGGCAATCGCCTTCCAGTCAGTCGCCATTCGTCCAATCCCCCCGCCAAGAGAGCCCCGTGCCCTCTATTCTACGCCAGACGAGCTTTTCGATCAGTTCGATCGTCCGCTCCGTCACGTTCGGGCTCTCCATCAATTCCTCGGGCCGCGCGAAAGCCAGGTGCCTGACATCGCTGTATCCGGCCTTCTCCAGCAGATTCAGCGTTCTCACGTCATCTCCGAAAAACGCACCCAGTCCCAGTTCAAGTGCCTGGTCGCGGGTAAGGTGCTCGTTTGTGCTCACCAAGTGTTGCTGCTCCATCTGATTGACGAGCACGCGACACCGCGAGAATTCGGCCCGCTTTCCGTGCAGGGCGATCCGGTCGGTGAACGACTTGGCTTGAGCGGCCCACGTGCTGCCCATGGATTGCTCGTCGAGGCGGGAATGTTACTGCGATTCTATCGGACGGATTCGAGAGCAATTGTCTTGCAATCTGTAGGCGGCGCACAGGTCGCAATAGTACCGCTCGCTGTAGCCACACTCGCCCATGTTCACGCCCTGCTTTGCGGGGTCCGGCACGGAATCCACATGGGTAGCTGGTTTTCCGCAGGAACACTTCATCGCGCTTGGCATCACTAAGGCGGGATACAAAAAGTGGCGGGGGCCGCCATGCCCCCACTAGGATCGCGTCCGTAGCGACCCCACTAATGCAATCGTATTCTGGCAGGCAATGCGTGCGTGAAAAAATGCCTGACTTAGGATCTGGCCGGACCGGGCATGGCCGTTTCCAGCGATGTACTTGCCAGCCCTCTCCATATCAGGCGAAAAGATTCCGCCGACGGCAGGGGGAGCAGCCGGGTGGATGGTCTAACCCCGCTCCCACGCATGCCGCCAACGGTGGTTTGAGTTTAAGGATTGTCCGGGCGTTTGAACTCAGCTTCGGACGGCACGTGAATCGGGTTGCCGTCAGCGTCGAAGAACCTTATTTCATACTCGCTGTCGACCGGACCGGGCAGCGGGACAACCGGTGCCGGGGCCTTTCCGGCACTGCTCCACAATGCCGTCCCGCCCAACAGCATGGCTCCGATCACGGCCAGTTCTTTCCAGCCCATGCCGCTGCTCTGGCGAAGGTTCTGGTTGAAGCCCATTTCTTCAGGCAGATCCAAGCCTTTGCGCATGGCCTCTTCGTACAGCTTGTCATCTCGTTCGTAGCGAGCCTTGGTGCGAGGAAAGTATTTGTTGTGGTCCTCGTGCTCTTGCCGTGGCATCAGGAAAACTCCTCGGCCAACTTCTGATCATGCTGGGCCTCGCTGTCTTGCTGGTCCTTGATGAACTGGGCGCCACCCCGCACAAGTTCCAAATCCATGAGGTTGCGTTCCTTGGCCCAGTCGATTGGCTCGTCCTTCTCGACCTTGGCGATCCAGGAATCGATACGGCTAAGGATGCGGTCCACGGATTACCCCGCTGCCTGTGCAACCTTGGCGGCAATCACATCCCATAGACGAGTGCGGGACTCTTGCGCGGCAATGAAGCCACGACCCGCCTGGGTGAACGTGGAGGCTTGTTCGCGAGCCACGACCGAATTCATGTTCACGTCGGTCGGCGCGTCGTTGCTCATCGTGTGCTGACCCTGACGGCTACTGTCAGCGTCCTCGGCCGGACCGAATCCCTCGCTGTGGTGTGGGGCTGGGCTGGTTGCTGGATCTGGCATCTACTTGTTCCTCGGAATGAGTTTGAAATAAGCCGGGCCCGCCGCCTTGAGTCTCGCGGCTACCTTCTTGGCTAGCTCGTCTATATCGATCGGCTCGGCCGGCGTTCCGTCCTGGCCGTTCTCTCCGTTTGTTCCGTCTTCGCCGTCCTTGCCTTTAACCGTCGACCTGAATTCTTCGTCCGCCTTCAGATATTCGGCAATGGCGGCGGCGATGGCCGTTTTGTCTTCTTGCGCGAGTTGACCTTGCTTGCCTTGAGGGCCTTCAGGTCCCTTAGGTCCTTGGGGTCCGGCAACTCCTGGCTCACCTTGTTTCGGCCGCTCAGATAGGAGCTTACGAATCTCGTCAAGCTGCTTTTGGATGTCATCGATTCTGCTGTCTCGTGGCGGGTCTTGCGGGGGATTAACGGGGGGAACTGGCGTAGGCGGAGTTGATGCCCCTGGTGCTGGGCGACCGGCAGAGGGAGCACAGTTAAACCCCGGGGCACATCCGCGTCCACCGCCGTCATAATAAGCATGCCAGGCCGCAAGTCGAGAGTTCCACGGAAACAGGAAACGGTGTACCCTTCCGCAATTCAGGGCAGTCGTCGTCCCCCGAGCACTGCCCCATAGGTTTCCAACTAGCAGACCGCGCGCATTGAACACTGGCCCGCCTGAATCACCACCGTAGGAAGGATTGCCGATCTCGATCCAATCCCCCGGCCCTCCTCCATTAGCTGTCGCGGTCCGCAGAAACCTGCCAGTCCGCAGCACAAGTCTGCCGGACGAATACCCGCCGCTAGTCAGGATGTCACCTTGGCCTGGATTGCGGCGGGCCAACTTTACTCCAGCCAATCCCTTGGGAACGTGGTCCAGTTGAACAGCCGCGATATCCCACTGCCGGTCCGCCTTAACGACCTTTCCCGGCAGCGTGCCGTGTCCAGGAAACGACACTGATGCCACGCTCGTTGACTCACCCGCTGGCACATGGGCCGCTGTCAGCACAAGTCCGCCGCCAAGGTAAGTTCCGCTTCCCATGCTGCTGCCAACGCGCACGCGAACCACTGACGACCTGACCTCCCGCGGGGCCTCTTCAATAGCGGGAGCCACCTGAGTCCATGACCCTGGATAGTGTGCCACTGACCTGGCGTAAAGGCCCTCGGACGCTGGCTGTGTCTCGACGCCCTGGCCAATCAATGCCAATGCGAGTATTAGTGCGTGCATGAGTTTTCCTCGATCGTGACGGATTGTG
>Ga0208316_1001864_pt1 | contig 11615 bp, 16 predicted proteins | sample MalvireepMed_231_FD_184240 | JGI IMG/M metagenome (GOLD analysis project Ga0208316, IMG submission 184240) | Marine viral communities from the Global Malaspina Expedition - Malaspina viral metaG DeepMed_231 (SPAdes) (version 2) | ecosystem: Environmental > Aquatic > Marine > Oceanic | place... | reverse complement strand
CGGAATACAGGTTTCCCGCAGCGTCCGTCCAGTCGAACTTTTGGTATAGGTTTACACTTGCCATTTGGCATCTCCATGTACAGGTTTTTGAATGACTTCCTCCCCCCGGTAGGGGAGAGGAGTCTTGAGTTGTTAGTCAAAGGAAACTAGACGTTTCCAAATCCTGCGCCGTTGAAGTAAACACTCTTCAACACTCCATCTGCAAGCACTTCAAGCGGGAGGGCCAGGACTACGTCTGTCTCTGTAGTCGTGGCAATCAACTCGCCTGTAGTTGCTTCGCAAGTGCAAGGAACGCCAATGGCGGTTGTATCGCCACCGAGTGCTTCCACGATTCCACGGAAGCGGACCATGCCGGTCGCATCATCCGCAATATCTTCCAAACAAACTGCGTGAAGTTGTCCGGTGATTGGGGGATGGGCTGCCTCAATGACATTTGCCCAAATACTTGTTGATGAACCAACAATAGTATCTGTAATGGCAGCGTCACTTGTAGTAGCCAAAGTTCCAAACTTTACAACTTCACCCTTATTCTTCGCTCCACCCCGAGCCGTAACACGGACATCGAGTGTAGAGGGTGTAAGACCTAGTGGGCCTTGTACAGATGCGTCAAACATTGGTATTTACCTTTCTATGTCAAGGGGTCACAGTCCCAGGCTTACGCCTGCGGACAAATGATTCCCTGCCGTTGACGGCTGTTACAGAAGAGGTTCCACCAACAGTCAACAGGCTGCACGGTCGTGAACGGCTGATTAGGATGCCGCATCGGATCATGCTTCTCCATGTACCGACGTGTGTGATACACGGGGGTCATGTAGTTGCCATTGAGCCACCAGTAACGAAAGCCATCAGGAGTGGAGCCTGATTCAGACGCACTCGGAGTCGTGCCGTTGATCGTGGCACTGTCCAGTTGCGCGACATAAACGAGGTCGATACCACTGTACTGAGGCATGTTGTACGCTGGATCCTGCTTGTTCACCAGGGTGTCGTTCGCGTCACGAAGCATCCTCTTGTAGAGGTTGATTCCGCCACGGGAGCAACAGATGAACTGACGATTCAGCTTGTCCTTCTCAAAGTATTCCTGCTTGGTAGCAGGGGGAGTGAACTTCACTTTGAGGAACATCTCATCAAACTTGTCGAGGAGGCCATCCTGGTCGCCATCTGAATCGTCCGGGTCATCGTAGTCGTAGCGGGAAACTTGGTTTCGCCACTTGGACTCGTTCGCCGGGTTGACCCCCATGATCGTGGTATCACTTGTCCACGGAACATAGGTGGTGCCGTCCGTACCATCATGCTCGGAGATGAAAGCCGGGATGCTGAACGGGAGGGAACCAGTGTTTGTTTCCATCTCGCTTGCATTACCGCTGGCCTGCTTCCACAGGTCGCCTTCCATTCCGTTCAGGAATGAAGTCCAAAGACGCATCTCCTTGATCCGCTTCAGTCGCTTGTAGGCGACCTTCTGCGCATCGCGGGAGAGTCCTTCGGACACGTTGAGTTCAACTTCTTGATCCGTCCACGACATGTGGTCGACGGAGAAACGCCAGTTGATCTCCAGGTCGGTGATGACCTGTGGATTGCTCCATGAGAACGTGGCGTTCGGCTTGTAGTGGTCATACGTTGAGGCTTCGTCAAAGAGGATCGAATCGTTGATCGTCTTGCCACCCTGAACGGAGACATCCGTTCCCTTACCCTTGAGAAATCTCCCAAGGATGTAGGTGTTCTTGACAGCCTCGTTGATGACATCTTCAGCCGAAGTCAGGTAACGGGGACCCGTCACCTTCATGAAGTCGTTGAAGTTGGCTAGTGCTGTGCCAGCCATAAGTCATACTCCTTCTCGGGGCAATCGCCCCGGAAACTATCCATTGTAAGCAGCGGAAGCCCCGTCATACCCCTTGCCCGAGAGCAGTGCGTCCAGGGCATCGTCTTCACGATCATGGACGGACTTGCTCATCGCCGGGCGAGAGGTTTGAGATGTGACTGTAGGTTGCCCGGATTCACGCAGCGAGTGCTGCTTCTGCTCCAAGGCATCCTGTTCCGCTACCTCTGCAAACCTGAGCCTGTATGCGTCGGCCATGAGGTCGTCCATTGTCTCATACTCGCCAATCGTGGCAAGTTTTGACATCTGTTCGACCACCGTGGCGAATGACTCATCATCACTCAGGCGGGGGAACCGTTCCCCCAATCGACCCCGAGTTTCATCGATCGCTCGACGTTCCACGTCCTGATACAAGTGCTGGATCATTTCCTGCTGTTGATGAAGGATGTAGGTAGTCTCGTTCACGAGTTCACGAATCGGGGACATGACGGCTGTTGCGGCATCCTCGCCAAAGATATCGGATATCTCGCTCTCGTAACGGTTGATCATCTCAACAGAATCGGTGGGTTGGGTGGCTGATTGATCTTCACCAGTACCCTCCTCCTTGCTGTCAGATGTCTCGCTAGATTCTGCGAGTTGGGACTCGAGTTCTTTGACTTTGGCACCATAGCCATCAACGTCGGCCTGGACCTTGGCTCTCTTGAGTCCCCAATCAATGACTGATTGAGGGTTCTCTTCTGCCATCTGGTCAATGACCGAACGCGGCACGCCATCCCTTTGCAGGGCGGCAACTGCCTTGCCGTAATCTTCGGACGATAGTTCAGCAGGTTTGCTGCTGTCAGGATCCTGGACCGGCGTTTCATCAGACACGGCCTCATCGGCCACGCCTGGGTGAATGCTTTCTTTGGGGGAAGACTCCTCTTCCCCACCCATCAACTCGTCGAGAATAGCGTCATCCGCAGAGTCGTTGCTCAGGGTGACGCCCTCGGACACTGGAACCACGGACTCAGTTGTTTCAACTGCTGCCGGTTCCGGTGCTACGGTGGTGGTTGGTTGTTCTTGAGGTTCGTTTTCCATGGGTATCTCCTTGGGGTTCAGCCTCGTGGGTAGTCCCTATTCCTTCGCCATGTCATGTTCTGCAGCCACATTACGTTCATGTGCCTGCGACTTGATGATCGGTTGTCCCTTGTTGTTGCAGTCGCACCCGTTGATATTCCGGGGCAGGGTCCTGCTTATGTATGGGTACTTGTGTGTCTTTCGTGCAATGCCAGCCCTGTCGAGTATGAAGGAGGCAATCCTGCGACAGGTGGACCCGCCGATCTCCACGAGATCGCCAATGCGAGGGGCGTCGTTGTACTCGAAGTACGCTTCCACCTTGCTGCCATCCTTCTGGTTGACGAACTCGTAACTAGGCATCAGAAGCCACCCTCCTGCGGTGCCGCCGACATCTGTGTTGCTTGGATGTCAGCCTTCTGCTGGGCCGATGCAAGCTGCTGTTGCTCTGCTGCCGTCTGCTGCTGCTGCTGCATCAACTGCCCGAGCATCTCAGAGTCAATCAGGCCGGAGAGATCAGGCATGTTCATGGAGTCGCCAAGTTTGTTGAGCATTCCGTTCCAGTCCACGTATGGCATCTGCGGCATGGCCGATGCAACATGGGTAATGATCTGGAAGGCTTCCATGGCCCGGTGTTGCCGGAGCCCTTCATTCACACGCTCCATGCTATAGGCATCCACCTCGAGTTCCAGATCATCAAATGACCCAGAGTCATCCATGCCTCCAACGAACCAAGGTTCGCCCATGCCCAGTTGATCAGCGGCATCTGCGCCGAGGGGGAATGCGACCCTATCATCGTTGTGCATGAACCACGACACCTTCATGAGCGTGTTTCGTACCGACTCCTGGAACTGCTGGCGGATGTAGGCAAGACGCATGGTCGAGGAACCTTGGGCAATGCTGACCTCGGTCGCCGTGGCATCGCCCGTGACGTTGCCCCGCATGGCATCATGGATGCCGCTGTTTCGGTCAAGACGATCGCGGGCCATCTGGATGTATGACACCTGCTGGTTCGTGATGCCGCCAAGTTCCATCTGGATGACGGAATCGTTGTCCAGACCCTCTACCGGAACCACGAAGTCATGGGGCTGCGACTTGACATCCTGAACGAGTTTCTTGTTCTTGGAGTCTACGAGGATGAGTCGCTTGTAGTTTGCTGCAGAAGCCGAGGCCGACCGGATGTGGTCGTTCAACTCGTTCATCTGACCGGCGGATGCCATGATCGGGGACAGTGGGTATGGAGAATCGGGCACGTAGTACGCTCCGTACATCGTGTACGGTCCAGTCGGGGGTCCGTAGTACGGACGCGGCTCTCGAATGAAGTCTGATTTCTTTGAGTCCTTCTCGCCGTAATAATCGCCTCCGGCAGCGATGGTGAAGATGGTTCCATGGAAACCAAACTCAGGGCCGGGACTGTTCTTCAACTGGATCTCAGGCACCCATAGGTCATAGGCAACAACCTCATGTCGCTCAGGCGCTTCCCGATGTCGAGACTCTTCGCCTATATCATCGTGCTCCCAGGACTCGGAGAGGTTCTCGATCACATCGCCGTTCCAAGAAGGATCCAGCTTCGACTCCTCGATGAGGTCCTCCTTGTCCCTGACCCACATGTGACCCATGTACCTGGCCTCGGGGACACTGATGGCCACGGGGTCGATGATGAATCGCTTGGGAGAGATGCGGTAGCAGTTGGGCCAATACGACTTGTACTTGGCCTGCGGATCCTGCCCAGGCATTGGAGCCTGTGACGTGAGAACCACACCGTAGGTGAGGAGTGTGTCGTATGCAGTCCGCTGAATAACACTCCTGACATTCGTATCCCTGACCCAGCGGTTGATCCCGTGTTCAATGGCCTTTGCCACGTCGCCCTGTGATACAGGCCGTCGTGATGTGACGCGAACTCGAGGGTTATCGTGGATCAACCTGGGGACCGTCAGTGACAGGTACTCGTACACGTGGTTCTCAGGAGCAAACTCCTCCACGTCCAGGCCACCATACATGGGGCCCACGTAGTCCTTCACGAGATCGCCGTAGTGTTCAAGGTGACTTTCGCGGAAGCGTTCAGCCGACTCGATCTCTTGGTACAGGTTTGAAGGTGTGGTGTCTAGCATTATGCAAATCCAGGCCCGCCGCCTCCGCCGTAAGACGGAGTGATTGGCGGGAACTTAGTTACCCCAAGTCCAAGGGGTGTATCCATTCTGGCTGGGGAAAAACTAGGACTTCCCATCATTTGTCCCCATTGCCACCGATCAGCGGGCCTCGCTGGGGCATAGCCTGGAATACGGGACATCTGTTGCCAAATGTTCCCCTGCTGCCCGGCGAGCATGTTCCCGATATCACCAGGCTTCGGGAGAACAAGCTCCGGCGCGCCAAGCATCCCGCCCATCATCCCACCCATCATCCCGCCTCCTGGAAGTATGTCCATCATGCGGTTACGGGCATCCTGTTGGATGTTCTGCTGAACCTGAGGGAGTACGCCCCCAGGGCTTTTCTTTCGTGGACGAGATGGTGACGCTCCGTATGCCATGTTCAGTATCCCATTCGACGGCGGGGGGCTTTCTTCTTCTTCTTCTTCTTCCTAGCAGCAGACGCAGCCTTCTTACCGGCGGCTGTGTATGGGTATTTCTTTCCGTTTACTCGTGGCATGTTCAACTCCTTATGGAAATGGGATGAAGATGTTGGGGCCTTCATCGTCCTCATCTTCCCCATCATCCTTATCATCCTCTAATGTTTCTTGGTCACCCCATGATTCGATCTGGTCAACATCGACCTCATCCATATCATCGTCCTCATATAGTTCCCCGCTCATCCTGTCTTCGGGATACCCGCATCCCATGACAGTCTCCTCCGTCACTATGGCAAGGAGATCATGAGTGAGTCCAAGCAGGGCACGAGGATCCTTGGCCGCTAGTATCGCCCAGCCCTCTGGACCCTCAACGTCACGGCCCTGGATGTACATCCATCCTTCATTCCCCTCGAAGTCGAGCTTGTCGATCAGGGTCCTGCAGGAATACTTGATCCCATCCATGGCACGTCCAGAGAAGTACGTCATGTCATTGACTCCCATACTTCCGAATGCTTGAGGATCTCACCGGCTGTTCCAGGAAGGAACGTGGGGGAAACACTCTCGTATTGAGGCATCTCCTTGCGAAGGAATACGCAGCCCGCGTAGGCAATAACCCTGTCGCCGTGCGACTCGCGGGCACCAGTACGCTCGTCCCTCATCGTGCCTGGTCCAATGCTGCCATCCTCGAAGTACATGTACTCGAGCATTTCCTTCAGACCAGTCTCGGACTGGATCATGATTTCGTTCTTGGTGATGGATCTGGATAGGGCAGAGAGGAGAATGCGTTTGTTCCTTCGATCGCTCCGCCAGCCATACCGACGACTCTTGCGATCAGTCCTCTGTCCTGTAGCCCGCTGGTAATATACATTCCGATAGTCCTGGCGTCGAACATCCTCGTAGAATGCTTCGCCCGGCCCGTTCACTTCCCAACCAAGGAATGCCTCCTTGACTCCACCACTGAAGACGGTCGTGCCAGCGAGTGCCACTTCTTCCGCCAGATCGTGGGGTGATATGAAGGGGTCGACGAACTCGGCCACGATCGTCCCGTCAGACACGGACATGACCCCAACAGCAGAGTTGCTTGAACCCTTGCCCGATGCAATGTCTGCGAACATCACGTAGTTGTCCGCCTCGGGAATGTCCCACACATACCAGCGGCCAGAGTCAGTCTCGAAGAACTTGCCCTTGTCAATCTCGCACCGCTTTGGTGGCTTTGCATTGCCCTGGATATGTCGGGAAACTGCGGAAGCTGAGAAGAAGAGATCGCCGGAAGTGGTGTGGTCAATCAGTACGTTCTGGCCTATGTCAGCCGTATCTCCACGTCGATCGACCTGATATTGGAACCATGGAGTCCACCAATACCAACGACCAGCGGTGCCGGTCATATCGCCATCTTCGTCCATTCTCCATTCTCGTCCCTTGCCTTTATAGGGATGATCCCAGTATCCAAGTGTCACGATTCGCGGGGAATCCTTCTTGATGCCCCGCTCCCAAAGCCTTGTGAACTCCGTGCCAGAGCCCAGGGGCGTGGAGTTTGCAATCCTGCATGAGGTCGTATCCGCAGCCGATTGCCACGCGGCTCGACCATTCTGCATGGACGCCATCTCATCAAACAACACGATGGTACGGCGACCGCCACGGCCAATATGCTCGGTCGTGGCCTGGCCGGAGATGGTCGCGCCCGTGACAGGGTTCACCAACTGCATGTGGCTCCGGTTCCTGTTCCCGCGCTGGAAGTCGTCGTACTTACCCGGAACCATGCTCGGCGGAAGGTTCTTGATGATGTAGTCGATCTTCCAGAAGAGGGTATCGGGGTCGCCTGAGCGATCCACGAGATCCTCAACGCGGGAGGTCAGGAGAACCTGAGCACCGGGGGAGAACATCCACAGCCATGTGGCCATCGTTATGCAGATCCAGGACGCGCCCATGTCACGAGACTTGTCGATCAGGGCATCACGTCCCTCGTCCATTGCGGACTTGAGTTCCCGGAATGCCTTGTTCTGGACAGGCCATGTGATGAAGGGGACATGCTGCTCCTTTGCCGGAGTCTCGAACCCATCCTTGTCCACCGTCTTGACGTTGTATGTCCACACGAAGTAGTTGATCCAGAACAATGGAGAGCGACGGCACAGGTCGAGAACCTGTTCCCGTGTCTCTTCATGCTCCACTGCGAAGAGGAGTGTCTCGCGTTCCTCAAGGTTACGATCCAGTCGGGACCAGATCATGGCACCGGAATCAGGATCCTTCCAGAAGTCTGGAATCGTGATGCTCGATACCTTGGGGGGGGGCGGGGACTCCTTCGGGGAGATCCGGGTTGTTTCCTTCTGTGAGGGCATTGAGTCTCTGAATGATGTGGGCCAGTGGAGGAGAGGCGTGATTCACCTCAATAGAACCTCCGTCTGGTCCTGATATTTCGTGTTTCCGTTTCGTGTTGAACAGCTCGGGGTAGAACGCCTTGAGATAGAGTTCCTTGGCCTTGGTGTCTCCCTCGTCGAACGCATCCTTGAAGCCGATGGCGAATGCCTTCTCGGCCAGGTTGTCCCAGACCGAGAGAAATGCTCTGCGGTAGGTGGGTGACTTCTTGAGCCAAGCGTTGTGAGTGTCGGACCTGATGGCAGTAGCCTTGGCCGCACCTCGGATCGTGAGGATCTTGGCGAAGTTCTCGAGGAAGATCGTCTGCCGCTTGGTGAGGGGGGTGTAGGCGATACCGCTCACCTCGTCCTCCGCCGCACGGGCGCGAACTGTCTCGATCGTCTTGGGCCATGGAAGTCCGCCTCTGCTCATTGATACCTCGCAATGTAGAGATAGATCACGGCAACACCATCACTGGTTCCACCGTTGGTTCCCTTGAATGTCAACTGACCAGAACAGGCCATTCCATTATCCAGGTCTGTCTGGGTAATCGTGGTAGGGTCTGTAGCAACGGCAAGGTTGTCTCCCTTATCATTGAGAAGATTTACCCCAAACTCATCCTCAATATCGAGATCCCATGAGTTAGTCGGAGTAGTACCACCATAGTCAATGAATACCTGAACTAGATATCCGTAGTAACTGTGGGTTGTAGTCAGATCGGTAATACTTCCACTACTGGCCGAATCAAATGTCAATGTCGCTTTGACAACCTGCATCGCCCTGTCATGATGTTCCGCATTTATTACGCCTGCCATATTTCACCTTCGGCATTATTGCCGGAAAAGTCGTTTTCTCTTTTTGCCCCTGCCTGGCCCGAGTCCAGGATGAGAGGCTGATCGTGTCTTGGCCGCTGCTCCGCCGCCGGTTACATACTTCACAGACAACAGGGGTCTGTCGGCAGTCGTGCCGTGGTCACCAGTCTTGAATACGAACCACGCATAAGTGCTTCCAGTTTCGGCTGACCCCTTGAATACAATGTTCAGAACCTTGCTTCGTTTGTCAACTGCTTCCCTTACCAGGGCCGTGATGTCAGTCGTAATAGTCCCGGCAGAAGAGGGCATGGCACCAAGATCAATGCCTGTCCCGGTCGAAGATCCGCCCGCAGTAGACCAGTTGTTTGATCCGTCCTTGGCCGTCCACGTTGGGTAGTCGGAGGATTCTGTCCAATCCGTTTCCGAACTTCGGTACGCCTCATAGTTTAAGGCACCACTTCCGCTTGCATCGGTCAAGACCAATGTTAACACTCCAGAAGTAACAATCGCACCATTGGGAATCTCATCCAAGCCCATGTAGATAACACCCCTGTAGATTATGTTCCCGGACTTCCCTGACTCAAGACCAATCGTCATCAGCCCTGCTGTGCCGTTGTTCGTAATAGTTCCACCGTTTGCTAATCCACCATCCTTGAAGGTGCCGCCTCCTGAAACGCCGTCCTGGAATGATGCAGAAAGTGTCATCAGTGAACATCAATCCCATACTGAACCCGAACAACCCTGCATGAACTTCCGCCCCTCTCGTAATCACGACACGTCTTGGGCCGGATGTCGTACCTGCTGCACTTCTTACCTGCATCCAACCATACGCAGATCATGTTCCGCTCCCTACCAGCAGACCTGTAGAGGGCCAGTTCGATCTGAACATCATTAGGCAACTCCCCAAGTTCGTCCGCCGTAAATGGAGGGAGACTGACATCCATGCAGCATGCGCCGCATCCATCACAGTTGTTGATGACAGGAAGTTCCAATGATTCATTATCCCTTCTTGCCCCATGGGAGCCTTGCCCAGGCCCAGCCAAAGAAGTTTGTGTGCTGAAGAACAGCACCGCTTACAAAGCAAACCACACCAACAAGAATCAGGTAGGAGAGAGATGTCATTTCTTGGGTTTCCTGAGAACCGATACCGACTCAATCGCATCCGCTGCTTCAGTGTCAGTAAGGGTGGACGAGTTGCCGTCCGAACGAATCGCCTCTGCCATAGCCTTGGCTCGGCGGGAAGTCTTCCATCGGTCCCAAAGGCGACCAAGGAAGAACACAAGTACAGCAGCACCTGCTATGCCAGCAAGAACCGCAACGGGGATCACAAGGTGATCCAGTATTTCAAGTAGAACAATCGGGGAGATTGCCAGTATCACACCAACAGCCAGAATCGCTATGAACTGCTTGCGGTCCAGTATGAAGAACGCTGGGATCGAGGCAAGTAGGAATAGGCTGGACGCGAACGTGATTGGCCACAGACTTCCAGAGGAGGTCGCTGCGTCCACGAGCCCCCCCGCGAGCTGTGAGTCCGGCCCATTTAGGGGAAACGCCTTGTGCGAGGCCGACTGCGAACAGCCAATGAGGGACAGGGGGGCCGTGGTACATGCAAGAATGAAACGGGTCATGGTCGAATCCCATCGAGATTCACCTCGACACGCTCCATACGGTCCTTGAGCATGATCTGGTTTGCCGCCACCTCTGTAAGCAATCGGTCGTGCCGTATCCATCCGAAGATGACCAGGATCACGACCGGCATAAGGATACCCACGAGCGTGAGCCAATCCCTCACGCTCAGGGTCACTACTTCGGCTGATTTCCCTGTACGGGTCACATCAGTGAACTCAGTTGTGGGGGCATCCCCGGAAAAGGTAAGCCGCTTTCGCCCACTTCTACGCAGGAACCCTAACAAACATCTACCGATAGTTCAACCTTTTTGCAAAAAATACCCCGACTGGGAGTCAGCCGGGATATTCACGAGTTCACAACGAGCAAGCCCGTGTGGCGAAAGTGCTGGTTATTCCGCCTCCTCCAATATCGTGTCGGCCAGTTCGTTCAGTTCGTCCTTACTCGCAGCTCGAACAAACAGGGGCGTGGACTTCCCCACCCACGCACTGACCGTATTGAACTCCAAGTATTCCATGGCCTCGTCTGCCGTCATCCCATCTCGCTCAATCAAGATCCTCACACACTTGTCGTATGAATAAACGATCACAGTCGGCAAGTCATGCCGACTCGTCCATCCCAACAATGCCTCATCAAACCCATCTGCAAATAACATATCTACCCCACTTTCGTTCTTGGACCGGGAACATAAACACCACAATCATCATGGTAACAGCCTCTATCATCATGGTAATGGCCTCTGTGAGAAACCGGAAGGAGGATGGTTGCTAACCCTGCGATCCTGGGCACCGAAAGGGAACCTGCCCTCCCTCAGAACAAATAGATGGAAGACGTTCCCGAAGTCCCGCTTTCTGCTCTCCGATGGATACAACTCAACGGCCTCGTATTCTGGACCGACTAGGGTGTTCTTGATTTCCTGTAACTCCCGCCAATCATGACGGGCAGAGCCGTCTTGGTTTGAAATCGAGAGGACAATGTGATCTGGATTCTCTCGGTTCTCCCTGACGCTGTGGAGATCATTCTCCCATACCCTGAAACCCCCGGCCCAAAACATCACCCAAAGTTCGTGGGCTTCTTCCTTGGGACAACGGTATTCCCGCATGGTGGTTTCCAGAAACTCATCATACTCAGGAAGTTTCTCCCTGAACTTCCAAGTCGTGTCCCTAAAATCCATCTGGAAACCCACACCAGCAGCATACAAGAACAGTGGACCACGTGTGGCCCACTGCTCGGAGGGGAGGAGGAAGAAGAAGAGAAGAGTAAGTGCCGCTTGCCCCGCCGCACAGGAGCAACTGTCACATGGGTCCGCGAGGACACGGCGAGACATGCGGCGGAATCAGGATACCCGCCACCGCCATGGGTTGCAAGATCGTCACGCTTGTGTATATTGAAC
>Ga0208316_1001858_pt1 | contig 11639 bp, 10 predicted proteins | sample MalvireepMed_231_FD_184240 | JGI IMG/M metagenome (GOLD analysis project Ga0208316, IMG submission 184240) | Marine viral communities from the Global Malaspina Expedition - Malaspina viral metaG DeepMed_231 (SPAdes) (version 2) | ecosystem: Environmental > Aquatic > Marine > Oceanic | place... | reverse complement strand
GACCGGCGCACGACTCGCCAAAGGCAGTTCCGGGAACGTCCTGACGATGGCCGACGGCAATGATATTGGGTGGGCAGCAGCGTCTGGTGGAGGCAAGATTCTTCAAGTGGTCTATGGAGTAGATACGTCGGCGGCGTCGTCAAGTTCCAGCACGATGGCTGACACGGGACTCACCGCGTCGATCACCCCCGCAGACGACGATAACAAAATCTTGGTGCTGGTATCACACAACGGGGTGGGCAAAGTAACAAGCAACACTCGCGTCCATACGCAGTTGCTCCGCGATTCGACGACGATTGCGGTGGAAAATTCTCAAGCCTACACAGCGGATACTGGCACGATTTACACAGGCAGTTCGAGTTGGTCGGTGCTTGATGATCCCCAAACAGCCAGCGAAATCGTCTATAAAACCCAATTTATGAGTCAAGCAGACGCAGGTACTGTATATGTAGGTCTAAATTCCAGCACGTCAACGATGGTCCTTCTAGAAGTGGATGTCTAATATGAGTCATCATTTATCAGAAATCATACGGTGGAAAGAACCGACAGCGCGGGTGGTGATTCGCGGCTCCGGAGACGACGCGAAGATTATTTGGTGGGAAGGCCCCGGACGACAGCCATCGGCCAGTACATTGGCGAAATGGGTCACGGAGTATCACGCGCAGGGTATCGCACAGGAACAGGCGGCGGATGACCAAATCAATAAGAATGTCGCGGTTCGGGCGCTTATCGCGGAAATCGCCTCTCAGCTTGGTCTGACCGAAGAAGAGTTTGGCGGAGCCGTGAAAGACCGGGTGAAGTCGATCCTGCAAGGTGGATCATGAGTCTGGCTGCGCCGATTGCCGATGATATTTTTGATGCCGATGGCGACGTCCTGCTCTTTGACGTCCGAGGCTTAGGGGCGGTGGGATTTCAACTGTCTGGTACATTTACACTGACAGTACAATTTGAAGCCACTGTGGATGGAGAAACCTTCGTGGGGTTGAACATGCTCCCATCCAATAGTGCGACGGCAGTCTCTTCCACTACTGCGGCGGGTGCGTGGAGAGCCAATGTTGCGGGGTATCGCTATGTTCGGGCGAGAGTGAGCGCCTTTACGTCAGGGAGTGCGAACGCGACATTTCTCGCGGCGAGTACCGGAGGCGCACACTAATGCAAGAGACGATACTGACTCCATCCGTGGAGAAGGATTTTAAGAAATGGTTCAAAAAGATAGCGAATGAGACTGGCATTAACGATAATCCAGACGATCCGCTTCACCACTATGATTATCGGGCTGCATTTTTGGCAGGAGTAAAACCAGACCCCGAACAGGGACACCATTGGCCGTCAGAGTACAAGCGCTATACACACCCGACGCTGATTCCTGATGTAACCTTACCAAGTGGTAAGCGCGGTCTGCCATTTTACTCGCCCACTGGCCAGTCACTCGCTGAACTGATGGATATACGTGGAAATATAGGGTCGCAGGCGGATTTGGAAGGCGCAAATCCTAATTTACCTTATAGGAAGAGACGCTAATGCCCAGTGCGAACGACTTCGCCACTCGCGCACTCCAGTCTATCGGGGTTGCGGATGCGATTGATACCATCTCCAGTGAGGACGCCGCACTTGCCCTCAACGTCCTCAACGAGTGGATCGACCAGCTAGGAATTCAGCGTAACACCATTTATACGGTAAAGCGCCAGACCCATACGTTAGCGAGTGGGACGTCGAGTTATACGATTGGCAGCGGGGGGACCATTAACGTGGCTCGTCCGATCTGGATCGAGAATGTCGGGTTGATTCTCGATACGGGTGCGAGTACGCCGGTTGAAGTGGAACGCGCACTTTTTACCGATGATGAATATGCACAAATTTCTCAAAAGACCTTGCAGTCGAGCTTAATACAGGGTGTTTGGTATGATTATGATTGGGCAGCAGGACTTGGCAACTTGCATGTTTGGCCGGTACCAAATGTTGCGACGACCCAGCTTGTCCTGTATCTTCCAACACCGCTTACGGAGTTTGCTGATCTCTCAACGGCCTATACGTTTCCGCCGGGATACGAACGGGCCATTCGGAGCAATCTGGCCGTCGAATTGGCTCCCTTTTATGGGATACCTGTCTCGCCGGATCTCCGCCAGCAAGCATTGAGCGCGATGCTACGCGTGAAGCGTGCTAATGTGCGGATGCGCGAGGTGCCGATTGATCCGTCACTGACGCAACGTAGCCGGACGATGACGAATAGCCAGTTTCGAGGAGGGTTGTTCTAATGCCGTCGTATCCCGGCTTCTGTGGTCCATCGTATGAGTCCCAAAGCCCCTTAGCCAGTTCTGAACGATGTATGAATTTGTACCCAGAACGGTTAGAGATGGGTAATCAGCAGCAGGTGGTTCTTTATTCCACACCAGGCCTGAAGGCGTTTTCGGAATCAACATCTGGTCCGTGTCGTGGACTGTTTGCTCAAAACGGACGTTGTTTTGTGGTTATGGCTAATACGTTGTATGAACTCAATTCAGCGGGTACTTTTACGAGTTTGGGCACGGTAGCAGGAGACAGTAATCCAGCGACCTTTGCCACGAATGGTGACGGAGGCGATGAACTTTTTGTTACGTCTGGGGATCAAGGGTATCTCTATAATCTGAGCACGGGGGCCTTTTCGAATCCTGTGAGTGATGTCACGATGGGGGGTATGCTGGATGGCTATTTTGTGGCCCTCGATCAGTCCACTTCGACCTTTAAGATGTCGGATCTCTTGGATGGGACTACCTGGGATAGTACTCAGATTTTGCAACGGAATGCCGCACCAGATACGTGGCAGGCCATGCTTGTCAAGAATCCGATTATTTTGTTGTTTGGCAGCGAAACGACTGAACCTATTTATAATGCGGGAGCTGCGCCATTTCCGTTTGCGCCGGTTCCCAATATGATTATCCCGCATGGGATTGCTGCGCCGTTTTCTGCAAAGGCTATTGGTAATACTGTGCTATGGTTAACTGAAACAAAAGATGGCAATCGACAGGTTGTAGCGATGATGGGGTATAACGCGCAACGTGTCAGCACGTATGCGGTAGAATTTGCTCTTTCACAGTACGATAATGTCGATGATGCGGTCGCGTATACCTATCAGGACCAGGGACATCAGTTTTATACGTTGAATTTTCCGTCGGCCAATGCGACCTGGGTTTTTGACCTGAGCATGGGGATGTGGCATGAACGTGGTAAGTGGAACGCTGATGCAATGGAATATGAAGTCTGGGGACCGGAATATCATGCGTTTGCGTTTGACAAGCATCTGGTGGGTGATCCCTGTAATGGGGTGATTTATCATATGAGTACGGACCTCTTTACTGATGTCGATGGGAAGGGGTTGCGACGACAGCGGATTCCTCCAATTTTACAGAGTGAGCAGCGTCGAGTTTTTCTGGACCGGTTTCAATTGCATTGTGATGTTGGCGTGGGTTTATTAAGTGGACAGGGTGATGATCCGCAGGTGATGCTGCAACTGAGTCGGGATGGGGGCATTACATGGGGGTCAGAACGCTGGCGGAGTGCAGGAAAAATGGGCGAGTATTTACACCGGGCGCAATGGTGGCGTTTGGGCAGTGGTCGGAATTTGTTGCCGTCTGTTACGATGACCGACCCAGTACCCTGGAGAATTCTAGATGCGTATATTAACGTCAAGGGCGGCGCACATTAGTGGCGAAAACCGCACCGATTCCGTCCGATTCTGTGTTGGTCGAAACGCAACTCGATCCACAGTCAGGCCGAGAAGTGCCCACGGGTATCATTTCCACCGCCTGGTACGAGTACTTTCTTCAGGCGCAGGATCGATTGAATGCCGGGGCCGATACGTTGACGACCGTGTTCGATTCGGTCATCAATCAGTCAGCAGCGATTCCGACGACTTCGATTCCACTGACAACGCTTTCGGTGGGACTCTATCGCGTTTCGACATATGCACGGATTACGCAAGCGGCCTCTACATCGAGTTCCCTGACCGTCACCCTGGGGTGGACGGATGGGACGGTGGCCTGCACATCGTCAGGAAGCGCGATGACCGGGAATACGACTTCGACAACACAGAGTCTGAGTGCGATGATACGGAGTGATAGCTCGACACCGTTAACGTATAGTGCGGCGTATGCCAGTTCAGGGGGTACTGCTATGACCTTTCGACTGGATTTAGCCGTGGAACAGATTCCTACATAATAAGGATATTCTTATGGGTAATGGATATACAGGACAGACCTGGTTAGGTGGTGGTGTTAGAAATCCGAATTTTCTATCGACGTCTCCTATCAATAGGGCGGTTCGTGATTTTTCACAGGCTGTTAAGTCTTCACAAGAGGCTGGTAAGCAGAGTCAGCAGACAATTGGAGGAAAAACTACTGAAGAATTGACAGGTGAGTTGTCAACTATTCAGCAGATTATGGCGGAACTTGGGATACCGAAGGGATACTTCGGTACTGATGATTCTGATAAATCTGGTGATGCCACTTCTGATAGATCAGGTAGAGGTGTCTATGAAGCGCAACCTTGGTGGAACACTGCCATTCCCAGTGCCATTTCAGGATTAACAACTTTGAAGGGCGCACAAATGTCATCTGATGCGGCAAACCGTGCGACGGAAGCGCAGGAACGGATGGCAATGCGTGGATTGGCAGCGGAAACGGCCTTAATGGGGCGATATGGGCTACCGTTACAGGGATATCAGGTGGGGGAAGCTCGAAAGGATGACGTTGCCTATAAAGAAGCGCCGCGATGGTTAGCGCAAGGTGCGGGAAAAATTGCTCAGGAGCACTTTTTAGGAAATAAACAGCTTTCCGAGGAAGAGATGGAGGCTTTACGGGTTGCGGAATTACCGGAGCATCTGACCAGTACAGAGCCGGTGGATGTCGGACAAATGATTATGGACGAAGTGAACAAGCTACGGGCCGCAGAACAGGGATCTGGTGGAGGGAGTCCTCAGTGGGGCAAGGGAGATGATCCGTATGGTGAGGCGATGGCCCAGCAGGCGGCTCATTATGAAGATCCGCGTTTTCAAGTCGGAAAAAGTCGATCACCTTTTGAGTGGGGTCGTATTTTGAATACCGCGAAGGATGTAGCAAGTATATATGGTTTGTTCAGCGGGATGGGTCTTGGAGGCGGCGGTGCAACAGCCGCAACATAGCCGGAGGATAGCATGGCCTTAGAAGATATTATTCGACGAACACGTCATCCAGTTACTGCGTTTGCTAATGATCCGATTTCAACGGAAATGGGTGATCATTGGGCTGAAACCGACCTGGAAGACTACTTTGGACAGAAGGGTTTTGGCGGGGACAGTGTATTAGGCGTTTCGGAACGATCTAATCTGGATTATACACCTCAGTGGACCTCTTCGTCTCGTAATTTTGCCGAACCGCTTGATATTGACACGGGATATGATCGAATTGAGCCAAAGTATAGCTCAAAGACGCCAATCAACACCAACACCAACACCAACACCAACACCAACACTAACACCAACACCACCAACACCAACAATAATGGTACTGATCCTGAGTGGTTGTCAGATGCCATTAGTCAGTATCCAGGAAGGTGGAAGCGGCCAGCCGGTGCTGATACTCCGTATCCTGCTGTGCCACGTTATACGGCTCCTGATCGTCCTGATTTACCGGACTTTTCTTACGAAAAATATGAGGGTATTGATCCCTTTCAGGCTCCTAGCCTAGAGGATGCACGCCGTGATCCGGGATTTGAATTTCGGATGCAGGAAGGTCAGCGAGCTTTGGAGTCAAGTGCTGCGGCGAAAGGGATGCTTCGTTCCGGGCAAACCTGGAAAGATTTGCAAAAGTATGGTCAGCAGATGGGCGAGTTAGGCTATCAGAATGTCTATAATCGCCAGCTTGGCGAATGGGATCGGGCAGCGCGTCAGAATTTACTGGATTATCAGCAGGGTTATGGGGTAGCACGCGATATTTCTGATCGAGCACGCCAGAATGTCTTTGATGAATATCGGTTTGAACGGGAAGCGGCGATGGATGAATTTGCTCCGCTAATGACAGCATGGCCCTATCAGTATCAGATGGCAGGACTGGATCGGGATCAGGAATATGATCGATCCTGGGAGGAATATTTACATGAAAAGCAGCGTTTCGAAGAAGCGCGTGATTTGAAAAGCAGTACGTTGGCCGGGTTAATGGGCATGGGGGCAGCATAACCAATGGCTCCTCCACGCTTTTCCAATCGTCCACGCGGGACTGGAATGCCGAGTCCACTTTCCGGTGAAAGTCTGTCTGATGCGTATATGCGTCGGGGGCAAATACAGGCGGCTGGCATTCAGGCGCAACAGCGTCCCTGGGCACAGGCTGTTCAGTCGATTGGTCAGCAGACCGCTGGAACATTAGCGTCAGCCATGAAAGAACGGCATGAACTCCCGGCACGTAATCTGGAGATGATGTCGAATCTAGCCGATTTGGAGTATCGACGGCAACAGACGGCTCAGTTAAACGCTAATAGCAGGATGAAAGGTCTGACCGATACGATAAATATCTTATCAACGATTCAGGGAATGAATGAAACGACGAGAAGGGCAAAACGGGAAGCAAAGCACGATGATATTGACATGATGAACAAACGCACCACATTTTGGGAAAAATTTGGTGCTACGATGCACAACACTCCAGATGTATCAAAAGAAACAATGCATAATGCGCTGCGCCGAGAAGGTATTGATGTAGGCGTGATTAGCGAGGACATGATCGGTGAATATGGTCCAATGCATGATGATAATTTTTATGCGAATCTGAACAATATAGGACAGCCGGTAAAAGAAGCGTTTACCTATGAATTCACGAAAGATGATACAGGAAGGTTGAAGGTAACAAGAGTAGCCAAGCCATTTAAGTTCGGTGACGAGGTTGAGATGGACCAGGAGCCGACGTTATATAGATTGGAATTAAAAGGAGAGTTTGGTGAGCCGGTGCCAGGAACGCAAATTGTGTATCCGAATGGCGAGACAGCTATTATGGATGCAGAGGGATATCAGGTTGAAAATCCTGAACTTTGGAAAGCACGTACAGCGGCAGGCGCGGGAATGCCGGGTGGGCCTCCGGTTCGAATGATGCTCCAGGAATATTATGATACGAGAACTGGACGGAATAAAATGGCTTGGGCGAATCCGTATACGATGGAGCTGTTTGAGTTGAATAGTCCAAATCGACGAATAACGGATGCCGATATTGCGTTAACTACCCAGCAGCAGGAACGCCAAGACCAAATGGAGACCGCTACTTTTGCATTAGCGAATCTGTTTAACGTGGCGATGACCAAGGAACACGCTGAGAGAATGCCGACCCTGACAGATAGCGCAGGTAATCCTATCCTATTTGGTAGTGATGATGCGATATTTACTAGTCCGAAGGCATTCCAGCTTGTCCAAAATCTGTTTGGTTATTTAGGAACTTGGATAGGCACGGCCCCGGTTTATAAGCAGTTTTTTGATTTTCGATTAGGGTTGGGCGGTGAGTTGGCGGTGGCATCGCAGGGATCACGACCGAGTGATGCGGATATTCTAAGAATATGGGGACCGATTATTCCTGATGGATGGGATACCGGGGAGTCAGCATTTCCCAAGATGGTGTTTATGGCTGGCTGGTTGCAATCCCGTGATATTAGACATAAACGGGCGAACGAGGAGGGAAGGGACCCCAATGCATTTGGTGTGGTCCAGTATAGTCAAGAGATGGTGGAGGCCAATAACGGTAAGGGTCGGTTTTTTGGCGATATTAGCGTTCCGAGTATGGAAGATACAGGAGGAAAAAATCCTGACGGATCTCCACTGATGGCCCCTGTCGTTCGGCGTTGGGTGCCTACACAGAAGGATTGTTATGATCCAGCATCTTGTCCAGGTGGGTGGACGTCGCAGGAAAAATGGGATGCAAATGGGTTTGATGATGAAGAGTGGCTTGGGAGTGAAGCCAATAAGTATCAGGCCCCAGAGTTTCCAGTTAATGAAAAAAATCAACGCGTAATAAGTGGGATCGAGGAGATCATGGAACCATTGGAGAATCTTAATTTATCAGGAGGAGTTCTTGGTGGCCCCCCGCAATAGTTTAGCAAATGCCTTTTTAGGGATACAGCCTCAATTTCAGCAGACGGGGGCACAGTCCTTTCTTCAGCGATCACTCGAAGGCGGAACGCCTCTTACTCTAGAAGAAAAACGAGCGCAAGAGATGCGGAATCTTGCGGCCCAGCGCGACCGTCGGACTGAGTTTGCGGGGCAAACAAATGAAGAACGGTTAGCGGCAACAGGAGGGTTGGCGGGGGCGGAGTCGCGTGAGATCGAGCGACAGTATAATCTGGCGCAGGAGAAGACGGCTGATTCCATTGAGGAGTTTGCGCAGGATTTGAATTTAAAGAGGTACAAGAAGGAGCATGCCTTTGATCGACTGTTTAACGAAGATTATCAAATACAGGCGGCCGGACTAAGTGATGCCATCCCTTTTAAGGAGCAGGGCCAGATGGTACTGGATTTTGCGCGTGGGGTTCCTGCGTCAGTGCTTGAGCCAGCGGCTCATTTGCAAACAGCCGGTATACCTAATATTGGTCTTCGTGCAATGAATACTTTGCGTCAAACTGGTGGGCCAGGATTGGGATATAAAGATATAAATCCGTTCAGGGGATCGTTCATGTCAGGAGAATTTGAGCCTGCTTATCCTGATCATGACGTGAACGATGAGGCTCAGTTTCAGTTGCTTGATTGGTCCGACGAACCCTGGTTTAAGGCGTTGGGGCCGGATGAGAAGAGTGCTGCTGGCAATGTGGGTCGAGCTGCCGGTATTATGGCGTCGTTTTTTGTCGGGTCGGGGTTGCTTGGAGCTGCCACGGCTTCAAGAATTTCTGGAACCGGTGCCGTGGCCAGGATAGGGAAACACTTAACCCATACTGGTGTGGAAAGCGGTGTGGATATTGCCAAAGCGTTGGCTTTGGGATTGCCACCGCATGAAGCACAGGGGGTTGGAGCGATACGTGCGTTGATTGGATTGGGGGCACCAGTCGTAACAGCGCCTGTCCAGCTTTTGTCGAAAACGCTACCAAAGGCGGCGTTTAATTGGTTAATGCGTCCTTTGGTAAGAAATATTCAGTCAGAGGCCGATCAATATATCTTGCATTATGGACCCGATGGGAACAAGTCGTTAACGAATGCGGATGTGAAGATTATTGAGGAGTTTAGGGATGGTTTAGCCAATCGGCTTTTTGATGATCCGACGTTGTGGAGATTTACGACGGGGGAGTTACAGAGTTTTTCACAACTGGCAAAAAATATTGTAGAAAAAGAGCTGAATGTCTCGTTAGGGAAGGCGTGGGCGCAATGGCAAGGCGCTGGTAAAGCGTTTCCATGGTTCGATAAGGCTACTGGAGAGACGGGAGAGGCGGTGGCGCAACGGTTGCTTCGGTGGTTGCCTAAAATTCGACAGGCACAGCGTGGAGGTGCAGTTGGCGCGGAGATTCCCACGACTCCATTGGGGCAGCGTGCTGATACTCTTGTGAAAAAATTGTTTAGAACAGAGCCATCAGGGGACCCTATCACACAGCGGATGATTACGAATCCGAATACCAAACAGCTTGAACCTGCTACTCGGATACGACTGAGGACCCCTATAAAGGATGAAAAAGGAAACATAACCGACTATCAGATTACTGAAACTATCGATGATTTCGATGGCATTCATTTGACTGATTTTGTCGATGATGCAGGCAAACTCAAGCCAAAGTATGAGCACGCCCAAGTCAAAGTAAGCGACGATCTGGTTAACCAAAATACCGGAGAAATTTCTCTGGAAGTCCAGTGGAGGCCGCTACACACTGCCAATCGTGTTAATGTTCAAAATGGCGGCGTGCCGATATTTAAGCCAGGGGCCATAGATGAGCTGACGCCAGAGGAAATACGAGAGGTAACAAAGATTTATAATCGCATGATTAGTTATCCAGATCCTGCCGACTTGGCCCTGCCACCAAATGCGATGGATGATTTGAAACATGCGCGAGCCAGCATGGCGGATGCATTGAAACGCTTAGATCCAGAAACGAATGTAAGGGCAGTGCCCCTCCATGCGCCTGAAGCGACTCAGTTCGGGTATCGTGCGAAATTAGAGAAATTGCGAGATTTGCAAATGTTGGATGATTTTATTGCCTCTACTGTTACGCAACCGGCACAAGCAGTTACGAAAACCGCGGGTGTAGTAGCAGCAGGATCAGCGAATACGGCGTTTGGTGCTCGTACCGCAGCGCGTGAAGCGAGTTGGCCTTTCTTAGCTGCTATTATGAAGGGTATTTCTAAACGAAGTATACAGGGCACGCCCATGGGCCGTCCTGAATGGTGGGTTGGGGACAAGGCTGCACAATTTTTCCGTGATTCGAAGAACGTGTTATGGGTTAAGCCCGGTCTAGGTAAGCAATGGACACGATACATGGGGGGAACGACTGATGAGTTTGGTCTTCCCATTGGGGCGGGTCTTCGAGGGTGGGAGACTGCTATAGTTACGGGCAGCGAGGGACGTTCAGATGTATCTTCTGATGCGTCGGGTTCTGAACGACGGGGATTTATCCCCCCAGGAGAATTATAAGTAATGGCCACTGGCACTGTAATGCCCGTCCCCCAGATTCAGTTTCTGGACAACGACGGGAACCCTCTTTCAGGCGGCAAGCTGTATACATATGTCGCCGGATCGACCACCAATCTTGCTACCTATAGCGATTCGGCGCTGTCATCCGCCAACGCCAATCCAGTCGTGCTCGATGCTGGAGGACGGGCGACCGTCTATCTCCAGCCGAAATCCTACAAGTTTAGAGTGGATAATTCGTCGGACGTCACGGTCTATACGCAGGACAATATTCTGGCCTTGCAGGGCGAGGAAGGCGCGTCGCTGGAAATCACCGGGACCGCTGGGGAAGCGCTCTCGGCTAATAACTTTGTCTATCTCAGTGACGGGTCCGGGTCACTGACCGCAGGCCGCTGGTATAAGACGGACTCCGATCTTGACTACGCGAACACCGATGCGGTCTTGGGCGTGGTAGCGGCAGCGATTGACAGTGGCGCGGAAGGACGGATTCGCATTGGCGGCAAGCTGGCCGGGTTCTCTGGCTTGACGACTGGTAAACCGCAATATCTTGGTGCTACGGCTGGCGCACGGACAGAAACGGCACCAAATCAAGAGCGTGTGGTGGGTCGAGCCACCAGCAGTGCGGAGATTCTGCTGGACTTCAGTCCATCACGGGTCGGGCTGGTACAGCCACAGGTCTGTGGAGGACGCTTGACGTTGGAAGATGGCGCACCAATCGCAACTTCGGACCAGACGGGGGCGACGACGATTTACTTCACACCGTATATGGGAAACAAGATTTCCCTGTATAACACCTCGACGGCCCATTGGACGATTCATCAGTTTGCCCAACTGTCCCATAGCCTCAGCGGAGAAACCGCCGATAAGAACTATGATGTGTTTGCCAAAAGCACGAACGGCGTGGTCAGTCTGGAGAGTCTCGTCTGGACCAATGATACCAATCGCGCCACCAATCTGGTGATGCAGGATGGGGTGTATTGCAAGACCGGCGCACTCGACCAGCGATATATCGGGACCTATCGCACCACTTCATCGATAGGCCAATGC
>Ga0208316_1001856_pt1 | contig 11652 bp, 10 predicted proteins | sample MalvireepMed_231_FD_184240 | JGI IMG/M metagenome (GOLD analysis project Ga0208316, IMG submission 184240) | Marine viral communities from the Global Malaspina Expedition - Malaspina viral metaG DeepMed_231 (SPAdes) (version 2) | ecosystem: Environmental > Aquatic > Marine > Oceanic | place... | reverse complement strand
CTTTCCTGTGACCGGATCTAGGTCCGGCGCGAGTTGGGACAACCAAACAAGGGGGATTGTCATGACGCGTCTCAAGTCGTTCCGCGGCCTGCTGCTGGTCGGCGCCGCGAGCCTGATCGCCGGACCCGCCGCGGCCCAGGCCAGCGGCACGCTGCTCGAAGAAATCATCGTCACCGCCACCAAGCGCGAAGTCAGCGTCCGGGACATTTCCGGGTCGGTCAGCGCCGTCAGCGGCGCCCAGCTCGAGGCCATCGGCGCCCAGAGCTACGCCGACTATATCGCCCGCACCCCGGGCGTAACCTTCAACCAGTTCCAGCCGGGGACCTCCCACGTGGTCATCCGCGGGGTGGCCACCAATTCCGGCAACGTGCAGGGCCAGGGCACCACCGGCTACTACATCAACGAAGTGCCGCTGACCGAGCCGGGCTGGACCATCGTCATTCCGGATATCGACGCCTTCGACGTGGACCATGTAGAGATCCTGCGCGGTCCCCAGGGCTCGCTGTTCGGTTCGGCCTCCATGGGGGGCGCGGTGAACTATGTGGCCCGCAAGGCCGACGCCAGCGCCTATGACGCGGCCATCGAAACCACGCTTAGCAAGACCCGGAACGCCGAGGTCGGCGGGGCGATCAAGGGGATGGTCAACATCCCGCTGGTGCAGGACAAGCTCGCCCTGCGCGCGGTGGCCACCTATCGCAACGATCCTGGCTATCTCGACAATGTCGGCATCGGCCAGACCGGCTCCAGCGACATCACCATCGGCGGCGGCCGGCTGTCGCTGGTCTGGACGCCCACCGACGCCACCGAAGTGTCCTGGCTGAGCCTCTATCAGAAGACCGAGGCTGACGACGCGCCTTACCGCAATCCGACCTTTGGCGACCTGGCGCGGTCCACGGCGTTCGCCGAGGCTAACGAGACCGACGTCACCCTGCACAGCCTGCGGCTGGACCACGACTTCGGCTTCGCCACCCTGACGGCCATCGGCGCCTATCAGGAGAAGTCGCAGGACTTCGCCTTCGACTACACGCCCTATCGTGGACTCTATAACGCCGATCTAGGCCTCAACCTGACCTCGCCCCTGTTCATCGAGAGCGGCGGTGAGTCCACGGGCGAGAGCCTGGAAGTTCGTCTGGCGTCGAACACCGAGGGCCGCTTCGAGTGGCTGATCGGCGCCATGTACTTCGAGAGCGAGAAGAACCTCTACGAGCAACTCGGCGCCGACGGCGCGGCGGCGGCCTTCGACGCCTCCCCGCTCTTTGGCCCGGGGACGGGCGCGGTGATCGCCCCGGACGGCCGCATCTTCAACGCCTTCTTCACCGACCTGAAGGCCAAGGAGATGGCGGTGTTTGGCGAGGCCAGCTTCAATTTCACGCCGGAACTGAAGCTCACCGCCGGCGGGCGCCTCTTCAAGACCGAGACCGACTCCACCTCCAGCCAGGTGGGCTTCTCGACCTTCCCGGGCGGCCTGAACGTCTCGCCCACCGATTCCAACGAGCAGGACGGCTTCTCGCCCAAGGTCTCCCTGACCTATACGCCCAACGAAGACCTGATGGTCTATGGGCTCTATTCCGAAGGCTTCCGCTTCGGCACCCCCAACACCCAGGGCCTCAGCGCCTTCCCGGTCCCGGCGGGGTCCGAGAGCGACAGCCTGAAGAACTATGAGATCGGCGTCCGATCGAACCTGGCGGGGGGCAAGCTCCTGCTCGACGCCACGGCCTTCTATGTGGACTGGTCGGACATCCAGCTGCGCCTGCTGACGCCGGACGACTTCAACTATGCGGCCAACGGCGGGGCGGCGACGATCAAGGGCCTGGAGACCTCGATCACCTTCAGCCCGACCCCGCAGCTCGATCTGCAGTCGAGCGTCACCTACATGGAGGCCCGCCTCGACGAACCGCTCTTCATCCTGTGGTACGGCACCGCGCCTGCGGGCTCGCAACTGCCGGGCTCGTCGGACTGGTCGGTCTCCAACACCGCCTCCTACCGGTTCGAGGCGGCCTATGATCCGACCCTGACCCTGGCGCATCGCTATGTGTCTTCGGGCATCAGCGACCTGAACTCGGCCGTGCCGGGGATCACGCCCAACACCCAGGGCGACTACAACGTCATCGACCTTCGCCTGCGGGCGACGATCGGACCGACGTCGGTCACCCTGTTCGGGTCAAACCTGGGCGACGAGCGTGGCGTGACGCGCACCCTTCCCGAGGCCAATGGTCTCAGCCAGGGTCTGATCCGGCCGCGCACCGTCGGGGTGACCCTGAACTGGTCGCTCTAGGGCGCGACCGGGGCGGCCACCAGGCTTGAGTGCGAGACGGAGCGTAGCTGATGAACCGACGGACCCTGTTGCTATCGGCGGCGGGCCTGGCGCTGGCGCCAGGCCCTACCCTGGCCCAGGCCGACGTCGGTTCGATCAGCCCGCCTCGCCCGCCCCGGCGACCGTTGCGGATCGAACAGCTCGGTCGGGTCCGGCATGATCCCTACGCCTGGCTGCGCGATCCCAACTGGGCCGAGGTCTCCCGCGACAGCAGCCTGATGTCGCCGGAGATCCGCGCCCAGCTGGAGGCCGAAAACCGCTATGCCGAGGCCCTTCTGGCGCCGACGCAAGGCCGGCAGGACGCCTATGCCCGGCGGATGATGGCCCTGGCCGAGGGCGACGAATCCCAACCGCCGGTTCCAGACGGCCCATGGGCCTACTACGCCTATGTGCGCCCCGGCGAGGACCACCCGGTCCATGCCCGCCGGCCGGTCGGCGGGGGCGAGGAACAGATCCTGCTGGATGAGCAGGACCGCGCTCGGGGCCACGCCTATTTCCGCACCATCGCGGCGGCCCACAGCCCCGACCATAGCCTGTTTGTCTGGGCCGAGGATGTGGAGGGCGGCGACCGCTACCGGATCTGCATCCGCGACCTGGCCACCGGCGAGATCCGCGCCACCCCGCAAGCCGAGGGCTATGGCTGGGAAGGCCTGACGGTGTCGCCCTGCTCGCAGTGGGTGTTCTGGATCTGGCGCGATCCCCTTGGCCGTCCGGCCAAGGTGTTCCGCCGTCCGTCCCGCGGCGACGCCGACACCCTGGTCTACGAGGAGGCCGACCCCGCCCTGTTCATGGGGCTTTCGCGCATGGCCTCCGGCGCCTTTGTCACCATCCATATCCTGGGGCCGGACGTAGACGAGGTCCGGCTGATCCCGGCGGCCGACCCCACAGCCGAGCCCGTCCTGGTGGAGCCCCGCCAGCCTGGACTGCACTATCAGGTTCAGGAATGGAACGGTCGGCTGGTGATCCTCACCGACGCCGACGGCGCCCTGGACGGCAAGCTGATGACCGCGCCCCTCGACCAGCCCGGCCGCGCCCACTGGCAGGAATGGATCGCCCACGAGCCGGGGCGGCACATCCTGGAGATCCGGCCGCTGCGCGACCATCTGGTGCGCCGCCAGCGCCGCAATGGCCGCCTGGAGGTGATTGCGGTTCCGCAGGGCGGCGGCGATGAGGTGCAGGTGGCCTTCGATGAGGCGGCCTATCTCGTCACCCTGGAGCCGCAGCAGGCCTATGACACGGCCATCCTGCGCCTGAGCTGGCAATCCCCGCGGACGCCGCCCCGCTGGATCGACTGCGACCTGGCGAGCGGCCGGCAGACCCTGGTCAAGGCCCGGCAGGTGGGCGCCGGATATTCCGCCTACGCCTATGAGGTCCGCAGCCTGTTTGCGCCTGCCCCCGACGGCGCGCAGATTCCGGTGACCGTCCTGATGCGCAAGGGCGCGGCGCTGGACGGCTCGGCGCCCCTGCTGCTCTACGCCTACGGCGCCTATGGGGTCTCCAGCGAGGCGGAGTTCTCCATCCCCGCCGTGGCGCTGGTGGAACAGGGCTTCATCTACGCCATCGCCCATGTGCGCGGCGGCTCCGAGAAGGGCCGCCAGTGGTTCCTGGATGGTCGCCGCTTCAAGAAGGCCAACACCTTCACCGACTTCATCGCCTGCGCCGAACACCTGATCGATCAGGGCTATACACAGCCCAAGCGCGTGGTCGCCTATGGCCTGTCGGCCGGTGGCCTGCTGATGGGCGCGGTCGCCAATATGCGTCCGGACCTGTGGGGCGGCGTCATCGCCCAGGTGCCGTTTGTCGATATGCTGAACACCATGAGCGACGCCGACCACCCGCTGGTGCCCGCCTTCCGTCCGGACTGGGGCGATCCCCTCGCCGACCCGGAGGCCTACGACTATATCGCCTCGATCTCGCCCTATGAGAACGTGCGGCCCCAGGCCTATCCGCCGATCTTGGCCACGGCCGGCGTCCGCGATCCGCGGGTCAGCTATTGGGAGCCGGGCAAGTGGGTCGCCGAGATCCGCGCGCAGGCGACCGGCGGCGGGCCGATCCTCTTCCTGACGGACATGGCGGCCGGCCACCAGGCGGCCGGCGGCCTGTCGTCCCAGTTCAAGCAGATGGGCCGCTTCTGGGCCTTCGCCGAGCAGAGCCTCGTATGGTCAGCATGAGACGCGGCGACGCCTTCGCCATCGGCGCTTTGGACGCCCACGATCAGGCCGCCCTGGTGTCCCGCGGCGAGGTCACCGCCGCGGAGCTGACCGAAGCGGCCATCGTCCGCATCGAGGCCCTGGACCCCCAGGTGCTGTCGGTGAGCTGGTCCGCCTTTGATCTGGCCCGGTCGCGCGCTGCGGCGCCGCTCCCTGAAGGCCCGCTGGCTGGCGTTCCCTATCTGCTGAAGGATTCCCTGGACTATCCGGGTCTGCCCAGCCAGGCGGGGTCGGCCAGCCGCAGCACGGCGCCGCGCGATGTCGCCCATCCCTATGTCCGTCGACTGGACGCCGCAGGCCTCGTGCCCGTGGGCAAGTCGGCCATGCCGGAGTTCGGCCTGCTGCCGGTCACCGAGCCGCTGGTCGGACCCGTGACCCGCAATCCCTGGTCGCCCGCCCATTCGCCCGGCGGCTCCAGCGGCGGGGCGGGCGCTGCGGTGGCCGCCGGCCTCGTCCCGCTGGCCCATGGCAGCGACGGCGCCGGCTCCATCCGCATTCCGTCCTCGGCCTGTGGCCTGCCAGGGCTGAAGCCCGGCCGCGGCACCACGGTGCGGGTGCGCGGGCGTCACGTGATCGAGGACCTGCTGGTGGGCGACAGCCTCATGGCCCGCAGCGTCCGCGACGTGGCCGCAGGCTTCGCGCTCGCCCGGCCCGCCCCGACGGCGCCGGTCAAAGGACCCAGCCGGCGGCGTCTGAAAATCGCCTATGCGAGCCGCACCCTGGCCGGCGCCGAGCCGCACGAGCGCCTGACCCAGGCCCTGGAGGACACCGTCAACCTCTGCGCCCGCCTGGGCCACGAGATTCGCCCGGCCTGGCCGGCCATCGACGGCCCCGCCGCCGAGCGGGCCGAGCAGGTCCTGTGGAGCCACATCGGGGCTGATTGCGTCGACGCCGTCATCGCCGCCGGCCAGGACCCGGCGGTGGCGCTGGAGCCCTGGACCCGGGCCCTGGGCGAGATCGCCGCAGGCCTGAGCCATGCAGACCTGGAAGCGGCCTATGGTCAGATCGCCGCCTTGCCGGGCCAGCTGGCCGCCTTCTTTAGCGATTTCGACGTGCTGCTGACCCCGACGCTTTCGGCGCCGCCGCCCCTGATCGGCGAGATGTCGCCCGACCGCCCCGCCGACGAGCTGATGGCCAGGATGTTCGGCTGGTGTGGTTACACCCCCCTGCAGAACATGGCAGGCACCCCAGCCATGACCCTGCCGCTGGCCTGGGACCTGGCCGGTCTGCCGCTCGGCCTGATGTTCGCCGCCGACCGGGGGCAGGAAGACCTGCTGCTCGCCCTGGCCTTCGAACTGGAGGCCGCCGCCCCGTGGACATCGCGATGGCCGCAGATCTCGGTCAATGGAGGGGCTGATGGACGCGCCGCCTGAGAAGTACGCCGCGCAGTCCGAGGCCGACGTTCTGGCCCTGGTCACCGCCAATCCCTTCGCCTGGGTGGTCAGCGCGGGCGAGGGCTTCTCGGCGACGCCCCTGCCCCTGCGGCCGCGTCTGGACGAAACCGGCCAACTCACCGCGCTCGCCGGACACTTCGCCAGGTCCAACCCCCAGGTGGCGCGGCTGCGGGCCGTCCCGCGCGCGCTGATGCTGTTCATGGGACCGCATGGCTATGTGTCCCCCTCCTGGATGGCGGACCGCACCCAGGCGCCGACCTGGAACTATGCCTGCGCCGCCTTCGAGTGCGACATCGCCTTCGATGAAAGCCCCGAGGCGACCCGCGCGGTGCTGGACGACCTGATCGAGACCATGGAGGCCGGTCGGCCCAAGGCGTGGGGCGCCGACGACATGGGTCCGCGCTATGAGGGCCTGTCCCGCGGCGTGGTGGGCTTTCGCGCCGAAATCCGCGCCCGCCGGGTGGTGTTCAAGCTCGGCCAGGACGAACGGGACGACGTCTTCGCCGACATCATGGCCGCCCTGCGCCAGCAGGGTCCGCAGGACCTGGCGCGCCTGATGGACGTCTACGCCGCCGCCCGCGAATGATCGATCGCGGCTTCGAAATAGTGGCTGGGCGCCACTCCAAAGGCCCGCTGGAACATGGCGGTGAAGGCGCTGGGGCTGTTGTAGCCCACGTCGAAGGCCACCGTGGTGACGGCGCCGCCCAGGGAGAGCAGCGACAGGGCGTGGGCCAGCCGCACCTGCTGGCGCCATTCGCTGAAGCTGATGCCCGTCTCGCGGCGGAAGGCGCGGGTGAAGGTTCGCCGGCCCATGCCCGACAGGTCGGCGAAATGGTCGAGATCGGCCTCGTCGCCCGGGCTGTCCATGACAAGACGACAGGCCCGAAGCAGCCGCTCGTCCTGGGGCATCGGCACCTGCAGCGCCTGGACCGGATGCTCCACCGCCACGGCGATCTCGTCGAGGATCAGCTGCATGATCCGCGCTTCACGGCCGTCGAGGGCATACTCCACCGGCAGGTCGGAGGCCTCCAGGATCAGCTCTCGCAACAGGTTGCTGACCTTCAGCACCTGGCAGCGGTCCGGCAGGCGCCTATCGGCGCCAGGCTCCACATAGAGGGTGCGCAGGGAGACATGGCCCCGGCAAAGCGCCTGGTGGCGCACGCCGGCCGGCATCCAGACCGCGCGTTGCGGCGGGATCGTGAAGCTGGTGTCGTCGGTCATCACCGACATCACGCCGGCGCTGGCATAGAGCAGCTGCGACCGCTCATGACTGTGTGGCGGGTCCATGAAGTGCGGCGGATACTCGTCCACCAGCACCGCTATGGGCCGGGGGACGTGCTGATAATCGTCGCCGCGTGTGCTCCGCTCCATATGGCCCATACTAGACGATCGGGGGCCGATGGTCGATGGCGAGCCAGATCCAAGGCTGTTATCAGCCCCGGACGCCTGGCTCCTAGGCGGCGAGGTCAACAATCAGGCGCCCCAGCGCGCCCTAAATGGTCAGGACAAGCATGAGCGGCATCCAAGGGCTGGGCGGCGCCGATCTGGACGACGCGGTGCGCGCGTTCATCACCCGCACCGGCGAAGACCATGCCCGCCATGCGCAGGGCCGCGCCCTGACACCCGCCGAAGCCCGCGAGGTGGCGGAAAAGGTCAGGGCGCCGTGGCGGGCTGGCGGGCCCGTCATGCATCGGACCACCGAGGCCCAGGCGCCCTCCCCCCACGGTCCTGTGCGCCTGCGGATCCACGATCCCTCGCCCGAACCCGGCAAACCGATCCTGGTCTATGTCCATGGGGGCGGCTGGATGCTGTTCAGCCTGGAGACCCACGACCGGCTGATGCGCGAATACGCCGCCCGCGCCGGCGTCGTGGTCGTGGGCGTCGATTACGCCCTTTCGCCGGAAGCCAAGTTCCCCCTGCCCCTGGAGCAATGCCTGGCCGCTGTCCGCTGGGCGGCCGACGGTGGGGTGGGCGAGGCCGGCGATGTCTCGCGGCTGGCCATGGGCGGGGATTCGGTGGGCGGCAACATGTCCCTGGCCAGCGCCGTGACCCTGCGGGACGCCGGTGAGGGCGACCTTCTGAAGGCCCTGATGCTGCACTACGGCGCCTTTGACACCGAGATCGACGTCGAGCACCAGATCCGCTTTGGCGGCCAGGGCTATATGCTCACCCCTGAGGAGATGGACGTTTACTGGGCCGCCTATCTCACGGACCCGGCAGAGCGAACCGACCCGCGAGCCGCGCCGGCCCGGGCCGAACTGGCGGGCCTGCCTCCGGTGTTCCTGACCATTCCGGCCTGCGACGTCCTGACCGGCCAGAGCCTGGCCCTGGCCGACCGTCTGACCGCCGCAGGCGTCCCGGTTCGGGCTGAGGTCTATGCCGGCGCCTCACACAGCTTCCTGGAGGCGGTCTCCATCAGCGATCTGGCCGACCGCGCCCTGCAGGATGGGTCCGACTGGCTGGCCGCTACCCTGGCCCCGGCGCCCTGAACGGCCCGCCTGGTCTAGGGTCGGGCCGACTCTCCCCAGGTGATTCGGAACGGTCCCATGAGCAAGCCCCCAGAACTGAAGTACCGCCCCCTGGCCGACGGGCGCTATGAGGTGTGGCTCCATGCGGTGGTGCCGCAGGACGCCCTGCTCGGCCTGCATGGCGTGCTCGCCCAGTATGATGCCGAGGGCCCGCCCGAGCCGGAGCCTGAGGACGGCGCCGGCGAGCCTGGACCAGAGTCAGGTTCTGGCGGCCTCGCCCATTGACGCCGTGTTGGCCAGGATTTCCCGACGCCGCAGCAGAACAAGCGCCAGGTCGTAGGGATAGGCCAGCACCTCCCGCGCGCTCATCCGCCACCATTCCCACCGCCTGGCCTGTCTCCGCCCCGCGCCGATAGGACCAGGCTCGCTGCTCACGCCCAGCAGGGCGAGCATCATCGCCACCCGGGGGACATGATAGGCGTCGGTGCAGATGATGACCCGGTTCAGGCCCCGGGCGCGCAGGAAGCCCAGCGCGGCGACGACGTTCTCAAGGGTGTCGCGGCTGTGCTCATCCAGGACCAGACGACCCGGATCGACTCCCGCGGCCTGGAGCAGGTCGGCCATCACCCAGGCTTCGGAGGGACCATGCCGGCCAAGGCCGCCCGAACAGAAGATGGGACAGTCAGGTCGGGCGCGGGCGGCAGCCAGCCCGTAACCCACCCGCCGCGCGAGGGCGGGACTGGCAAGGCCCCCGGGCCAGACGGCGGCTCCGAAGATGACAATGGCGGCGGCGTCCATGGGCGAAGTCTGCCCGACGGCGGCGGCGCCCGCCGACAGATCAGGCCTCTGGGGAGAGATCGTCCTGGCGAGGCTCGGGCTGCGCCACCGGCGCATCGTTGAGCGGCGGCGACAGGCCGGCGATCAAGTCGTCCTGCTCAGCCTGTCGCACGGCGCGGCGGACATTGAGCCGCAGCAGCAGTTCGGCGTCGCGCCAACGCTCGCGAACCTCTTCGAGCCGGGCGGCCAGGTCCGAGCCCATGACGTTCTCGGTTTCGCCCGCATAGAGCACATGGGCCTCAGCGCCCGGGTTCAGTTCAGCGATCACATAATTCGCGCCCGCCGTCGGAGGGATGCGGTCATCCTCCAGAGCGGTGTAACGATAGGTCGTGCCGGACTTGCCGACGAAATCGAGTTGGCGGGCCAACACAACGCTCCCAGCCTTGATAGGTATTTCAATCCTGCCTGCGGACGACCCACAGACAGGCCCTCTCTACACGGTCAAATCGGGCGAAAGCGAGACGAGATCCGTGGTCAAGCTATTGAAATTTGTGCGGCTACCTGTGGATGGAACAACCTCGGCCATAAGACGTTCGAACCAGGACCTGGCTCTGCTAGGGTTCGGGCTTGCGGCGATTCAGCCGGCCTTGTGTTCGGAGCAGCGCCATCAGTAGTGTCTCGACCTCGGACGAAGCCCCAGCCGCCTTCGAGCTGACGGGCGACGGCGCCGACCGCGCTGTCCGTCTCACGGGCGACTGGACGCTGAACGCCCTGGGGCGTGAGGGCCGGCGGCTGGGCGAGGCTCTGAAGCGCGAACCCGCCAGCCGTTTCGACCTCACCGACGTGGGCAAGCTCGACACCGCCGGCGCCTTCGCCCTGATCCGGGCGGCCGGCGGCGAGTTGGATCCGGCGCAGGTGGATGCGCGCCCCGAAAACCGCCGCCTGATCGAACTGGTGGCGGACGCCGCCGCCAAGCGCGCCGAACCCAAGCGCGAGCCCCGCGGCTGGCATGAGATGACGGTGCGGATCGGCAAGGGTGTGGTGGGCACCGCCTATGACGCCTTCGACACCCTCGTCTTCGCGGGCCACCTGCTGATCGTGCTCGGCAAGAGCGCCGTGAACCCGCTTCGCATCCGCTGGGCTTCGGTGTTCTCTCTGGCCGAGCGCGCCGGCCTGGACGCCATCCCCATCGTGGCGGTGACCTCCTTCTTCATCGGCGCGGTGGTCGGCCTGCTGGGCGCCAATATGCTGCGCGAGTTCGGGGCCCAGGTCTTCGCCGTCGAACTCATCGGCGTCGCCGTGCTGCGCGAATTCAACATCCTGATCACCGCCATCCTGCTGGCCGGCCGCTCGGCCTCATCCTTCGCCGCCGAGATCGGCTCGATGAAGATGAACCAGGAGGTGGACGCCATGAAGGTCATGGGCGTCGATCCGTTTGAAGCCCTGGTCTTTCCCCGCTTCATGGCCCTGCTGGTGACCATTCCCCTGCTGACCTTCGTGGCCACCCTGGCCGGGCTCTGCGGCGGCCTGGCCGTCACCTGGAGCGTGCTCGACATCGGCCCCAACTTCTTCTTCCAGCGCATCCTGGAATATGTGGGCCCCAGCCACTTCTGGGTCGGCCTGTCGAAGGCGCCGATCATGGCCATCGTCATCGCCGGCATCGGCTGTCGCCAGGGCATGGAGGTCGGCGGCGACGTGGAATCCCTGGGCCGCCGGGTGACCGCCGCAGTGGTGCACGCCATCTTCGCCATCATCATGATCGATGCCGTCTTCGCCCTGCTCTACATGGAGCTGGACATTTGACCGACCTGGATCACCCCCTCGCGCCCGAGCGCGCCGGCTCTGAAGACGCGGCGCCGACGAACGACTATGTCATCGAGGTCTCCGGCCTGCGCTCTCAGTTCGGCGACCACGTGGTGCATGACGGTCTCGACCTCAATGTCCGCCGGGGCGAGATCGTCGCCGTGGTCGGCGGGTCCGGGTCTGGCAAGTCGGTGCTGCTGAACACCATCATCGGGCTCAAATCGCCTGAGGGCGGTTCGGTCAAGGTGTTCGGGCAGGAGGTGGACAAGGCGCGGGAGGCGGCGGGACTGGAACGGCGCTGGGGCGTTCTCTTCCAGCACGGCGCCCTCTTCTCCAACCTGACCGTGCGCGAGAATGTCGAGGCGCCCATGCGCGAACACACCCGCCTGTCGGCCCGCGAGATGGAGGAACTGGCCGATCTCAAGATCGCTCTGGTTGGCCTGCGCCCAGACGCCGGCGCCCTCAAGCCGGCCGAGCTGTCCGGCGGCATGCGCAAACGCGCGGCGCTCGCCCGGGCCCTTGCGCTCGACCCCGACCTGCTCTTTCTGGACGAGCCCACGGCCGGCCTGGACCCCATCGGCGCGGGCGCCTTCGACGAACTGATCCGCGATCTTTCCGACAGCCTTCACCTTACGGTCTTCATGATCACCCACGACCTCGACAGCCTCTATGCGATCACCGACCGC
>Ga0208316_1001849_pt1 | contig 11679 bp, 13 predicted proteins | sample MalvireepMed_231_FD_184240 | JGI IMG/M metagenome (GOLD analysis project Ga0208316, IMG submission 184240) | Marine viral communities from the Global Malaspina Expedition - Malaspina viral metaG DeepMed_231 (SPAdes) (version 2) | ecosystem: Environmental > Aquatic > Marine > Oceanic | place... | reverse complement strand
TTTTCCCGCCTCAAAGCAGGCACAACCATCCGGCTAGATGCCAACGAGTTCATTGGCTACGGGAAGAAAGCTGACCTAGAAGAAGCTGCTAAACAACTGAACCCGTTACCCCTCTACACTGGCTCCTTTGAGTACAAAGAACGCAAATACCCCATGAAAGAAGGGGAAATGACCTGGCAAGAAGCCCTCCTAGCTGCTCGCAGGTGGGCTGAGACAAAGAATCCAGCCGCGTTGGTTTATATCAATTCACTTCTGAGTGGTGAGGTAGAAAAACGGGCCGAGGAATACGGGAAGATGGGATTCCCCGGCACAGACCGGCAAAGTGCTATCCGTACCCAACTACTTTACGTCTTAAACAACCTTTCAGGCTGGAGAGGTGAGGAAGCCAGGGCCGCCAAGGTTGTACTCCGGTCCGTTGCTAAGGGAGACACCCCTGCTAGACAGGAAGACCCCAGTGAGGAAGAAACCAGACGCCGCTTACAGCAGTTGGTCAATGCCGCTGCGCTAGAACGAGAAGAAATTGAGCGGTTCCTCACGTCAGAGGGTATGGACACTCAAATCTGGGACACCAGAGAACTTCAGGCTGATTTTGAGGTCATGGGTTTCTTGGCTCCATTCGTAGCTGTCCGACGCAAGTCTGATGGCCAGGTCGGCAGTTTGCTGTTCCAGCACGCACCACGCTACTACTGGGCGTTCACACCTAATACCTCTGAACCCTCCCACTACACCGACGATGAACGGGCGGCACCCTCCAAGATAGTCCGTGTTACCAAAAAGGGGTGGGACTGGTTCAACCTTGAGGGACTAAGTTATTACAACAGGCGGTCACAGTACATCCCTTCAACCCCTGAATCGGAACGCTTGTGGGAGGATATGCTTGCGTTTGGCCAGGTTGTCATTGAGTTGGACCATGACGAGATGGTACAGGGCAAAACGGTAAACACCGATGATTATCCTGACCTAGAGCCATTCAGCGAGAGTGTTGACAGACTAATCGCTAAAGGCTACTTACGGGAGAGACCAGCACCCTCCCACTACACCGACAATGAGATGAGTCACCTTAAAAGGGACCAGTACGACGATGCGTTAGAGATACACAACGAAACTCATCATCTGGCTCAACTCTTAGCGGAATACGCATCAGCGGCGGCCCAAGAAGCACGCGAGCGCGAGTTAGAACTACAAGGCCGAAGTGGGGGAAAGCGCAGAAGGCGGATGAAACGCAACCCCTCGAAAATAGTCGGTATCACAAAAGCAGGTATGGACTACTGGGACGAGGACCCAAAAAGGCGTACCACCCAACGTCGTCAAGAAATACGCTCTGGCTCAACCGATGCAGAGCATGAACTGTGGCTCCTGGGCATGATGTACGGCGCACCGCCCGAAGAGACCGACGAACTCCATCCAGAGTTTATGAGGCGTTACGGCCGTCATGTTGACAGCCTGATAGCCAAAGGTTACCTGCGAGAGTTCCCTAGGGGAGCAGACCCCTCCCACTACACCGACGATGAACGGGCGGCCTTCGATTTACTTCGTGATGCCCACAACACAGGTCACCACGAAGGTCTTCTCCCCACAGAGAAGCTGACCGCCGACCAGCAGGCCACGCGGCGTATGTTGCTAGAACGGATGGAACAGCCACTCATCGGCATACCAGAGCCAGAACCAGTAGCAGAGCCAGAACCGGTTGAAGAAGTACCGGTTGAAGAAATACCGCTTGGAGGCCGCGCCCGTGGCATTGTTATGGCTAACGCAATACGAGAACACATCATTAACTTGGGTGTGTTGGGGGAAGCTGGAACGGAGAACCCTCGCAGCGTGGCCGCAGCTTTACGGGAAAGGTTCCCTGATATCACGGAACGGGACGTGTCAAATGCGTACCGAGAACTCAGACGAACAATGGGAGATGCCGCCCCGAAGCTGGGGCGAAGTCCTACTGTCCGAACCCCGAAAGCACCTCCTCCTGTGCGCCGTGGGAAAGCGACTGGCCCTCGTAGCCTGGCTGTCCAGGCATATGTCCTCTCCATAAGAGAAGATTTAGCCGATAAGACATCCGTGGACATCGCTAATGCCCTGCGCGATGATTGGCCTGGGATAACCCCTGGCAATGTTGGCAGTGCGCTCACTGACAAGTTCCTAACAGACCATAATCTTCCGAAATTAAGGGATGCCAGGTTAGTTGTGCCACCACCTCCTCCTCTAGTCATAGAGACCGGCGAAGCGGCTGATGTGCCGCCTGGCACGAGCCTACTTGAGCGACTCCGACAGCATGAGAAGCCGGAACGGCAAACCCGAAATGGAGATAGCTGGAGCCGGAAATACTTCTTCACCTTGACCGAAGCCGAGCATGACGCGAATGACGCCTGGTTCGAGGGTATGCTCACGCTACTAGCCCCTGACGGAATCTTGGGAGTCCCTACACTCCAAAAAGCCTTCAACAAACGTGGCGAGGAAGTCCCCTTCCCCGGCACTAACAATCCGCCCAACCGGGTGATACAAACTGGTGGTCCATATGGTATTTGATACAAAAACCCTAGATAGCTTCAGCGCGTTAGCCGGTATCATCGGTGAATACACCTCGCCCAGCGAGTTTGACACACCATCCGCTGTCCGACCACTAACTCAAAAAGAAGAGGACCAAGCCTGCCGTTTGCGAAAGGAATATGGTTGGCACACAAGCCACATAACCCAGGCTCTAGGGTTGTCGGATGGAAGGACATCAAGTATTTACGTGCCTCCAGTATTGAAGGCCATTGAGGGTTGTACAACACGAGGTGGCTGGGGAGGTGCCGCAATAGATGCCAAATTACCCCGCCCGACCCTGCCGGAAGGCGCACTCCGCGATAGACTGAACCTTAGAGGGCGGGCAGCCCGTGATCGCCTCACCGAAGAAGAGGCCACGTTAGAAGGCACGAACCGCTTTGGCGAATTGCGAACAAACGCGAGGGCAAATGCCATCATCGAAGCGGCCTTGGTCCCTGAAGTCCAGCCTTTCTTCGGCAGGGGCGGGAGGAAAGCAGGTTATCAAAAGAACACCGCTGAACTTGCGGCAGATGCAGATATTATCATCACCGAACAGAAACATGACGGGCATTACCCTGGCATCAATTTCGATCCAATCCAGGCGCATACTATTACACGCATCATCCAACAACTCACCGACACTGGACTGTTTATTTGGGAGGGCAGAGCAAAAGGTCTTGGCTTTGACGAATTACCACCGGAAGAACTTGCGAAAGTCAGAGCCGAATTTATTCGGCGGTTAAGAGAACAAGTGAAGTTAACGCCAGAGCGACCTCCGCGAGGCTTTCTCACAAACTTGGAAGGCGAGATTTACAAGACCTTCCCATGCTGTGGGCCGGATGGCACAGAGACTATGGAAAAGTTTGGATACTCGCCTATTACTCATGGCTATGCAAGCCGAGTAGCCGGGGACAATAACATATTTAAGGTGCGAAAGAAGGCAGGGCCAGCCCTCCAGAGCGTAATTGATGACCCCGCAAACCAAGCAGCAGTCCGTAAAATAATCAGTGATAGTACCGCGCAAAGACCTAATGTCTCCAGAATAATGAAAGCTACCGGCCTTTCACTTATGGCTGTGAACGGCATATTGGCAAAGTTGGGCTACGAAGTTGCAGGAAGACGGAAAGGAGGTTTTGGCGATAGAGTGAGGGCAATTATCTTACCTCTCCACGATAACCAGCAACTAACTCCTGCTGAGATATGGAGAGCATCACCTGAACTCCAAGCGTTGTTATCAACTCAAGAGAGAAGTGAGGAACAGAATTTCCAGGTAGGGATAGCCAGGATTGGCTCCTTCCTAAGAGACTCTTCACCGCCACGGGTCCCTTGGACGCGACAGCGAAAGAGAGCGGAACGCCGTGCGCCGTTAGTAGCATCGAACATCAAAGCTGAACTAATTGCCATGCTCAAAGACATGCAAGGCCAACGATTCTTTGGTGAGAGGCTGTATATTAAAATCCCTGACATAGCAGACCTGAGTACAGCCCTAAGAGAGTCTGAATCACTCGTAACCGAAGCTATAGATTTGCTTCTGAACGAGGCTAACCCTATTATCCGCCGCGAGGGCCAGGACATTATTGTCCCGAATCCTATCCAACGACGAATCAAGAGTGGGGAGATTTCACGATGGGAGTTCTCTGTAAACTAGGGCTACATAGGTGGAAAAACGACGACCAGCAGGGTAGTCGTGTCTGCTCCGGATGCCAACATGCGGAAGTACGCCATTATGATAAGGAAATGGGAACCTACTGGCTAAGAGTGACTTAAACCGATGGACGACCATCTGCGGCGTCGAATGGAGCAGTTCTTGGATAATCACTGGCCCCACATGATGAGTCGTGTTGGAAGCCTCGAAGGACAGGTGCGTCTGCTGATAGGGATTGGCGGCGTGACCCTGGCAGGAATCATCACCTTGCTCGTTAAAGCATGGTGACATGGCTAATCACTATCCCGGCAGTATATAATCGGGTCTGAGGTGTCTTATGCCAAGTAATCAATGTACCAACACACTCATGGAACTCAGCTTTGCAGTCGGGAACATGATTGGCGACCAACAATGCCAAACTGAAGACTGGGATCAGTTGAAAGACATCTTGAACGGGTGGGAATGTTCGACCCGTGGTGACGCTGGAGATGCCAAAGAGAACATGCAGAACCTTGTCGCTGACGCTAAGAAAGCATGTGCCGCCTCCGCTGATGACACCTGCCCGCCAAGTTATTGCGTAGACCTCTTTCAAGTTCACGAACAGCTTGTGCAGTCCATGAACGTCTATGATGTAAGCCAGGTTGGTACAGGCAAACGAGGCCCGATACCTCCCAAGGTGAAGGGACCCGCAGGCGTTGGTCGCACTGGCACCTTACTCCGCCAGCGACAGGATGAAATGAAGCGGGCCAAAGACCGGCAAGATGCCGCCGACAGGGCAGATGCCGAACTGAAAGCGCAGAAAGCAGCCGAAAGAGAAGCTGAACGTGAAGCCAGGCGTCAAGCCTCTAGTGGTGATGCCAGCGGCGCGGCGGCTCGTTACCGAACCCCGATGCGAGGGATGTACGGTGGGGGCAATGATGAGAGGAGGAAGCGATGGTATCCCGAGAAGTCGATAGCCTAGACGAGGACAAACCGTTATACACGCCACACTTGGATGATTTCACCCAAGACCCACTTGCCGTGGCGCGGGGGAAATTGGATGACTTGCTGGACGCCTCATGCGAGGTGCCTCTTAAAGAGGTAAGCCAGATGGCCACAGATGTTGGCATCAGCACCGCTGACCTGCTTGTCTGGGCCGAGAAGTCCGAGACCTGCCATGTGGACTACCTATCGGGTCACATCCGGTGCAGTGATGAACCAGAGGTCACGCCTGAAGATGGCTAGGCCAGACAATGTGAACTACTACCGCTCCGGCACCAAGAACTCTGACCGCCAGGTTATAACCTGGGAGGATGAGGAGACTGGTGAGGTGAAGGTACACATCGTCGAACTGAACAAGCGTCGGATCAGAACGCTGGAGTGGCCGGCCGACGATGAGGTGGATGATGGCGAAGAAGTTCGCACTGACGACTGACGAATCGGGTTCAGAATGGCTGAGTTGCAAGAACTACAAGTCCACCATGAAGGACCAAGAGAAGTCTGTAGTGGTGTTTTTCGCCCAAGAATGTGGTATATGTCATCAGCTAATGAACCAAGTTGACAGTATCGGTGAGAAGCCGGGTGTCTCCTGGGCATTTGTCGATGTTGATGTCTGCAACAAGGCTGCGGATGGTGCTGGTGTTGACGCGACCCCTACTGTGGTCGTAAACTCCAAGGGAAGGGAAGTCTACCGCCTTAATATAAGCGGTAACGTCAAGAACGACTTAGCCCAGCTAAGTAGCTACTTGGATACCCTATAAACATACTGGAGGCCGTATTATGGCTGCTCCCTCTTTTGCTTCTCTGTACAAGATTTCTGTCCGGCGTGCAGACGGTGGAATCATCTTCCGCCCCCGAAGCCACGATGTTACTCGTCCCTCTGCTGAAAGAATGAGGACTCAGATGGGTATCTTTGCTGGTAAAATGACCGGCAAGAAGATTGCTTCCGAGTGCAAGGGCCGAAAATTCAAGGCTTTCCGTGGTTGCCTGCGCTCCAGAGGCAAAGCCGCCTACGGTTAGGCTTAGAGCCAGTGACTTTTACACTGGCGACATAGCACTTTGACCTGAGATGGTTTAATGCCACCATTGCCGACGACCACCATCGTGGCATCGTCCTGGCAGTGGTGGCACTTTACCTCCTCTAACCACATCCCCTTTCTTCCATCTGCTACTTTTTCCGCTAATTCATGCAGTTGCTGACGTTGGTCGGCATTTGCCTGTCGTACTGCGGCCCTTTCCTCTAACTCATGCAGACCTATGACGTTGTCATGTTTCCAGCAAGGAAAACAGCGGTCTGCCAAAACCCTTTCGATGATGGCCAGTTCTGTTTGGGAAAAAAGGATGCGGTTGGCGGCCTTTAAGATACGTGGCTCACCGCAATGGGGGCATTGCACTTTCTACCCGAAGACCGGCACCCGGTCTGCCTGTGTTAGCAGCGGGGCATACACGCCTAGGCGTTGCTCATACTCCTGCTGGTAAACATCTGGTAAGGCGTCTAACTCTCCCTCATGGAATTTTCGCACTTTCTCATCTTCCAATAACCTGAGAATACGCCGGAAGTCATGGGCTTTACGGACAGCGGCTTGTGACCGAAGCACGAATGTCGCCTTTAGCGACAAAGGCAGAGGTATTGCCAGCCGCTTGAACAGCAACAGCCGGGACGCACTGGCAGCATGTAACTCTGCCAGCTTTTGATAATAATCGACGGGCGTGTAGTTCTTGAGGGTCGTCACTAGATAAGGGGCATAGTAGAATCCCAACGGCATTTGGGGGAGGATGCGGCCCTCAGCAAGATACTGATCGTGGAGTTGGGTCCCGCCAAAGGGGACGGGAATGTTGAATATCGGCCAGGCTTGGGGACAGCGGCGAATAAATTCCCTTGTCAAAGTGATTGGTTCATCACCCTTATCTGCATCCAGCCCGAACATAAAGTTGCATTGGATGCCTGGTATATATTCGCCTATTTGATGAATATGCTCCACAACCTGCTCTAACTTATCGTCAGAGGTCAGGGACTTTACGCCGGCCTTGTTAGAATAATCAGTCCAACTTTCGATGCCGGGGGCGATATAGAAACATCCGGTATCCCTCATCCTGGCCAGCCGGTTGGGCCGTAACAGGGATAAACTACTTTCGGCTATGTACGGGTTTTTGTTAGGGACCCGCTCCATGATGTCCAGTGTTGGGTCGAACTTGACCCCGAAATTGGGGTCTTGGAACCCAAGCCGGACGTTTGGCATGTGGTCTCGTAGGAATACCAGGTCGGCCTCGAATTGGTCGAACATCGGGCGATACTCGACGGATGCGTCAATGCAGAAATTACAGGTATACGGGCATCCGGTGCTAGTAATGATCGGCATGGTTGTTGAGAGATAGGGTTCCCCATTGATGTAATTGGCGATGGTGATTTCTGGCAGACGCTCCTCGATGCTAGGTAAATACTGCGGCGGCCTATCAGTGGACACTATGGAACCAGGCGGAAAAACGCCGTCCAATATGTCTGTTACAAGGTTCTGGTCGCAGTGCTGGACAACAATGTCGTAGAAACGGAGGCTATCGTTGGGGAAGGCTTTTGCGTGGGGGCCACCAAGGACGGTGATGACGCCGCGCTTTTGGAAAATCTTGCTGACCGCGTAAGCTAATGGGCTGGATTGCGTGAACGAGGCCACGAATAAAATATCAATGTCAGGCGGAACCAAATGCTCTAGCCGGTCTTGCCCCCAATAGGTGTTATAGAAGACTTCATGCCCACTCTGCCGACACCAGACTGAAACGGCCTGAGTCATAATGGATGTGTATTGTCGGGAAATCCAACGGTGGAAAATTTTGCGGCCGATATTTTTGCTAGGTGCCTCTGACACAAGAATGTCTATGATTCCGATTTTCATCCCCTTCCCCTCCCTCTGTTTTATGGTCTCTATCCGCCCTAGATTGTCCACAGGACGGACAGACCGTCAAATCATGGTGTACTTTCAAACCCCACCTGCCCCAGAACCCACTTAGAAGAAAACGATGGCCTTAAAACGGCTCTCATGCACGCCCAGGCGTGACTATTCGTACAAAATGGGCGGTCCATCGAGGTCTACGAGGTAGTGATCGCCAGTGTCGCGTTCTTCAACCTCCAAGACACCTTCCCCGGTTTGCCTGACCCATAAATGATGGTCTGGCACCATCCAAGCAAAGAGGCTGGTTTTTGGCGGGACGCAAACAAAGACCACATCGGCAACACGGTGCAACTCACTCCAGGCCAGTTGGCAACCGTCAGCGTCGGGCATATGCTCCAGAACATGGCTACAGTAAGCTGCGCCAAATTCCTTGTTGCTAAAAGGCAGGTCCATGATATCGGCATAGACGTAGTTGCACCCCTCACAGGACTTAGGGTCGATGTCTACGCAGACATCACCGCAACCATGTGCCTTGACCTGAAAGTAGGCTTTCGCCTTTACAAGAGGTTGGAGCCAATTTTGCTGGTACGCATTTGCTGAACCGGCCGGCCCTCCAACAACGAGCATGGGTTTGCCCATTCGGTCTGCTTCTGCACGAGCCATGTCGTACTTTTCATGGGATTCGGTGTACCTGGCAATGATACCGGCACCCTGATGGGCGACAAACCCCAAAGCAAATCTACTTAGCATCAGACTAACTCCCACCGTGAAATCCACTCAGGTTCTATGATACCTAAATAGACGTACCAACGGCGTTGGCCGCCGCCGCCCGTTGCATTTAGTATCTCAAGCCACCACTTCTCGACACCAGCTTCTTTGGCCAGGTCGAGCCATCTCCGCAACGGTTCTTGTTCTTCTTCAGGGATATCAATGGTGAGGCGAGCCTTTGCCTTGCCCCCACCCTGCGTCCAACCTTGGCTTATAGGATTCCGGTCAGAGGTGAGCCACACGGCGTTGAAGCCGCCACTAGGGCTGGTAGGAACATCACCGTAGATAAGTCCCTCTGCGATGATATCTTCTATGCGCTCTGGATGCGTGAAGTGGTACAGTCTGCGACTTGGCATCACTTACCCTTCTCTTGTTCATCTGTAGCCATTCCAGTGAGCCTGAAGACCAGATAGACTACGGTGAACGCAGCCAGTGCAGCCGCTACGGCACTCCAAAAGGAATACTTCTTAGCGTGCTTTTGCAAATCCTTCAGCCGGTTCCTCATCGTACAACTCCGCCACGTAATTGACAGGTTCTAAATAGACGCTCCCCGTATAGGGACTCGTCACCTGCCTCACAGGAGTATTCACTACTGCATGATAACCATACAGTTGCTCCGGAGTACAGGAACCGCAGATTCGACACTCAACTTTTCTGGCGATCTGTTCGGGAGTTAGCTTGCCACCCTTTGAGCCACCACTGACCCTGTAGAAAGCCCCCTTGCCCTGCACCAGCTTTGCGCCCTTGGTGCCGTATCTCCAGGCCATATAGGTGTCCGGGGTGTCCCAGTCAACCCGGACGGCCATGAGGGCCGCAAATACTTCCTTGGCGTGCTGTATGCCATGCGCCCGTCGTTCTTCAACGGTAGACTCAACGCCGGTCTGGCGACGGAAGTGATTCTCCAACATTCGGATATTATTTTTGTTGTAATTGCCCATCATCACTACTTCAAAATGGGCGATATCACCGACGATTCTGGTGCGGATGCCGTAAAGGTGGTCCTTGGCCAAACCACCGTCTTTGCCGTGACTGTCAGTCAGGCGCGTAAGCATCTGGCGAATCTGTTTGTAGATGTCAGCGAAGTCGTTCTGCATAGCTATGGGGTCTACGTTAAGGCGTTGAGAGAAGAGGTATATCCGATAGAGGGTTGGGCTGTCCATCGCAGCCTGCAAGAGTTCTTCTTTGCTGTCTAGGAAAGATTGGATTAGCCAGGTCGCGCAGGCCATGCAGTTTGGATCACCACAACGTACCCGGTGGGCTGAGACCTCACCGGTATTTTTGCACTTCTTGAAGATGTAATGGCTGTAACAGAGGTTCATCATGGCCGCCTTGTGGGCCTGTTTCGGGCCGGCCTGTTGAAGGTATTGAACGACCTGTAGCTTCTTCCCATTCATCCATTCATCAAGCACGAATCCGAAGTTGTTCCATTCCATATTATTCTCGGTAGTTATGAAACAAGTTCGGATTTCCTCGTCCCTGTGAGGCGGCTCAGGAGCCTCTGCACTGTCTAACATTTCATCCATGAGTTCGCGGAAACCGTCCCCTGCCTGCATAGCCATGTCACACGGGTCTTTGATGCCTGGCCCAGGAATGAGAACTTTGATCTGGGGGAATTGCTGTCGTAGCCTTTCCACCAGCTTCTCGCCGCCCGTATCCGGTTCTTTCCAAACGTAGATATCCCGTAGGCCCGCAAGATGCTGGTTCCACTCGCTTTTGTAGTTCTGTGCGCCGGGGATACCTAGAACCGGGAAACCTCGGTAGTCCAGCGTGGCATAGTCGGTCTCGCCCTCGACCAAGATGACGTAATTCATCGCCTTGATGACATCGAGGTTCCAAAGGCCGTACAGCCGTGGGTTTGAGCCTCTGTCCCACCGGAAACGGTCTCCCTCGTTCAGGCCAACCCTGAACCGCACCTGAACATCACTGTTGGTCTCACTGGCGTAGGGGATGGAGATTGCGGAGGTGTTGTAATACTTAACATCACGCCACGCCAATTCCTCGTAGAGGTAATCGGGGTTTAAGCCCTTGGCTTCAGCCAGTTGCGCGATGGTCGTGCCTTGCAGCGGTTGGCGCACGTTCTTTTTTGCTGGTGCCGGTGTCCCTGCTGGTTGTTCCTGCCGTGGAGGTCTGACGTATGGTCCCCGCATCTCACCTGAGAGCAGTTGGTGGAGCCGTTTAGCATTTCCTCTTGCTCCGCAACCAAAACAAATCCAGAGCGTTTCGTCCTCATTTACGGAGAATGAACCGCCGTGGTCGCGGTGTTGACTGTCTTCATGGTCAGGCAGAGGGCATGACAGCATATAACGGGAGCGGGGGTTTGCAGTTCTGCGGTGGTCTCTAGGGGCAAACTGGGAGATAATATCAAGGACTTTGTATTGTTCTTGACGAATTACGCCATTGGGGTGTACCATCGGTGTCGCCTCACAGAAGTTTACAGTTTCGTCGCTGAGATTATGTGGGTCGGGGAGAGAAGGCTCTCGCGTTGATAGCGCGGGAGCCTTTTTTGTCCCTCCGGCTAACCGTTATTTCAAACAGCAAAGGGTATTATAAAGGGGTCGTCAAGCCCCCTCAACATGGGGTGTTCCCCGTACCTCGATGCGCTGTCCAGGGATCAAAGCCACGGTCCTGCGCTCGATACCTAGCTTCAGACACCAGTAGCTAACACTTGCCTTACTGATACCCATCGTGTCGGCAGCTTGACTCATACCGTACTGGTTAATGAGGCGTGGGATGAGCCGTTCTAGCTTCTCTCCAAAGTCTTTCTCAACACGCTTCATGCCCTTAGTCTTGGTCATATGTGGCCTCCTCTTTCTCCGCAGTGGCGCGAAAGGTAATCTTGCCAGTCTTATTGTTGATGGAGCCGTAGAGTGTCTCGTGGAG
>Ga0208316_1001846_pt1 | contig 11693 bp, 9 predicted proteins | sample MalvireepMed_231_FD_184240 | JGI IMG/M metagenome (GOLD analysis project Ga0208316, IMG submission 184240) | Marine viral communities from the Global Malaspina Expedition - Malaspina viral metaG DeepMed_231 (SPAdes) (version 2) | ecosystem: Environmental > Aquatic > Marine > Oceanic | place... | reverse complement strand
TGCCTATTCTTGAATCTTCCCACTTTCTGAGAATCCTGTTGAACTCTCTCAGGAAGTATTCCTTTAATTCTATATCACCTCTGTCTTCAGCTATTCTTGCCTTTACGTAATATACCAAACCCTTGGTTAAGTATTCCGATAGGTTAATATACGAATCTTCATCAGTAATAAACCAAGGCTTTTCTAAATTTAGTATATTTATGCTTGCTATTGCTTCAGCACCGTTAAGGTCTCCTGCTATATCTGCTACTGGTAGATCGATAAATACTTCATTTGGGCCCGTAGTAGATGCAAGAATCTTCCATGTACCATTGAATTTATTGCTATCTCCACCAGTAATCCTGACATAGTTATTGGCTACCCAATCAGTGGTAGGGTCTCCAGAAGTTGTCAGTTTGATGATAGTTCTATTAGCGTACGTACCACTCTCGTCCAAGTCAACTGCGGTAGAAGCAGTCTCAGTAACTCCGTTGGTAGTAGACCCATACTCAAGCGGTATTCCAGTGTACCTAATTCTAACAGCATCAGCAGTATCAGCGGATGGAGCTTCGTATCTTCCATTGTCCTCCTTCCATTCGTAGAGATAGAACCTTCGTTCACCATCTCCTAAGTAATATGCGTATCTTTTCTCTTCAGCCATTATACGTCATCCACATCTTTAAATGTTGGTTCATATGCAAGTCTTGGTATACTGCGATATTCACTATCGCTATTATTCTGCCCAAGTACCTGTATATCAGTTATAGACAATGCATCTATAGGATAGTTGTAGAAGGTTTCATCTTTACGTAAGTCCTGTTTAGCGACTTTATCGTCCAAGACTTCCATCATAGCTATTTCCTCCAGACCATCCTTAAGATAAGCAATAGCACGTCCCGTCTCTGTCATTCCCACTCTTTCCATAAATTCCTTAATCTTGATAGCTATACCCTCCTTTTAAGATGCATTATCTATTTTCATTAGGAGATCATCTTTCGTATCCCCACTGTTATATGACATGCTGTTAGCATCCATATAGTTTTTTAGTTGGGCTTTTGTCCAGTCACTTGAGGGACTTCCTGTGGGATGGTATCCTCCTGAGGAATCATCTGTAGAATCACTTCCAACGCTCCCTGTGCTTTCACCGCCATTGTCTGATGGTGATTCACTTGCGCTTGTAGCGTCTCCGCTATTTCCTTCAGTTCCTGTGCTGTTTTGCCCTGAGGTGTCTCCACCTCCTGTACTTTCGTCTTGCTCATTTGAGTCTCCTTGTTTGTTGTTTTCTAAGGCATCTACCTTAGCTGATAATTCTTGAATTGCTTTTATAAGATATGGAACAAAGCTATTGTAGCCTATACTTAGACCACCTTCACAATGAAGGCTAATCGCTTCTTCTAAAATATTACCTTCATCATCTAAAACAGCATCTTTCGCAGGAATTTCTTTAAAAGAATCCTCAGTACCACCAACAGTCAATGGGAAATGCGGTTTTACTTCTTGTGCTACTAAACCAGCATAAACTTTATCTAGCTTTCCGTATTTCCTTTTCCATGTTACTGGACGCAAACTATTTATACTACTAAGAACAGAATCTATATTTTCAATATCTTTTTTTATTCTTAAATCAGAACCCGATTGCCACACACCATCGCCTGGAGATACATGGGCAGCAACTGAACTATCAGAATAATCCCATACTCTAAGGTCTCCTTGGGTAGCATAAGCCCCACTTGAGACATGCTGTAAATTCCATTGAGCGTGTCCTTCTTCTGTAAAATGTAGTGAAGAATTATTACCATCATTTCCATTTATTTCTACAGTAGCAGCAGTAGTCGAACTTGCGACTTCAAGTGTACTCCCTGGTGCAGTAGTCCCAATACCGACTTTGCCATCACCTTTTATGACCATTGCTGTTTCTCTCACATTATCATTCCCCTTGTTGGCAAAAACAATACCACCATCTGGATCGGCCTGGGATATATCAGTCTTCTCTATTACCAGAGCATCCGACTCACTTGCAAAGAAATCCTTATCAAAATATATCCTTGCACCATCTTTAGTAACATTCTCATTTTGAGGTGTTTCATCCCTAAAACTAATGCCATACCCATTTGTACCTATCTGTATACCACCACCAGTAAGGTCTAACAATTCACTTGGCGCATCAATCCCTATACCGACGTTGCCATTTGCAAGAATACACATTTGCTGTGTATGACTATTTGCTCCAGAATTTGTATAAAATGCTAATTCTGTAGGCATACTATCTGTACCAGGAGTTCCATCTATTCGTGCCCTAATTGTCGCACCAGTTATATAAGCATTGTCAGAATTATCTTGTCCTTGGAACGATATATCACCCAATACATCATTTGTAGTAAGATTGGCATCTGGGTCACCAGTTCTAAATATTATATTTCCACCTTCATCGTTTGGAGAAGTAGAAGTATTGGTTATATAAACACTTGGTCTATTAGCAGTTGAAGAAGCTATTTCAAGCAATGCAGATGGCGAAGTAGTCCCGATACCGACATAGCCATTGTTTTGTACTGTAAGTAAAGCACTAGCTGCATTGTTATAGATATGCATTTTATCACTACTATCTGAACCTATATATCTATAATTAGCTGTACCATTTGCCTTAAATCTTATATATGAACTTGCATTATCAGTAGATACAAATTCTGCCTGTGTTGCACCAGTACCTTCAACATCAAGTAAAACAGATGGTGAAGCAGTCCCTATACCGACTTTGCCAGAATCATCTATCGTCAATCCAATAGGACTGCCATCACCAGATATGTTCATAACATTACCATTCATCCAAATATATCCAAGGTTAGAGCCTGCCGTATTTGATAGAGCTATGCCACCTTGATAAGCATCGGAGGATGACTTCACGGTGAGTGGTGACCCTGGTGAAGTAGTCCCGATACCGACATTGCCAGTAGAATTAGCAAAAGTCATTGCAGTATTAGTTCCTACCGTAGCAGAATGACCTATTTTTAATTTATCAGAATCAGAGTTATCAATCCCTACCGACCAAGATACAACTCCGTCAACCTGTAAATGTAATAGAGGGTCTCCTCCAGAAGCCCCACCTGTTTCACAAAACAATTGTGCATGGGAAGCAACATTTGAATTATCAGTATTCCTAACTGCACTTGTAATAGTTGCTCCTGCCGAACTCTTTTCAACCTCCAATAAAGAACCTGGTGAAGCAGTCCCTATACCAATACGGCTATTATCTGCATCTAAATATAATTCTGTAGTCTGAATAAAACCAGTATCATTCATTATCTCTATCTGATTGCCAGTAGAGCTATAACTATCCTGTCTCTTGACTAACTGGTCATATGTTGCTGATTTTGTTTTACCTTTTAAAGTTGACATTTCGGAATCCCCTTACTAAGTCGCTATTATGTATTCAATTTCTGTAGTACCACTCGTAGTATCTACCTTTATATTCGCTGCACTGATACTGTCTACTCTCATCGATACTGATGTATCTGCTGGTATCAGTATGTCATATTCATCGCCTTCTAAGGCTAATTTTGCTTCATTAGAGCCTACATTCTTCACATATAGGAACAATACTGTTCCAGATGCCCTAAGTGTTTGAGGTGAGCCATTTACTACAGATAATGTACCATCCCAGCAGGTATAGTCATCTTCCCAGTTGGAAGTAGTATCCAAATCCCAAGTATTCTTAAAATGCTCATATGATACCCAGCCATCTCCTCCCTGATCTGCTGTGATAGTTACGATTCCACTACCACCAAAATTCTTACCTATATTAGTATCAAGTACTGCATGTGTAGTAATGCCTTCCTCTGTAGTCTCCTCATCTCTAGGAATTACATATGCACTATAGATTATTCTTCTGTCGTTAGGTACTGCCATTATTTCCCCGTCATATATTCTACTGAAGCTGTTCCAGAGATATGTATCTTTGGAGTTGCTGATGTATCTATTTTAGATGCAAAAGACTCACCTTCCAGTAATTTGATTATCTCTGTAGTTCCATCTAATGAGATGGTAACTGTACCAGAGGTTATTGAAGTGGCTGTTATAGCTATAAATTCAAAGCCTGATGCAAGTAATGTATCTGCAGTAACTGTAGCCTTAGCTGTAGTATCTGTAGTAGGTGATAGCGTATGAGTACCAGTTAGCTTTCTTCCACTATCTGAATCTAAGTAGTACCTACCGCCAGAGCTAACTTGCTCTTGGGCAGTGCAATGATTCCTATATTTAATCTTCTTAGCCACGTTGAGGTACCTCTTCTCTTGGTTGCGGCTTAGGCATGAACGCCATATCATATTCCTGCTTAATTTTTGTATACTGATCCTGTAACCATTGATATCCTACTCCATCAGCCTGTATATTTTGTGTGTATTCCTGTACTTCTGTACCTACTGCAGCTTGATATTCTTGTATATCAGCTTGGTACTTAGTTATCAGATTCTGATTATCATTAATCTTAGACTGCATTTCATTTACTGCATTCTGTATTTGTCTTTGTTGGCTTCTGTCTTCATTAGATACAGCTATCTGTAAATCATGTTGTGCTTGAGCTATATTTTTCTGATTTTGAGCTTGAAACTCACCGATAGATTCCTGTACAGATGCTTGATACTTAACATTAGCTTCATTAAATTCGTTTACCTCATTCTGAATGTTAGCTTGGAATATAGCTATATTATCAGATTCAATCTTCTGCCATGCCTGTAAGATAGTCTGTAGTTCAGTATTATATCTAGTAAGCTTCTGGCTATACTCTTGCACTTCAGCATTAACTACTGCTTGATAATCAGCTAGTTCCTGTTGAAACTGCTGTATAGATTGTGCATTATTATCATATGTTGCCTTAGCACTATTAATACCATTCTGTAATTCTTTATTCTGTAATCTCTCAGCATCACCAATAGCTTGTTGATTCTTTGACTGAAAGTTAGCCATAGACTCTTGTACGCTAGCCTGAAACTTAGTGTTAGCTTCATTAAATTCATGTAACTGATTATTCATAGATGCTGAATATGCAGAAATATAAGTACCTATCTTGCTTAATTGTGAAGCGGCTAATTCTGTATCCTCATCTGTCTCTATGTAATCACCTGCTTGGTCAAACCAGTCATTAAAGTCTATCTTACTACTACCTGCTCTCATATCTACCAACTCACCAGCTTCAGCATCAATAGCTGGCTGTGTATAGGTAGGTACATTAGTGGTTGGAGCAGCACTTGTCAGTACTGAATCCCCTGTAACTGCTGTGAATGATGCATTATTTGTATTAATATCAGCAAAGCTTATAGATGTAAGTGTTGGAAAGTCTGGAGTTACTGGTGAAAGTACGAAAGTTCCTGGATCATTATCCCCAAGAGGGTTATCAGTAGTAGTATCATCAAAAAATGATTTAAAGGTACTCTGTGTTGTCACTGACTGTCCAGTATAGGCAGGAAGTGTAGTACTTCCCAGTACATCAGAAATAGCAACACCTGTAAAGGCTACAGTAGGACCAGTTGCATCTAAATCAGCAGAAGGCCCACTATAGGTTACTGAAGCTAATGTTGGAGCATCAGGTGTAACAGCAGTTATAGTCAGGTCTGAAAGTGTTGTATTACCCATTACAGCATGAATAGTTCTCATGCATGCATATAATACAACCAGATATTCATACTCATCTGGCATATTCGCAATTGTAGAGCCACCAAATGCTACACCAGTATCATATGTAACATAGTTAATTTGTGCATGATCACCAGCCCCAGCAATAGGTGCAGGTACTACAAATACCTTACCATCTAGGATATACCAGCCTGGATTATACTTAGTTCTATAATGCAGACTAGTAGCATCAGTTGCTCTATATCTCTGTGCTGGAGATATTGGAGAAGCAGGTTCATCATTACCTACTGTACCATTCTCTCTAGTCACAGAAAGAACAATACCGCTATCAACAGTGGTACCAGAATTATCAGTGATATCAGTAGATTTAGTGAATAGGATAGCTTTTGACGGATCGTACTTCATGATACGATTCACCACCTCCTTCACGCCATCAACCAAGAACTGTGTTAATTCTCCAGTAGTAGGTGTAGTACCTACTGAGAGAGATGTTATACCCTCTACCTGTGCTTGAAATGTTGCCAAATTCTTTCCTTATTAGTGACTCCACCCACTCCCAGACAGACAGGAGCTACTGAGAGCGGGCTTTGTCAGTTGTCAGTTACTGATTAAGTAGCACAGAATGCTCTTGCATACCATTTACTTACGCCATCACATATTAACTCACAGTTATCACCTACAGCTGCGCCACCAGACGCATCAAAAGTGAGAATATCAGATCCAATAGTGACACCAGTAGCATCTGCGGCAGCCTGTACCGTTGAGTGGATAGTTCCAACCAACGTATCAGCGGCATTTGCAGTGATAGTATAGTCAGCAGTAGCATCAAGAACAATAAAGTCTATTTTGCTACCAGCTGGCATATCACTAGCTAATGGTAATGTTACAGCAAAGCCTGCTGCAAGGTTTAACCCAAAGGTTCCACCTGCATCTGCAGCAGCAACTGTCTTTGCAGCAATTAGCGATTCGTAACTTGGTGCAGCAGCATCAAGCGCAGTATCAGCTTTATTTTGTCCGTATAAAGGATTAGCCATAATCTACCCCCTTATCCAGTCCACACAGCGTGGGCTTCAGGCATTTGCCATTCCATACCAGCTTCTGTGAGGATTAAGTCAACTCGACGATCAACACCACTATTTTCAAGTGTTTGCACACCTACGTAAATAGCAGTATCTCTATCAACACCATTACCGACCAGTGGACGATATGAAGCGTATTTCATATTACAACCAAGGATTTTCACATTTGTGCCATCCAAGTGAATATTACGTACAACATTCATATCACCATAAACAGTGTTAATAACAGTAGTATCTAAACCGAGTACTTTCTTACGACCAGCTTGGGCCATATCAGCACGTCCACCAGTTACCTGACCGATGTTCTGTGAGAAGTATCCATTTAGTTTATGCAGCCAGTTATATACGTCCGTCGAAACGAAGAATACTGTTGCATTACCGTTATTATATCGAGGGTCTAAGAAGTTAGACATGTCATCTAGAAAGTCATCTTGACTCTTCGAGGTAGTCCAAGAGAATGCATTTCCGTTACTTAGGATGTAGTCAACTGCACCCTGAGTATAGTTAATGCCTCCATTGGAAGCCTGTGAGCCAAAGAGAAGACTCTGTTCGATGTCCCATTTATGCTCAATGAGCTTTTCTTTCCATACACGTGCCCATTCGGATGAATCATACTTCAGAGCTGTTGCCCTTGCAGTATTGGTCATTGCCATAGATGTTTTCCAAATCTGGGTCTGACCGAATCCAGTACTGAAAGGCTGGTCTTTCCATGTTTCAGGATAACCAGAACCTTCAGCGTGAGCAGTACCGACCACATAGGACCGAGCTCGTTCAATCTCGTCATGAATATTGAATGCACCCCATTCAGCTAATGTAACATCAGCATCATCTAAAGGTTTATCAGCAGTTCCACCAGCGCCCCAACCAGCAAGCTCGTTGTTGGCTGTATTGCTAATAGCTCTTACAATACTCAATTCAAGAATGACTTGTTCAGCATCTCCAGCATCATCAGCTACTGATTCAACCTTACCAACTATGTAATCATTGGTAGCAAATGCATCTGCAGCAGTAGCAGCAGCGGCAGTACCATGAAATGGAATCTTGATCATCTGACCAGGAAGGTAGAAGATAGGCTTTGTGCCTGCACTTCCTACTTTCTTATCAGCTTGACCTAAGATACCCTGGATATTACCAGAGGAAGCATAGTCAGTTTTCATACCAACATAGAGTTTGTCACCTACACCATCAATCAATGTTGAGTCAACAGTTGCATTGCTATTGCCGAGGGCTGAGGTTGTACCCCAGTCAGCGACATAGCCAAATCTCTTATGGTATGAAGGTCTACGTTCAGTAAACTTAAATGACGGATCATCAGTGGCCTTCTTGTTCACTTGTGACACGAATCGGAAGAAAGGGTCTTGAGCAATTGCCAATTCGGAAACTTGGTCTCCGAAGGCAAATCGTCTACGCAGATCACCAGTATCGAGCGTCGATCCACTACTGGAAGGACTATCGACATCAGCTCCACCTAGATTGCTTAGTTGAAATAAATCAGCCATGATTTACTCCTTTCTTACGTTAAGTTAAGGTTTTCGTTTTAATGTGCCTATCCAAATAAGCCATCAACACCGCCATCAAGGTCCTGAAGTACTTCCAGAATCTGATCGCCATCTGACTTCTTGGCTTGACCAGCATTGTTACTGCCAGCCTGAGTTGTCGGGATATCCCGCACATTCTTCATTTGGCGTAAGGTCTCTTCTTTAGATGCATTTGCAACATTCTGCTGTACCTTATCACGGTTCACCAGATAGAATGCATCATCTAAAGTCATTCGATGACCTCTTGCCTTTTCCTGAAAGTTCTTAAACTGCTCATCAGTTAAGTTATGGCGCTTCTTGAAGTCTACTTCAGCCACTTGCATTTTATCTTTCGCTTGAGCAGCAACTACTCGTTGCCTTTCATTCTTAAGATGTTTCTGCATACGCTGTTCGACTTGCGTGTTCACCATATGATTCATAACCTTGGCAGAATCAGATTCAGGGTTGGTAACAGCTTCGTGAGAATCAAACACAAAGTCCTCATCTAATCTCAAATGTTCTTGGACTGTTCGATCAGGTTTACCACCAGATTCGAGATAGTCCTTGATGTATGGTATCAGATTTGGGTCTTTTTGCATGACCTCTAACAATGGTTTCAATGGTTGGAGTGTTCTCAACTCGGCATTTAACCTTTGCGCTTCCCGTGAGGAATCGCTGTACCGTTTCTCCCAGTTGTCACTGGGTTCTGCTTTTGTTTCCTCCACGGGTTCTCCACTATTACCAGGGTCCGAGGGGTCCTTAACTTGCGCTTCAGGAGTTACCTGTTCTTTGTCAGTAGAGTTATCGTGCACTATCGCACTGTTGACTCCCGATTCAAGGGAATCGAAGAATGCATCAGTGGAGCTTTCAGTTGATTCAGCGTCTCCTTGGAGCACTGTATCAATATCAAGGTTGCCCTTTTGCTTCTTATTGTTAGCCATTTCTAGCCTCCTAAGTTACTGTTCTTTTGTATTACCAGTCAAATTAGCTACTTGTTCACGAAGTTCATTACGAAGTTTCTCGCTTTCAGCCTTCTCTACAGCTTGTAATATCTTTTGCTGTTGATCAGTCTGCAAATAGCTCTTTTCAAGTCTTGATTTTGTATCATGAACCTTCTTATCGACCTCGGACGCACCCTGTAGCACCTTGGCTTTTATACCAGCCTGCACAAGCTGTCTGGTCAATGTTTCGATGGTTCCTTCTTTTTCTTGCACTTGTTCCTCCATTGCTTGTATCTGACCTTGTATCTGAGATAATTGACTCTTTCTCTGAGCAATATTCTGTTTATTCTTAATGTCAGTCTCAGCAAGGAGCGCTATATCGTCTATAACGCCTAATTGCATTAATTCTTTTAGTTCCTCTAGATATGCCCATCTATTTACAGGCATTGTAGAGCCAGCTACCAATCTGACATCAAATTGTGCAGCTTCATAGTCCATGTACTTACCTATAGCTTTACCGAAGTCATTGTACATAGGTACGTTAACTTCTACTTCCTTAGGGTCTTGAAGTGCATTAGGTTGTACTATTCTAAATACTTTATTGCCAGTATAAACAGATTGTGAATACTGCATTATTACTTTACCTGTATGTCTTAGTGCTGGCTCTATACAGTTACTGAGCCAGTATTTGATACGTCTAGTACCATATTCATCCATAGCCAGCATACCACGATATGTTTCATGTTGTGCACCAGTATCTCCTTGCATAGATGCATATATACCTGCTAGGTATTCCATATCTCCCTTGCCTTCAGCAGTAATCTGACCGAATGCAGATACTATTGGGGCTGGCATTACAGGAGTAGGTGGTGTAGAACCAGGTCTAACTGGGAGCAGAGCTCCAGGAGAAGAAGAGTATTTCTCCCAGTAGCCTGTATCAATTGCTCCCTCTTCATGCATCCACCGTAAAGATGATCCGAGAGAGGCATTATGCACCATCAATTGGTGTGCCTTGTTAATTTCTTGTTGTTTGCCTATCAGTGGTGATACAGCTGATATTGGATAAGGTGTACCAGTCCACTTATAATGCACAGGTATGATAGGGTATTCTGTGATACGATCAGGAAGGTATCTTTGAGATATAGACTTATCACCGATAACTATAGTCTGCTGTATCTTACTATCATAGTACTTGATAGCTTCAATAACCATAGCCTGAAAGGTTTCATCCTTCTCAAGTATCTTATATTCCTTTTCAGTAACAACCTTATTCTCTACCTTAGAAGCTTCATTCTGTAGTTCAGACATTCTTTCTTTATATGCAGCTTCTATCTGTTGCTGCATTAATTTCTGCTCTTTCTGTATCTCAAGCTCCATACGTTCTGGAAGCATTTCCTCAGCTTCTACAGCATCCTGCATTTGTTTTTGTTTCTCCATAAAAGACACCTGCATTTCCGCTGTAAGCTCTTGTATATATACCTCCACTTGTTGTTTAAGTTGTTGTAAGACTTCCTCATCAGGCAATACCCTGTAGAAAACATTCATATAGAGTAGTTTTACTTTCTCGTAACATTCAAAATACTCCAGTAGTTTCTCGTCATGGTCATTAGACTTGATAGAATTACGCATATCAGTACCAGCTGTATGTGTTACTCCAGCTGCATCAGGTCCTGAGAATGCTGGTCCATCTATATATCCACCACCAGCACCTGAAATCAGGTCTTTATAGGTAAAGTCATGTGTGTTCTCATCAAAAGTCTTTGTTGTATAATTTGTCTCATGTCCGTATCTAGCTGAAGCTTTCTGTATCTGTCTGGCTTTATCTGGAAATTTCTGTTTCAAATGACCACGAGGTAGTATCTTACGTACCATGATATATGCAGCATCTTTAAAGAGGATATCTCTGGACTTGGCATCCACAAATACATCAAACGGATCAGGTTGCTCAATTACCACCTCACCCATTCCTCTGTCTGCATCTGGATCAACTCCAATCATGAGATACCCCAGTGACTTAGTCACCGCATCGTTTACTGCGTTAGAAAGTAGAGAGCTACCATCTGAATGATACCAGATATAATCAGCTATATCAGAGAAGACTGCAGCTGTATCTATATCGCTACCCTCAGCACCAATAGCCTGCCATCTAGGTCTATTAGCTGTAGCATAAAAGTTTAACATCTCCACTACGGGAATGATCCTGTTGATAGTGAATGTCGGCATTCCCTGATCCTCTAGAGCTTGAGTCTCTTCAGCAGAGAGTTGATTATCATTAGCGAAATCGTAACCTCGCTGGTTAATAAATTCCCACTGTTGTCTAAGTCCGCTCTCTGCTATCTCGAAGAGGTGGAATATGCGGTCTGCAGTTTTATCTTTTCTTGCCATTTATGATCCTATATATCTATTACTTTACGCTACTACCCATGATTTCGGTACGGGCGAATGCTTACGATACATTCCATCCTTACCTACTGTAAGGTTATTATCTGGATGGGCATGTAAACATGCATAAGCCAATGCATCTATAGTGTCATCATGTGCCATTCGTGGAC
>Ga0208316_1001840_pt1 | contig 11726 bp, 8 predicted proteins | sample MalvireepMed_231_FD_184240 | JGI IMG/M metagenome (GOLD analysis project Ga0208316, IMG submission 184240) | Marine viral communities from the Global Malaspina Expedition - Malaspina viral metaG DeepMed_231 (SPAdes) (version 2) | ecosystem: Environmental > Aquatic > Marine > Oceanic | place... | reverse complement strand
CTCCTATAGAGGCGGAGATTAGGGAGCGTCTTCAATCCCTAGAGGTCCGAAGCCAGCAGGTACAAGAAAGGCTAGTTACCCTGTCTTTACAGCATCGCGCTTCGGAGTCAAACCTGGATATAGTGCGTACCATTACAGGGCTTCCCAGAATGTTTGCGGGAGCCCGCATGGTAGGTCCATTGCCCATACCTACCAGACTACCTATAGTGTTTGAGAGTCCAACCCCCGAAAACCTTGCAGCCTTGGACGAGATACAAACCCTGAGATCTGAAGTTATATCCCTGGCTGAGGAGATAAGGAAGGCTGCAATACAGCTTATCATGGCTCAGGCTATTCCGAACATGGTATACATGGGTCAGGGTAATACGGTAGAGGATCTCCTAGACCGGTATGGTCGGCACCTTACTAGCCCAGCAGATTTGGAGATAGCCCGCAGATCACTGGATGCAGCACTCCTTGAAAAGAGCAGGTTTGAGGCTTCTGCTCAGTCCACCCCCAGAGAATTCATCCAAGCCCTTGGCACCAAACGGAATATCACAATACACGGGTTAATGACTCTGACCTCCACCCCGGACCTTCTAGGATTCATAGAGGATTTGAGGGCTCCTCAATTACCTCCGGGCCAAACCCTAGAAGACCTGCGTGAAGTTCTCGGCAGTGCAGGTATACCATTAGAGCAATCTGCGGACATTGTGAGGGAGGCCGAGGACTTTAATATTGTAATAAATCAAGAAATAGATACCATAAATACCAGAACTGCTATGTGGGAGGCGGACATAGTAGCAGCTATAGATAATGGTGAATTTGCCAGGGAATTGGAATCCTTCCGGGGTGGCATATCTTTCCTAGATAATCCCGGCCTGTATATTGGATTGCCTCTAAAGTGGATGGATAGAAACTACTGGAAGCCTATGGCTGGGTTTGGCGTGCATGGGGTAAACGTCAAGGGTGTACACATCCCCGGCATAGTTGAGGCTTTCATGGCCCCTTCTCCCATACCCGGAGCGGACAAGGTGCCACTAGCGGGTAAGGCCAGCAGCTTCTTTGGCATAACAGAAAAGCACTACGCAGAGTTTGAGGGTGCATTTGCTGAGGCCAAGGCTTCTGGGGAATCTTCATGGATTGCGTATGGGATAGCATTTGAGGAGCAAGACTCCAACGCTATTGGCAAGTTTATAACGGAGATAGCCGCTGACCCCACCACCTACTTTGGCTTTGGTATTACCAAAGTATTCAAACCTATACCCCTTGTCGGTCCCGCACTTAGAGGTTTCGAGCAGGGATGGGTCCGGGCGTGGGACATGCCATTCATAGCCTTGCAGAAGGGTGTTGGTCTGGTTATACCAAAACTCGCCCGGCAGATAGCTGACCGAGATGCTCTGCGTCATGTTCAGGTGACTCTAGACTACCTTAACCACTCGTATCCACAGGCTGTTCCGGCCCAACAGATGTCCATGACCCGAATCCGGGAGAACATGACTATAGCCCTGGACACACTATGGAAGAACCCGAACCATTCCGGCACTATAACAGATTCAGTCAGAGGCTTGCTAGAACGTCCGATGCTCCTGCAAGAAGAGGTTCAAGCATTGGCTAGCCAGGTCGGAAGGGCTATACCCGCGGAAGATTTACAGAAGGTTACAAGTGACATAGACCTTGCACTGACCCATAGCCGGACACAACCAGGCGGGTTATCCCATGTGGAGGGCGAGAGTGTAGACCTCATACTGTCATTTCTGGGAGCATCCCGCACAGATGACAGTATCCGGGCAGTTAGCTCCCTGCTAAGAAGGCAGAGGCAGCAAGCCTTGACCCGCTTTGACTCTATCATAAACCAGGGCAACTTCAAAGACTTTGTAAGTGCCATCATGGATCATCGCCAGTTTGTGCTAAGAGCTAATCAGGCCAACCCCATATCAGCATACCGCAGCCGTATGGCTATGCTTATGACTTCTGTGTCCAGCCACAATCGCCTGCGCCCGGCCATTACCACGATTTCTGCCACGTTCGACATGCTGCATAGGTTTTCCTATGGCTTTACCCGCATGTACTTAATGTCTACACTCTATGGTCCATACAACATTTTGGAAACTGTAGGCAAGACTGTGGCCATGAGCATTAACCCTGTATTCCGGGGCAGGCCGCTGGCAGAACTTCATCGTAACGCTATGGGCTTTGAGACTATTATGCCTCGGGTATTCCTGACTGGAGAGGTTTTCCTGCCCCAGGCTCAGGACATAGCAACTGCCGGGGCTACCCAGCGTGGTAGGTCCTTAGGTACTAGGAATGCTTTCCGGCGCATTTGGACTAGCAAGCAGAATGTACTTAGGAAGCTGTATCAATCTGCTGATGAAGTATTCGTCCAGTCGCTTGCCAGAGTGGGGCTAAACCAGGCTGCTCATGTGCTTAATGTTCTAACCCAAAGACACCTGATGGAGGGTGCTCACACGGGGGCTACCGCCCGGCGAGTAGCTGGGTTAACAGAGTCTAGGGCCAGGTCACTAAGCCCGCATATGACGCCTGAAATTCAAGAAATGCACCGGCAAGAGATGTTCCGTCTGGCTATCCAAGACCCAGACGCTCTGGCTACTATGAGCCGGGACTTTGTGCCGGGCTATGTACATGCAGCACAGGTGCAGGAGCTTCTATCCAAGTACAGAACTCTGGACCCTGCTATCCAAGAGCACCTGGTAGACCTAGCAATTGATGGTGACCTATTCCGCCTCTTGCGTACAAACGAGCTTGACACCAGGATTACGGAAGCTATATGGCAGCAGATATTTGCCGAGCCTGAAGTATTCCTGGCCCGTATACGTGAGCTAACTAGGGCTGTGGTGGACATACCCCCGGAGACTTTAGAGCAGCTCCAAGTGCAAGTGCGTATGCTGGATGAGCTAAACAGTGCTACGGCCCACACAGTAGAACAGCAGATGTCTGCTACCCAGGCATACACCAGAGACATACTCAACCTAGAGAAGAAAAATGATGTATGGAGGGGTCAGTGGGACAACATCATACAGCCTGTAATGGCAGCAGGAGAGGACGCAGCCCGGCAGATTGTGGAGGCTCTCACTAAGGCTTTGCGTGAAAAGGGTTACAACCTATCCCAACATGCCATCACACAATATGATGATCTCATACAAAAGCAGCTAATCCGTGTGCAGATTCTTACAAAGGCCCGGGAGTCTATCAATGACTTCTCCCGACTTATGTTGGAAGAACGGGACAATGTTGTAATACCCCGCATACGCCGGGCAGGGGGTCGTCCCAATTCTGACCACCCCGACATTAGAGACTGGTGGTCGAGGTTCAACTCAGGCAGAGACCGTATATGGAAAGAGTCCCAGGGTGAAATAGCGGAGTCAATTGCCGACACATCAGCCATTGCGGGGTCTATAGACGCTTTGCCTATGCCCCAGGTTATGGACGTGTCTGGCAGACCACTGGTAATGTCTGACATTGCATATCTGTACGGGGCATCTCCTGATGCGGTTACTAGCGGTATGTACTTGGCGGACCTCAAGATGATGAGGCCCAAGGCTGAATGGATTAACCTTGTATATGCCCAGGCTAGAAGGGTTGCAAGCCAGACCGGGGCATCACCAGAAAGTGTGGGATTTACTAAGCCCAGGCTGGCTTTACTGTATGACCAGCACTTGAACAGCATTAGGATACGCCCAGAGATTGAGAACCTGTCTGCGCCCCGGTTTGTCGAGTGGGATGCATTGCATAAAGAGCTCCAGGCTTATGGCCAGTCACACAGCATACTGCTGAAGCCTTCAGCCACAGACGCTATAGACTCAGCAGCTAAGGGGCTGCTAGAAGACATGGCTGCTGACCCCGTTGCCAGGGAAGTGCTCACTGCTGATACCTGGACGCCCAAACGCCGGGCTGCTTTCCAAGACGCAGTAGACGAATACAATATTAACTTTCCCGTGTACGACCAGAACAATGCCTTCAATGCGGGTATGAGATTCCTGTTCCCCTTCTGGACATATGAAGCTCATAGGTGGTCCTACCTACCACGGATAGCTTTAAGGAACCCTGGTCTCACACATGCCTGGGGAATGTACAATGACAACACAGACCGGGGGTATATACCTGTGCCGGGTATGTCCTTGCAGGCCAACCCTCTTAGGAACACTATAATGATGGGTGGTCTTCAACGCTGGGTAAATAGAGACTACCCAGAGTTCTACGACCAGTACCCGGAGTTTGCAAATGCCCTGGACCAACTAGGTAGAATAGGATTCTACCCTAACGTGTATATGTCTGCTTTTCAAGCAATGCCCGTATCCAACAAGGCAGGAGTATGGCAGATAGGTGAGGTTTGGCCTGCTCCTATTGGGTCAGTGTTAGAGGCCATAGTTGCGGCTGACCCTGACAATGTATTTGCAGATGCTCTGGCTGAAATCATACTGCCTAATCGCTTTAGGGATTACCGGGTAGCTATACGTATGGCAGAAAATCTCCCAGACGGTCAAGGCCAAAGAGCCTCTGAGATATTATTCAAACGCCTGCAAGGAGAGGACCTTACAGATGAGGAGGCTCGCATATGGGACGCTGCGGAGCGTAGGGCAAGTATTGACAGCATAATGGACTACCAAATTGGCCTGTTCAGACTCCGCCCGGAGGAGATGACACAAGCCAGGGAGCTAGCCAAGCAGATAATCCTCCGTTACACGCCTTTGACATCTGAGCAGTACGACGAGATGCACAAGATGGGTATGCCAATTGAGCAGTATTTCCCTAATCCGATTGAGCTCAATGATGAGCTGAGATCAGTCGAAGAAATTGCCCGGTGGCGTGGTCTCACCACACACCTGCGTGAGTCGGGTGTAGCTCAGATGCTGCTGAAGCAGAGAGACTTTTGGCAGCGTGTGGAGGACCGTAGGGACTCCATTAGGGAAAGGGAAGATGTTCTGGACCAACAATTCCGTATGTTAGGCGAGGGCCATATTGGACAGAGAGAGTGGAGAAGGCTCAAGTCTGAGCTATCCGGGGAGATGAGCCGGTTTGTAGAAGACCTTAAAGCATCACCTGACTTTAAGGACGTTCCAATTGAGTACGACGACCGTGTGGCTTTTGCCCGGGAACATAATACCCAAGCTCCCATACAGCACCCCATAGAGGAGATGGTTACCTACTACTTCAGCAGAGGCCCAGAAGACTTTAGGTTCTTTGACCCTGAGACTGGTTCCATGGTAACAGACTGGGATGGGTTCTACAAGTGGCGGTCAACCCTGGAGGATGGCTTGCAAGGTGATAATCAGGATACATTCCTAAGTCGTATTCGCCGCTGGGATACCGACCTAGACGTAGTAAGGCGCAGAGATTACGAGACCTTTATCCGCCCGCATAAGGCCCTGTGGGGGCTGACACTGTCCGAGTTCAGCGAGGACGAGCAGTCTATAATAAGGCAGTTCTATGCAACTGACTCTGCCACGGTTCGGGCAGAGCTCAGAGATGTCATGTCGGGCAATGTCCGGGTAGTTGCCCGGTTTCAGTCCACGCTCAGTGAACGGCGCAGAAGGCTTCGGCTTCTCGACCCCGAGATTGACGCCCGGTTAGCCTTCTGGGGAGAAACATCTTCCGTGGCCAGTGAAAGGGCGCAGGCAATACACGATGGTCTCTACACGCAGTATGGCATACAGGAAAGGGAAGTTATACCTATAGAGACACCTGTGCGTAATCCTGCACTTGACAACTAAATAATAAGGTGGTAAAGTATTATTATGACCACACAAGAAGGCCAAGGCACTGCCGGGGAAGTCAAAGACCCTGGGGCTGCCGACAGCCAGTCCAACGATACCGAAGTTTCCGAACTTCGTTCCAAGCTGGAGGCTGCAAACACTCTAGTATCAGAGCGTGACGCAGAGCTTGTAACAACCAAGCAATCTGTTGCAGACCTCCAAGCTGCGAATCAGAAGTTCGCTGACGATGCGGTTAGTCGGTCCAATCAGGAACAGCAACTCAAAGACGCTCAACAGGCATTAGAAGAATCTCGGAAAACGTCGTCAGACCTGACAACCCAGCTTGAAGTGGCCAATGTGCGGAACACTGAGCTACACGGGCAGGCACTGACACGTAGACGCCAGGACTTAACGAGTAAGTTTGGGTTATCCGAGGAACGTGTTGCAGGACTTGACGAAGCCGGCCTCGCCGTACTAGAATCCACTTTGCCTCACGTTTCTGCGGTACCCCAGGATGGGCAAAAGCCCCCAGCCCCCCTTGAGAATGGTAACGGCCTAGGACTTAACCCGGGGGGAAACGACTCAGCAGACCTGTCCTCACTTACAGAATCCGAGAGAGCACTTCGTACTATTGAGCGGCTGAAAGAGAAATAACTCAATAGTGCGGAGGCTTTATCATGGCTGACAGTGGTGGACACTGGCTTAACCTAGCCGAACTGCAAAAAATGTCACAGTCGGAGCTCCTTCCTGGAGTTATCGACGAGGCTCCCAAACGTGGGGGTCTTCTGACGGAGTTCCCCCTCAAACAGGCCACGGGATTATCTACCAAGTGGAACCGGTCCAACGCACGTAGGTCGGCCAGCCGTATTGCCATCGGCCAGCAACTAACCTGGTCTGACAACATCACCTACAGTGTCATAGAGTCCTCGCTGGCCATGTTCTTCGACCAGACTCCCCTGAACAAGTTTGTCCGAGACGTCTACGGCACCATCAACAACTACGAAGCCCAGCAGATGCTGGAGCTCCGCACGGGCATTGTCGAAACCCTGGAAGATGCTCTCATCTACGACGACTCCGACTACAACAGCTTGCACCTGACCGGGCTCCACCACTGGGCTGTGGACAACACCGGGACCGATGGCGACGTGGACGAAGGAGAGGGCGCTCTATCCCTCATCAACGTGAGGGCGTCCATAGACTACATGAGGTATGGAACCGATTTCATCCTCATGCCGTTTGGGCTGTCCCGGTACATCTCCCAGCTGTACCAGGAAGGCTCCATCGGAGATGGCAACACCGCTTCCTTGGGCCAGTTTATCTGGCAGCCTTCCGAAATCGGTATGCCTATACCCTGGTGGGCGGGGTTGGCTGTCAGGCGGTCCGACTACCTGCTTGCCGAACAGGCCAACACGGGTGCGGGGTCTGACGCCAGGGCAAAGCAATCCTCTGGTACCAATATGTACTCCATATTCTTGCTCAAGAAGGGCAACGGCATGGAGCAAGACCCCGGTATCAATCTGGCATTTGGCGGGGACACTCACCAGAATGGTGAGTTCTTCCGGCCTGAGCGTTTCGACAAGTTGGAGAACTATGATGCTGCCGGTCTCCGGCTGACCAGCTACGTGACCCTGACATGCGGGTCCACGCTAGGAATAGCCCGAATCACCGACATCACCAACGCCCTACCAACTTCCTAACCCGTACTTCCTGGTAAGGGAGCCCGCTGGCAGACCGGGTAATGTCTGCCAATCCTACAAGTTAATACGATAGGAGGACCCAGACATGGCAGATCGCAATCTAACTGTAGCCCACCGTGGGGGCATATACACTACCAGGGACGGTATGGAGCTTCACGTCCCACCGTCGGGATTTGACTTCCGAAGCGCAGCCGGGGTGGGTGTAAACATTGACCCTTGGCTGGAGGACAACTCCGCACAGCAGTACCCCATTGGAACCAAACTGGTATACGGGGATAGGTGGTTCCGATATTGTCTAGCCGGGGGCAGTGCTCTTGTGGTAGGCAATGTGATTGGGGCCAAAGCTGTCATAGCAGGCCACACGGACGAGGCCGTAAACACAGCGGCCAAGGGTGCCACATCCCTACTGGTTACCCCGTCTGCTACCGCCATCACCGCCAACGAATACCGGGACGGTTATGCCAATGTGAACGACGGTACCGGTGAAGGGGCGATGCTCAAAATCCTGAGCCATCTGGCTGAGACCACTGGCTCCACGGAGTTCACCGTAAATCTGATTGACCCCGTACCCGTGGCCTTCGCTGCGGCAACCACCGTGACCCTGATCCAAAGCCCATACGGTGAAGTCATCCAGGTAGCAGTCACCACCCGAATTGGACAAGCTGTCGGGGTGGCATGTTGCCCGGTAACGGCAGCGCAGTACGGCTGGGTGCAGACTCACGGACCCGCATCCGTGCTGACCAAAGGTACCGTGGTTATCGGGGATGATGTAGTAGTCCCCACTGCCACGGCTGGTGCCATGGGTCCCAGGACCACCGCCTTGGCTGTCAAGGAGCAGGTCATTGGCCGGGTCATGTCCGTCAACGCCGATGGTGAACATTCCGGGGTGTTCCTGACCATAGAGTAACCACATCACAAAGGCGTGGGGCCAGCCTTTAATGGCCCCCTCCGTATATATATAGAAGGAGATTGCCATGCCGAACCGCCTCATACACAGCGAGTCTCTACGTCTGAGCGACGGAGAGATGAAGCCTCTGACCCCCGACTATGTGCCTCCAAAAAGCCCGAACACCGCATCTGCGACTGTAACCCTCCTGCAAGGTGGGCCGGTGTATTTTCGGGCTGTAGAAGGGGAGCGACCTACAAACTCCGACCGTCCTATGGAACTTGGGGACGAGTTGGATATCATAGGCTCCGAGGATTTGCGTTTGGTAAGGCTAATGGCTGCCAACAGCGCACGTCTAGAAGTGTCATACTTTGGTGGAGGAGATCAGCTGCCATGAGCCTTGTGTTAAGAAAGTCCTCTACCTCAGACGCTGCCCGGCAGTATGCAGCCGCCGTCAGAACGGAGATACTGCTGGAAGAGCTCCTTAGGGAGCTTAAGTTCCACACCCTTGGTTTGGAACTGCTTACCAAGCATAAACTTAGCAAAGAAAATATCAGGAGATAGAAATGGATTTTGAACTGTTTGGTCCCAACGGAGAAGTGGTCCGTGCCAGGGCGTCAAGGGAAGGTGGCCTGCTGGTCACCCCCACATACAGCCCAGAAATTGAACTGGCCCGGCGGGGGAATTTGTGGGCATCCATGTCCACAGCTGCTGTCGCTGCATTGGTGGTCCGACCATCCACCGTGGCTATGAACACGTTGTACAACAACGAGCCTCCCGGGGGACTCACCTATATCTTAGATGCGGCCTTCGCCTTCAACCTGGTATCCACTGCCCTGACCGAAGAGTCCAGCATATGGCTGTGTGTTCACCCCGTAGGCATGACCAAGCCTACGAATGACATCACTGCCCGGAGCAACCACTCGGGGAAGCCCGGCGTAAACCAAGGCCACAGCATCTTCGACATAGAGGCCACTGTGGTGGACGATGGGTGGTTCCCTTGGGGTCCCCAGCTCCACAGTGGCATTGCGGGAGTCACTCCCAGCGGTGCCATTGTTGCCCCGGTAGATGGCAAGATACTGCTTCCCCCCACTGCGGGAATCTCCATGCACGTAGTCTCTACGGTAGTCGGGGACACGTTCACGGGCGGCTTCCGGTGGTATGAAGAGCAGATAGCCGTCAACATCGGCTAACCCTCCTGTGTTGGGGCAGGGCCAGACACTGCCCCAACACATCATTCTAAATTGGGTAGATAGCATTGGCAGACACAAAGGTATCCGCACTAACTGAGCTGGCTGCAACTCCGGCTGGCGGAGATGAGTTATACATTCGTGACATCTCAGAAGCAGCTGCTGATGAGAGCAAGCGGATCACTGTAGATAATCTCCTGGGTGGTGTGCTTAAGAACATAATCGAAGACACCACTCCGCAGCTTGGCGGCAGCCTGGATGCCAATAACAACACCATCCTCAACATTGTCAATGCTTACTCGGACTTGACCAGCGGTGTATGGACAGCTGCTGTGGCCGGGCAGATGCTAATGCTGCTGGACTCCTACTCCACCGGTGCTACATCTGGGCCTACCTTACTACTAGACCACTCCAACAGCGATGTTCTAGGAACGCAGACGGCTGTTGATGCCGCTGACGAACTTGGGGCTATTATGTTCCGAGGGTCTAATGGCACTGGTTTTGTTAATGGTGGACAATTTTTAGCGCTAGCAACTGAGACGTTTAGTGGTTCTGCTAGAGGAACTAAACTAGAGTGGAAAACAGTAGATAATACAACGACTACTCTAGATTTACGTATGACCCTTGACCAGGATGGTGGTCTATACATGGCTGGTGCAACTGGCTCTAGTCAGGGTGTAGGCACGATTAACGCTGTGGGCGTCTATGACGACAGCGTACTGCTTACCTGCTATGTAGCAGAGGCATTTAACACCGGACGAATAAATCTGCAAGAATGGGATGACTTGGTCCCGAACCGCATACACGAACCCGTGATAAACGACGGTGTGGTTGTTGAGCCGGGGGGGACAGAAGTCCGCCAACATGACAGTGCTCGTAGATTTTCATCCAGGATAGCTACAGACTTAGACCCAAAGCTGTACGGTGAGTTTATGCTGGCCAACGGGAACCTTCCAGCTATGCCCAGCAAGGTAGAGTGGGCAGTAAAGAGACTTGGTATGGGTGACTTGACCCAGCGACTATGGGAGACCTGTGAAGTCCAAGCCATTCACATACTAAAGCTGGAGCAGCGAATCACAGCTCTTGGCGGATAGTGGAGGAAACTATGGACATCGTAGACATACTGCCCGAATACCTCGACGTGGGCCTAGAAGAAGGAGAGCTTGAGGAAATTGCTGTCCTAGTCCTGACCAAACAAGTCAAGGCCCTAAAAGAAGCCATAGGTGTAATGGTTGTCAATGCCAGGTCTGCGACTATGATGGACGATATGGAAGGCTCTTCCAAAGCGCTGGGGCAGGCCCGGAAGATGAAGAAGCAATACCACCATTTTGTTGGAGAGCTGAACAGACTGACCAAAGGCGACGAAGCAAAGCCCGCATCTGATGAATTGGAGGAATAGATGGCCACCATACTACAGGTACCAACCAGGCATCCCAATGTGCCCCTGCGGAGAATATTCCTGGACGAGTACGACCGGGAAACCCAGATTCGTCGAGGACTATACACCACCCAGCGCGGAGAGAACCTTGCCATACCCGCAGATAATCTGGACTTTCCCTCTGTGTACAAGGGCCAGACTATGTGGGTCAACAGCCCCTCAGGCGGAGTACACAGACCGGGTGTGAGGTTTGCAGCCCCAGGAACCCAATGGCAACGCAGGCTACTGGACTGGCTGAGGGATAATGTGCATGAGAACATACCCCACCTATACTACCAAGCCGTGCTTGGACATGACATTCACGCCAGTGCCTGGGGCCATCTATACGCCAAGCACTGGCACTACCAGTGGACTAACCCATTTAACCCGGAGGACTGCTCAGAGCCTCTTGACCCCAGCATGGTTAGTGGGCTTGGATTCCTGGAGAACTGTGGCTGGTTATCCGGGGGCAAGGTTACCGATGCTTTCGTCAATGTCCTGGTGGGAGCATTGGTGGACTCTGCTGGCACTGGTCAGGCAGCAGAGTTCAACGACTTCAATGAGCACGAGGTAGGCACATCCTCACAGGCTGAGAGCAACAACGACACCGCTCTGATTACTACATCAGCCATTGCGCTGGTGGCCGGTACCCAGGTGGATGATGGCGGCGACCCCCCAACTATGACCACAGTAGCCACTATTACCGCCGATGCCACAGAGACCTGGGAGGAGCACGGCGTATTCAGCACCACAACGGACTCCTTGATGGACCGCTCACTCACAGGCGGCCAGTCAGTGGCTAGCTCCGACCAGGTTCAATACACCTATACCCTGACAGTAAAC
>Ga0208316_1001839_pt1 | contig 11727 bp, 10 predicted proteins | sample MalvireepMed_231_FD_184240 | JGI IMG/M metagenome (GOLD analysis project Ga0208316, IMG submission 184240) | Marine viral communities from the Global Malaspina Expedition - Malaspina viral metaG DeepMed_231 (SPAdes) (version 2) | ecosystem: Environmental > Aquatic > Marine > Oceanic | place... | reverse complement strand
AGTGGGGGCTGTTCAGATAAAAATCCTGGCTGTGCTTCTAGCATAGGAGGTGCGGCTATCTTAGGACTGCTTACATCTGACATGAAACTTCCTGCCATTGCTGAAAGTGTATCTTCTCTACTAGATCTTTTATCTGCTTTTAAAGCTTGTGCTTCTTCTAAAATAGTTTTATATTTTTTAGGTTTTAGTTGTTTCATTATTTCTAAGGATTTATCAGTAGTTACTGATTCTTTAGGATAAGAGTTTAAAATTCTAGGATCTCCTACACCTCCCCTTCTAGCTAAAGCTAAAATTTCTAATATTAAAATAGGATTTATAAGTTCTGCAGTATCTACAGTTATCATACCATCTGTAAATGCTGTAAAAGTTATCGTTCTAACTATAGATTCAATAGATACTCCTGCATCTAGTAAATTTAGTAAAGAAGTTAGATTATTAGGTTCTTTTACTTTTTCAAAAATAGTATCTACTGCTTCTATAGGATTATCCACCCTGGCAGGTTGTTCAAAAGCATATTCCCCTGGTTCTCTGGTTAAAGACTGTCCGGGTATTTCTCTACTTAGAGGGTTTGGAAGTCCCTCTTGACTTCTGCGTATACTATCTATTGTCTCTGGCATTTTTATCCTCTACTTTTATGTAAATATATTAACCAAATAAAGAAGGTTCACGAACAAATGGTTCTTCTTCTTTTTCTTCAAGTTCTGCTAATTTAACAGCCTGTACTTCTGGTACTTTAGCTTCTCCGGGTGTTATCGTACCCGGTGGAATACGTCCTCCTTGAGTATTCATCATATCTGTAAAAAGAGCCTCTGCTACTTGGCCCATAGCAGTACCTTCTTTTGGTTTATTACTTTCAATAGCTGCAAGCATTCTAGCTAAATAGGCGTTTCTTTGTTCTTCAGATGTTGCCTCGGATGGTTCAATTAGTTTGCGTCTTGACACTTCTTCAGCTTGACCAAATTTTTGGATTGCTGCTAAAGCCGCAGCACCAGCACCACCTTCAGCACCACCACCACCCTTGTCGCCTCCTGAAAGTGCTTTACCTATAAGTGGTCCTGCTATTGATGCTATTGTTCCCCACATACTTTAACTCCTAATTTTAATTTTTAATCAGTACTTCAACTAATCTATATTTCATGTAGTCGCTTTAGCCGCATCTGGACGACTCAACCAGGAGCCAATAATATTACCAGCCAAAGAACCTATCGCAGAAAATGCATTATCTTTTACAGATTGTCGATATAGTTCATCTTGAAAATCCTGCTGTTGTGCAAGAATAGCTGCCTGATGCGCTCTTTGCAGGGCATTTTCAGTAGTTTGAATAAGCCACTGTGCTTCATCCCGATAAGCTTGCCATAGATTATTTTGGGCAGTATTTGTTAAACCTAGTAAATTCTGTGCATTTATTCTATTAGCTTCATTTTGCGTAGCATTATTTGCCGTATTTATAGTCCTTCTCCACACAGCATTTGACTGGTTGATCTGTGCTGTTAAGTTACCATTAAATTTATCTCTACTATCGATTAAACTTTGGTTGAATTGCTTGACAGTATTGACTTGATCTACATTAAATTGTTCCTGTGCTACTTGCAATTCTGAATTTCTTTGTGATACTTGCGTACCAAGGTTAGAAAAAAATTGGTCTATTTGATTTTTGCTTTGTGCATTAAATTGATTAGCAGCATTTTCAGCAGCTTGATTTGAAAACATTTCCTGTGCTCTAGTATTAAAATCTAGAACTTCTTTTTGCTGATCGTTATTTAAATTTTGAACATCGATAGATAAAAAGTTTTGAGAATTTTGAATAGCAGATCTCATTCTAGCATCTTGATTTCTTTGATCCATCTGTGCGAAAGTTAAAGCATTCTGCAAAGCTGCTTGTTGTGAATTATTTAAATTCTGCAATTGAATAGTAGCATACGCCTGTGCATCTGCAGCAGCGATAGGAATAGCACCTTCCTGTACGGCTTGTACAAGAGCAGCCCCTGCAATCGAGCTAGCCCCTAAGCCCCTCTGCTGCATGATTTGTGAAGCTACTCGTACCGGACCAGAAGCCCAAGGGGGTAAAGGTTGTCCATCTTTAATAGAAACATATAAACTTTCTAACTGCCCTTGTACTGTAGCCTTTGGATCTAGATTATCTGCTTGTGCTTGTGCTAAAGATTGTTCACTTACAGTTCCTATTACATCTGCTTCTTGTACAAAAACTTCTGGAGAGATATCTGCTCTTGCAAGTCTTGCTGCTCTTGCTCTTTCTATTTCTTCTGTTCTAGCTGCTTGTGTTTGAGCAGCTTCAAATTCTCCTTGTACACCTATCTGTGGAACAGCACCAGCAACATCAGATGTAATAGGAGCTATCTGTCCTAGCTGCTGTTCAGCTAAAAGTTCTTCTTGCTGTAATTCTATAGGTGATAATTCTACTTTTGTACCTGGAGGATGTTCTGGACTTGTGCCTTGTCCAGACATTATATCTAGAACCCTTTGATTTCTTTCTTCTATAGAAAGCGCTCTTGTAGGCTGCTGTTCAACACCCAGTGGAAATTGTTCACCTAGATATTTTTGAAAGAAGTCAAAAGCATCTTGTGTAGCAAATGAACCATATGCTGTATCTACAGGTTCTGAAGAATCACTAACCGCAGGAAATCCAAAATTCTCTCTTAGTTCATTAGGTGTAAAAGAATTACCTTCCCAGGTATATCTATTAGTGACAGGATTAAATACAGGTTGTTCCCTACCTGTAAAATCAACTCCTGCTAAACCTTGTACAATATCTTCTTGCTCTTGCCCTAAAGTATTATCTGGAAATTCAAATGCAGGTGTAGAATCTGTTCCGGCTAGAACATTACCTAAAAATTCCGTTGGAAATTGCTGCGTACTAATATCTACAGGTTCTCCAGGGGCTTGGCCCGGAGTAATTGGAGAAGGTGGTTGTACAGGTCGAAAACCTCCTCCGAGAGGGGGCAACTCACCCTGGCTAGTATAGGGCGTCGATACTGCTGGGTTCGTTGGGGCAGGTGGTTGTGGTAGATTTTTATCTACTTCACCCCCTACTTGATACTTATTGTCCGGTTTAAAATTAATAGCCATTATTTACAACCTTTTTATTTAAATATTCTAACTCGTTACACTCATTCATTAAAAATAATTGATATTAATATTCGTTCTATATTTCTCATCAGTACAAGATGTGCTCTTATGAGATTTACTGGAATCAAATAATAACAATCTATTCCCAATGCTTTTAATTTCAGTACCATCTTCCAATATAGTCAATCCATTGTTTGTATTAAGATAAAAAATCGCACCTTTGTGTTCTTCTTTATAATCTGTATGAAAAGGATGAATCTCCCGTTCTTTTGTTCTAATATATAAATTTCCTTTAATTCTTACTAATGATTTAGCTTTAAGTACATTTAATAACGGCCATAAGAGTGTAAAGAAATGTGAGTTAGGCTGATAATCTTTATAAAACAAATGTATAAAATAAAAATTATCTAGTTTCTCTTCTTTGTCAGAAACATAATCAGTATAAATCCATCCAAATGAATCGCCGAGCATTGTTGTTTTAATCTGCTGAAATGCTTCATCATCTATAGCATTATCAATAATTTTATATTCTGTTTTATTCATTTAAAAAACATATCTAAATATTAGTCACGCTCCGGCAATTCACTAGGCCAAAGCGCATCAAGTTCATCATCTGTACTAGCCCCACTAAGATCAAAATTTTGTGGAATATCTCTCAGAGTTTGTTTCTTTGTTGCAACTGCTGTTTTTGCAGAGGCATCATCTGCTTCGATAGCTTTTTGAAAGTTTATGTCTTCTTTAGCAAGTTCTGCATTTCTAACTTCTCTTATTCTATTCATATGAATTGCACTAGCTTTTGACCTGTCGGTTACAGCTTTGTCAGTACCATCAACCCATGCATTACGAAATGTTCTTTTTTCGGGAATTGCAGACCTATCAATCACTCTTATTTTTGTTGCATCGTCTGGAACAGATCGTCCACGCACATGAGCAATAGCATCATCTTCTGTTTCAAATTTAGCCAAAGTTTCTGGCGTTGGAACAACTATGCTAACTCCACCGTCAGGTCTTGTGTACAAAATTAATTTTGACATTTATTGATCTCCCCAAAATATTCCTGATAAATCTTTAACGTCATAGGCACTGCCAGCATGATTCTGAGTAAAAAATCTGAACGAGCCCGCCACTGGGCTAGCGTTATAGTTGCCTGTAAACATATGGCCCATTGAATCTGCATTGTGCTGCGGCCCTGCGCCACCTGCGTAAGCATAATACGCGCCGGAAAAATCTGTAGCAAAAGTGGCAGTGCCATCCCCTGATCCGTTATCAGTCAGGCTTGTAAGATTGTAACTCGTATTAATAGCCCATGTGCCAACAGATTCAGCGCTAAACCAGACCTTCGCTACGCCAGGGTGATGCTTGAGCAAATCTGGTGGAATATAGGTGTCTTCGTTTGTTTCACCCTCTATCGCCGCCTGATCTGCTTGTGAAGGGCCACCGGCAGCATCTTCAAAAGCACAAACGGCTCCGGCTCCAGAGCTAGTTAAAACTTGACCGTCATTACCTGTAGCTACTGCAACTGGATTGCCACTCGCATCAAAACTAATAATATTACCGTCAGTTCCACCAGCCATCTTAGCCAGAGTAACTGCATCATCAGCTAAATGCGCTGTATCAATTGAACCATCAACATAATGTTCTGAATCTATAGCATCATCAGCTATCTTAGCGCCTGTTACTGCATCAGCATTTATTTTTGCAGTTGTTACTGCACTAGAAGCAATATCTGCAGCCACGATAACTCCAGAACCAATAGCAGCTACACCATTGGTAGCAATTGAAATATCACCGGAAATTACAACTGGATTAAAATTAGTACCGTCAGCAATTAAAGCAGCACCACTGGTATTAGTTCCCATTGTAAGATCATCACCCGAGACAGTTAAGTCACCAGCAACAGTTAAATTACCAGCAGAACTTAGTGTCAATTTAGGAGTAGCACTAGCGGCTGCTGTTTCAGATACACCTGTAGTAAATACTAACTTAGTAGCATTTGCATCAGTAGCAAAAGTTCCTTCTGCTATTGCATGAATACCAGCAGCAACTGTTGCACCATCTGTTCCATCTGAATCGCCAGCAGCAAATTCTATTGATGCAATAACTTCATCTGCAATAATTACATCTTCTTCAGATTTTAATTGAAATACAATAGGCTTATTATCAGCAGTTGCTACATGCGTTAGTGTAAGTCCTACATCTGCTACATGCGTTAGGGTAATATCTTGCGAACTACCAAAATAAATAATACTAGTATCTGCAAGATATAAATCATTCCACTCTGCACTGGTAGTTCCTATGTCCCTAGTACCGGCTCCATCAGGTACAAGATTTGAACCTATGCTAGTAAGGTCTGTTGATCCAACATATGTTTTAAGTCTGGAAGCTGCTGTTTTTCTATTAGTTCCCCCTGCTCCATTATCAATAATGAATAAATCCGCATCTACAATTGCTTCCCCAATATCAGTTCCACCATCAATATCAAGAGTTGTTAATGGAGTTGTTCCTGCAGTTAATCCTGCACCGGAACCTGCAAAAGAAGTAGCTGTAAATACACCCGTTGAACTCAAAGAAGCTTTTTCAGCGGCAGCTTCGCTAGCTGCAGTTTTAAAACTTAATTTTGTAGCGTTATTACTTGAACTAAAGTCACCCTCTGATACAGCCTCGATACCTGCAGCTACTAATATTGCATCTACACCTGTTCCCTCATCAGGGGCTTGAAAATTAATAGAACCTAGTATATCATTTGCAGCGATATCTGTTTCGCCTGTCTGTATAGTTAAAAGAAATGGATTATCATCACCCGTAGCTATACTCTTTAAAATTAAACCGTCATCAGGATCGTGAGTAACTGTTACATCCTGGTTATCACCAAAGTAAATAACAGCACTGTCAGCGAGATACAGATCACTCCATTCTAATGAAGCTGAACCTAATGTTGCACCGTCAGAAGCACTAGGAACGACAGATGTTTCCGCTGTAAATGTATTTGTACGAATGCCTGAAGTACCGTTGTCAATAGCACCGAAACCAGAAGTTATAGAACCTGAATCAAGTGCTCCAGTTGTAACGATACTACTTCCGCCTACACTGTGGCTTGCAAAATAAGTTGATACAGTATCAACATCAGTCATTCGCATCGTACCGGCATCGTTTATAAGAATACCATCGCCACTTGCTACAGAGGTTGTACCCCTAGCAGTACCTCCATCAATTAGATTTAATTCCGCCCCCGTTGTTGTAACCGCCGTACCTGCATAAGCAAATTTACCCGCTGAAGAAACATTAAAAGTAGCATTATCTTCAATTCTTGCTACTTCCGTTCCATCGTACTGTTGAAATATAATATCTTTTGCATCAACTAAAGGCTTGATTACTACATCAGATGAACTGTTTGTAATTTGTAACATTGGAGTTCCATCATCTTCATAGGTAATACCATGAGTTGTAGAACCTGCATCTAAAGTGATACCCCCAGCCGATTCTATATTAATAGAGTCGATTCCTGTACCATCAGAAACTAAATCTAAATCACCATCAGCATTAGAATAAATATAAGTTCCTGTATCTTGGAACATTAATTTTTCTGTGCTATTAATTAAGATATCATCTGAAAATTTAAAGTAATCTTCATCTTCCATCCAAGTCAAAACACCATCACTTGATTCACCATCGAAAGTAACTGCAATATCTGTACCAGCACTACCATCACCAATAGTAATAGCTGTACCCAAAAGCTTGGTTACATTACCGCCTTCAGCAGCAGTACCATCGTGGCTATGTCCTGTAGATGCTGCAAGTGCAGCTACAAGTTGATCAAATTCATCATTAAAATGTGCTGCTTCGATAGTAGCACCATCTACAATAGTAGATGAACTTTGTCTAGTATAAGTAGCTCCCATTATCTTCTTCCTCCTGGTACTACGTCTAATTCAAATCCCCTTATTATAAAGGGATTATTTGTAGCAGTATTTTGTGCTATTTTTATTGCTATTGCAAAACCGGAACCTACCATCAGTTGACGTAAAATAGGCGTACCAAATCCTCCATAAAAACCACTTCCATAGGCAGTAGATCCATACAAGGGTAGTCCAACTTCGCTAATAGATATTGCTGCTGGTTGAATTATATCAACATCTTCATAATCAAATCTTGCTGAAAGCTGAAAGGTCATAGTTCCTTCTGCTTCATAATTTATATTTATTCTTTTTAAAAGTTTTCTAATCCCTGGATCACCCAAAGTTAAATCAGGTGAAGTATATGTTGCAGGTATCTTTCCTCCATTAAAATCGTTTCCAGATTCTTGCCTATACACAAACCCGTCGTCATAACCACCGTGTAATATATATTCAGTATCACCGATAAAATCACTAGTACAGACGTAAGGTTTTATACCTCTTATATCAGCCCACTCCCAATTTAAATCTGCTGCAGCTTGTCTTTTTAAAACTCCAATTAAACCGGGAGAAGCTATTTCATCTTGTGCTGAAGAGGTAGGAAAAAATAATCTATATTGTGTTTTTTCTCTTATAACCAAAGAAGATATATCTGCACTTGTAGCTGCTGTTAAAGTACTTTGCACAGCTTTAGATATAGTTGCAAGTTCTACATCACCAATTTTTTCAGTAGCAGCTACAGTACGAATACCATCAGGTGCTAAAAATATAATATCACCAGCTACTTCTTGAATTGAAAATCTATTTATACATCCGATATTTCTAGAAATTGGTGCAAGCTGAAAATCTGCAATAGATGTACCAGCTAATCTAAATATAGAATTTTCACAAAAGATATACAGTTGATCTCTAAAAGCTTTTAAACCTACTACTTTATCGCCTACATCTATAGTACCCGCACCGTTAGCAGGAGTAAAATCATTTTCCGAATAAGGAGCACAAAAATCTATCTGGCTAGTATTACCTGAGTTAGCTCCTGTAAAAAATAAATGATTTCTAAATTCTTCTACAGTATGTGGATCGGACGGTGCTCCAGTACTGCTTAATAGTGTATAAGTACTACCGTCATAAATAAAAGCTTGATTATCTCCATCTGCACCTGCTATTTTTTCTGTGTTAGCCCACCTGTATTTAGTAAAATCATATCTTTCAGCATCTGTTCTATTTGTTACTATACTTGTCCAACCGGAGCCTGTACTTTTTTCTAAATGCGCTCCTCTAGCTGCAATAACAGAAGAACCTAATATTTGTATACCAAGAACAGATCCTGAACCTGATAATTCATTAGAATCATACTTACTAAATCCATTTATTCTACGATATCCACCAGTTACAGCAGGTTCAAAGTTTTCTAATTTTTTACAAGAACCGGGGGGCATAGCCAAGACACTTGTATCCTTAATTAAACCACCTTCACAAGCTACTGGAAAAGGTTGTTGTAAAGAAGTTTGTGGCATTTATACAGCCCTTATATAATTGTTAGTATTTATATTTTCTGTGCGTAGTCTTTTAATACCATCCTCATACTCTTGTAAACATAAACTAGCAGCCTGATAATCTGATCGTAAAGTATGTGCGTAATATCTAACTCTAGAAGTTATTACATCGTGATATCTAGCAGGTAGATCTGGAGTACTTGTATCTGCAGATAATTCTGTAGGTTCATCCCAAAAATCAAATTTTAAATTATATCCACCAGTCTTAGGTACTGGAGAAATTACTAATTCATTATTTAAATTTTTAGTTACAACAGATGGTGTATCATATCTATTAGGGTCACGCTTACTATCATAAGCAATATGATTAGAATTATATTCTTCCCAAGTTAAAAACTTTAACTTTTTAGCTTCTTGATCTAGAGATAAAGTTACAAAATCTACATGTACATTTTCACTAGCTTCATTGGAAAGAGTTAAAAAGGAAGTTTGCGTAGAAGGAGTAAAAGTAGTTGTGTAAGTTTTACCCCACCCTAAATTAGTAGTAGTAAATGATGTTGTAAGATCAGAATCCTTATCTGAAGAAGATCCTGCAAACACTCTTAGAGTAGTTGTAGTAGCACTTGTATCGCCCGATACAAACCTAACATTTACTCGATACGTTTCTCCCTCTACTACATCTGTCTTACCATCTGTATCGTACAGTTGAGCATCGATAGTACCATCGTTTAAAACTACAGAACCGTTATGTTCATTACTAAAAGCAGGAGTACCAGAAGTACTTGTACCTGCTGGATTACTAGAACGTGAAGTCCAGTAACTACTATAATCTGTAGTAACTGAAAATTCTCCACCCTCTAAGACATTTCTAGGTTCTAAAATCATATTATCATATTCTACATGCCTAGAATACACAACAGTTCCTACAGTTCGTGTAGCACCAGAAAGAATGCCCGTAATAGTTTCTGCTTCAAAAGTACCCGATATAGGTTCTACGACTATAAAACTAGTTTCAGAAACTTGTACAACCCCTACAGCAGAAGAAGTTCCTCCTGTTATACGTTCGTGTTTTCTAAAAGTTCCAGAACCTCCGCTTATAGTAAGTTTAATCGGATGTTTATAAGTTTCTTTACCTTGTATAAGAGCATATTCAGCAGAAGTATAATTCCAAGGCCACTCTAATTGGTGTAGATCTATATCACGAATAGCTTTGTTTATTGTATCTGCAATAAATACATGAAAAGAAGCTGTCTGACTACTCGCACCACTTGTAATAGTAGGTTCGTTTAACTCTCTCATTACATTATTAAATAAAGTCAGGTAATTCATTATTATTCCTTACAGAATAGGTGTAAATAATTCTTCGATAAATACAGATACATAAAAAGCATCTGCAGTAGCAGCTTGGGCTTTTAATATATCTGTTGCATCTAGATATATATTTAAATTATCAAGTCTTAGATAATCATCAGTAGCTATTTGTTTATCGTGTATCAGGCTGTAAGTTGCACTAGCAGAAGTATCTGTCCATTGTAAGTTCAAATTTCTAGCACTAGCATTATAATTTGCTATGAATATCTCTCGAACTATAGATACAGTTTTAGCAGGTACTGTATAAATACTGGTTAAAGTTGTTGAAGTTAAATCAACCGCTGCATTTATTAATCTTACAGGTCTTTGTAAATCACTAGTCATTATCCTCGACTTCTTTTTCTTCTTTGGGTTCATCTCCCAAAATAAAGCCATATGAACTGTCTCTAAGGAAGATTCGTATTTCAGAGATCGGCCTGGACCATGCCATATGTGACACAACTGAACCCCACCCGTATGCCGATACCATACTTGGTACTCCAATCAACTCATAGTGGTTGCGGGGGGAGTATACATACAAGGAGCCGCCGCTATTGCCGTAGATAATCGGGGAGGTTGAGAGATACAGGTCATTGCCATCCTGATCCCTACCATACCCGGCAAGTAGTCCCATCGTCGGAAAAGGCGGTTTCCCAAGACCAGCTCCTACCGCATATACGGTTTGGAAAATCCACGGCCCGTCATCAAGATCTTCAGGGTAAATAGTTGCGACATAAGGCATAGGACGTTCTTCATCTTCTACCTTCAACAGTGCTAGATCTCTACTCTTATCATAGGCCATAATCTGAGCTAAACGCCCGATAGTTCCTACAGCAGTCGAATAGTTATTATATTCCCACAGATCAATATTAACAGGTCGCCTAGTCTCAGTCTCAACCTTCTCTTTCTTTTTAGAATCCCAAACCTTAGAAAGCTTTACATAGCTCTGTATCACATGCCAGTTAGTCAGAATAAAACTTTCATATTTTTGCTGTTCATTCTGCTTGGAATAAATTACTGTTCCTGAACCCGAACCGTTTCCCAGGCGCACAAGAACTGTTGGGTAGAGCATTTCCATATGTTCCTGTTCTGGAGTTACTCCGCTCTGTTTAGGATTCGCAAAACTTACAGATGCTGTAAATGTAATAGCCATAGCTACAATAATAGCAGAAAGTATTTTCATTGTTTACTCCTTTGAAATTGTAATTATTTTATCTTTATCTTCTTCTGGAATAACTTTTTCTAAGTCTATCTCCAGTAACCCATCTTTTAATTTAGCGTTTTTAATTTCCATGTTAGATGCTAAGCAAAAGTCTTTACGAAAACTTCTATTAGCAATACCCTTCCATGTATAATCACAATTATTCTTTTCTTGTTTGTTAGCACATATACTTAGTGTATTCTTCTTTACAGTAACTGTCAAGTCTTCAGATGAAAATCCTGCAACAGCCATTGATAGTTTATATTTATTATCTTCTACTTTTTCCACGTTGTAAGGTGGATAGGTTGTTTTATTTACATTCAAAAACATTTGATCGAACATACGATCAAAACCAATGAACATTTTACTTAAATCATTCATAGTAACCTCCTGTAAATCTATACAGTACTCCTATTATAGCAAGTACTAAATAATTAAATTATATTTTAGGTAAACGGAAGTGCTAAAGTGCCATCACCAAATACAACACCATCGACCATCCAGATAGAAGCGCTTGCAGCTAAATAAGTCAAGCGACTACCTATAAAACGTCCTAGAGTGTCTCCACTTGCGACGAATTGGTGATCAGCAGCAGCAGGAGTAGACCAACCTACCGTAGCACCTGCATTGGTAGCTACATGGCTATCTACATTATCTTTGTCTACAATCCAACAACCACCTTGTAAAGTATCTGCACTTG
>Ga0208316_1001833_pt1 | contig 11756 bp, 2 predicted proteins | sample MalvireepMed_231_FD_184240 | JGI IMG/M metagenome (GOLD analysis project Ga0208316, IMG submission 184240) | Marine viral communities from the Global Malaspina Expedition - Malaspina viral metaG DeepMed_231 (SPAdes) (version 2) | ecosystem: Environmental > Aquatic > Marine > Oceanic | place... | reverse complement strand
CGCATCCTCTGGGGAAGGCTGTGATTCCAGACCAAGCACCCTTCTCATCTTTGGTGTGGGCTATCTTAACCACATCTTTATCCTTCTGAATTAAATATCCTACTGTTTTTATCACTGGGGGGTTGACCTCTTCTGGCTTCTCCCATCCTGAAGTACCTAGTATGTCTCGCCACTCCACCGTGACAAGGCGTGGATTTTTCATCTTCCAAAGATGTCTTCATCCACCTTGTTGATTAGTTTAGTTCTCAGTTCCATCATCTTGTCTTCAAGGCGATTGGCCCTCTCCTCTTTGACATCATTGCGTAGAACTCTGTTATTCAATATCTTGTTTCTCTGCTTCTGCAGCTTGGTAATCTGGCCCACAATATTCTTCCGGTAGGAGTCTAGCATGTATAGCTTGTAGTCATCACTCTCTTTGAAGTTGTCGTAGTCCTTACCTCTTCCATAGATTTCCAGTATACCCTTGTCCATGCCTACAGCAGTGCGGATGTCCTTTTCGTACTGAGAGTACTTGTCATAGGTGAATCGTTTCTTAGAGGCGGTCTCGTCAAAGAAGAATCGTCTGGCAAAGGGAACCTTGGTCCACTTAACATCACCTGTCTCTCTATGGGTAAGTCTTGCAGGTCCAATCGTCAGCACTAAGTCTGTACTTCTCTCAACGAATCTGGCTGCACCGCCCCCAAGTGTCTCCCAGAAGTACTCAAATATATCCGGTGGAATACTGACGAACCCCGCCTCTGCTCTGGAACCGCCGGAAAGCCAGTTCAGAGTGCGAGAGATTCCTTTGGTTATCGGTCCTGTCGAGGACCAGTATCTCTCTGAGGGGGGATCAGACGAACCCCACTGTGGGTCTTTGTAGATAGGTTGACCAAAATAGTTTTCGTTCAACGCTAATTCAACCGCCGGATCAGCAAACGTGGGGGTGATTGTTTGAACTGCAGCCCTGAATAGGTTATCGCTAGTGCCAAACGAGAAGGGCATAAAAGATTCAGCAGCCGTAGACATAAGATGCATGGTTGCTCTTCCGGGGTTGGCATGACCCATCATAACTGATGCAAGAGTGTCTCCAATTGCGTGGAAGAAATTGTAGCCATACGGGAGAGGAATCTTAAAGAAGGTGTCAAAGCCGGGGATGTAGATGTGCAACTGCCTTCCTCTTGTGCGCATGTCTATCTGTCTCCACCTGTTAACCCCATCCTCATCATCACCTGCAAGCACAGAGTTCAGGATGGACTGCGTAAAACTATACAGCATGATACTCCCAGCTATCTTCTGAACACGAGTCATTCCCTTCTTGCCAGTGGGCTTTCTGAACAGGGCTTGCATAAGACGCACAGTACCCTGAACAGATGCGTTGAAGAACAAGTATAGGGAGTTGAGTGCTGCGCCCTTCTCGCCTTTCTGTGAGAAGTTAACGGTAAGATTTCTAGAGATGTCAGCAGCCCTTCTCATCGCAGAGCCTTCCTCCATCCCGTTCAGAATAAAAGCTTCCTTGGCATTCTTGTAGGTAGCCAGACGCATTGTGTTTTCCACAACGGCATTGTACTCAGCCACAAAGTCGAGCGTCTTGTTCTTCCAGCGTCTAGCCCCAGCAGCCGTAGTGTCCTTGATGTAATCAGTCAAGGTTTTTTCAAAGTCCCTCACATCCTTAAAGGCAAAGAAGTCTATTCGACCACCTTGCGCTGAAAACTCTTCAGCCAATTTAGCCCATTCAGTGTCTGTCTCTTTGTCAATAATGAACCGCTTGAGTCCAACCCCTGCTGCCTTGATATCTTTGAACACCTGCTTGCCCAGCGCCTCAGTATCTTTGAACTCCCCTACTGTTTCTTTCAGACCCTGAAGGTTAAACATAGCCGTCTGGAAATCCCTGACAAAGTTTGTAAGAACAAACTCAGGGTTGATGGAAGTATGGATAGCACTAAAGTATCTGTTGATCTGAGAGGTAAGCTGAAGGAACGCACCAGAGTCTGTCATGTTGGTTCTGTTGAAAGCCTGACCAATCCTCTTGTCAGCGACTATAATAACCATCTCTTCACCATTAGCTTTGAAATGTATGTTGTAGTCTGGATTGGTTTGCTTCTTGGGGTGCATACCCAGAAGTAATTTACCAGTATCAGGAACCTGATGATCTTTAAATTGCTCCAAAGAAACCACGGTAGCAAAGTCCTTGAGGTTTTCTTTGTTGTCCTTAATTAGCTGCGCAAAAGACACGATAACTTTATTCTTTTCTATTCGGTCAATCTCATAATCCATCTGCATAATCGACCATGCCCATGTGTTTTCTGCTGGAGTGTAACGACCTACTGCCCTCTTTGATTCAGGGCCATAGACACCCAACTTAGATGGGCCAACGAGAACCTCAAAAAAATCATCAGCAACTACAATATTCTCTCCACGCAAAGGAACGTAAGTAGCTTTTGCTCCTGCGTGGTTATACATCTCAGACTTATCCATTATTTCCTGAGTAATCATTCCACTCTCAAGCTGCCTTCTCAGATTCTCTTGGTTAATTTTATAAATAAAATCGGCTGCTCTCCCAAGCTTTTCATACTTCTCTTTACCTAAAGTATTGTAGAGTCGATTTAGTTCTGCTTCAGAAGAAGTTTGTTCCTGAAAGAGAGTTCCTGCCGCTTCGTGAATCTTTCTCCACTTGGCATTTCCCACTCTCGCGTCAGCCTCTGTTGACCACATACCAGAAGCATTAGGCAACTCTTTTTCATCCGCAGCCTTTTGCTTAACTTCATTTCTATGCGGGGCGTGTTTAGCATAGAGATACATATGCAGGTCTTCTCCGCTAATCTTGTGGAGTTTCATGTAGTCAACTAATGGCTGAACCATCGTATTATGAAACGACCTTCTCAAAAAGTTGACTATGTTCTTATAAGCGCCATGAAAAAGAGAAGGCATATTCTTTTCATTAATATCACCGCCCCTACGTTTAATGGACTCTTCTAATCTTTCAAGAATGTCAAAGTAATCTACTACCCACTTAACAAAGTCATGCCCAGCAAAAACCTGATACCTTCCAAACAGTTTCCTTTTCCCTTCTATCGCATGGACTCGCTTGGTATCCCTGATAATAAAAAACTTTTCAAAGAAACTCTTAGCCAAAGGATGGTCTCTCATAAACCAATCGCTTATAAAACCTGACTCCATGTCCGGCCCAACATCCTCTTGGAGTTGGGTGAGAAGCCTGTTAGCTGAGGAAGATTCATCCTTAGTGTTAGCACCAAACTCACCAGAGTAAAGGAAGGTGTTAAGAAAGTTAGCCGTATAAACTGTACTCTCTTCTTTCGCCATGTAGGAATGTTTTCTAGCAGCAGCTTTGGCAAAGACAAGAATGTCTGCTGCCCCAATCTTCTTCGGGTTCAACCATAGCTTTAGTCTAGCCAAGCCATATAGGATTGCATCTACGATGACTCTCCAGAAAGGACTGTTGGTCATAGCTTCGTTCTCAACGATGTATGCCATAGTCTCTTCCAATAGAAGGGCTTCGTTCTTTGTATTCATTTCGGCTGTGACCCGATCATAGATGGCTCTGATTTCTGGGTCAGTGTTCACTAGGAAGGCTACCTGCTTCATCATCTTCTGGTAGAACCTTACCCCCATTACGGACTGGAATCCATGAGCGCCTATTTCATGCAACGCTACTGGGATCACCCGGTTAAGCGGAAGGTTATCAGCCACCATAGTGATTCCTGAACTGTCCATATTGGAAAAAGAAACAGCCCTTACTGCGGAGTCATAATTTTCTCGATTCAACCTTACATCAATAGGTAGTTGATCAGCGCTCTGCACCACGGTGACATACTTGAGAACCTGATTTCCATATGCTTCTATCAATGCATTGGTCACTTCTGCAACAGTAGAGCCACCTTCTTCTTTCCCAGCTAGTACAACATGAGTTGTCCCGTCTGCTGACTCTTGACTTTCTAAGACGAGGGAATATAGTATCCCCCCTTTAATTTTTCTATCTTTCTTAGCGCCAGTCCATCTTGTAGAAGGGGCATCTGAAATCTTCTCTTGCTTTAATTGATTTATCTTAGACGTATGTTCACTTATGCGAGATTCAAGTTTTTTTATCTTGTTCTCAGTAAGCTTGCTTACTTTCTGACCTCTTAGAAATACAAGTTCTGCTTGTGCAGCATCGAGCAATTTTTGAGCCTCTACTAGAGCATTTGAAATAGTAGTTTGTTTTCTTGAAAGCTTTCTCCTGTAACGCCCTCTTCCGGTTGATGTTCCACCACCCGCCATTGCTAATGTTGTATCTTGTTCTGTGGGTTCTGGTACTACAGGCCCTTTCCCTTTGGGGTAGCTTGTATGGGTAATTGTAGACTGCTTGCCCTTTGTTTCTATGGTTACGTTAACATCTTGCTCTTCCAGCACCTCGTCTGTATTAAGAGATGGGTTATCGGTATCAACCCCAGTTGGCATTGCTGGTTGCCCAAACCCTCTCTCTTTTAAAATATTAGGGGTGATTGGAAATTGAATTCTGGGTCTATTAAGATCGTGCCACTCTCTCTCATAGGACTTCGTTCCGTAAATCTTTTTCGCCTCTTCGAGAGTGTCGAATTGTCGGGTATAGTCAGGCAGATACGGGTCATTCACCTCATACACCGTATACTGATCATAGTATTCAGCATCTCTTCTAAGATAATAGAAAACAACTTTATCTATGATAACTCCATAGGCATTCTTCCATCTTGCAACTGGAGTTGCTCCCAAAAATTTACCACCAACGATAGAAGCCTTGATCTTTTCATCGTTATATAAATCTTGAACCGCCCTCATCATGGTTTCTGTAGCATCTTCGGACGCAAGGTCTTGGCTTCTAACAAACTCCCAGTACCGTCCTTCAGCCCATGCAGGGGATTGCGGTCTTCCCTCAAAAGATTCTGGTCTTAAGTTTTCAGGAACCCTTTCTATAAGCAGAAGTCGTAACTCATCCCAACGATCCTTGATCATTGGATAAATACCTACAGTCTTCTTTGCCCTCGGTGTTAGTTTCCCTTCTACAACTCCACCAACAATTATAGGAGAGGATTTCAACCCTCTTCCAACACCTTTTATTATTTCCTCATTGCCTTTAGCAGGAATCCACTTCCCGTCTGGAGTTCTCAAAGAACTTATTAATGTAATGTCCAAATCTTCTGAGCGCTGCTTTCTAATTCTAGCTTGCTTTTGAATCCTCGGCTCCTTCCTGTAAGCCTTTACGATTCTTTTGACATATTTATCAACACCCTCTCTATATTTAGATGCTGATGGGGGGACAGTGAGGCCATCCTCCTTCCCTTTTGTTTCATAATGTCGTTTACCCCATGCCATTATGCTCATGCCCTCATTATCAGCGTTATACGCAGCCAACAAATCGGCATGTCTTCTGACATAATCGCCATACTGCTCACTCGTAATAGGCCCAGCCATGACAGACTCAAGGATATCTTTAGATGGGCCTTTGCTGGGAAGGACAATGAGGGGTCTACCCCTATGAGACATATCAGACATAACTTGGTATACACGAGGCATACGGCTATTGATTATCTCATCTCGACGTTTTACATAGGCTTTCTCGGTAATTGTGTCTTTGGCTTTAGATGCTTCTAACTTAGCCATCTCTTGTTCTATTTCTTTGTCAACAACATCGAAAGCGCTTGCTATCTTGGCTCTTCGTGAAGAGATATCTCGATCCCCACGCTGGGCTTGAACTCTTAGTTTATTTTCTATCTTATACAATTCGTTCATTTGAATTCTTCTGACACCTTCTTCAGAGAACTTCTGAACGACTATATATTCTTTAGGAATGGTAAGCTTTAAAGCGCCTCTCTCTACGACATAGCCATCTCCTTTTTTACTTACTACGTTATAGGACTTATCAAGAAGTTCACCAATCGCCTTTTCAATTTGCAAATGAGTTTCTTCTATCTCTTGCCCCGCTAAGTCCAGTTCAAAAAGAGTTTGAAGATTCTTTAGTTCTGCAGCTTTAATAAACTGTTCTGCTGTTGGTTTAGCTTTAGGTGGTCGAGGGATTTTTTTATACGTTATGACTCGATCTAGAACATTCCTAATTGCAGTCATTACCTCTTGATCTATAGTTTTCTTGCCGGGGAAGAGTTTCCCAAAATACTCGTGGGAGAGCCATCCCATTTCATTAGCCTTATCAAATAACTGTTGATCAGTCATTCCCTTCCAAATATATAGGGTTTCAAAGTCAGCAGTAGTTAATGGCTTTTCAGTAGCCTTGCGTCTTTCGCCTTTGAAAAGTACCCCCCTTCCTAGCCTTTCCTCTCTAACTTGAAGTCTCCATAGTTTTTCAGTTAATTTAGAAACTTTAGAATCTTTCTGGCTAAACACTTTAGACCAAATGTGGGGCGTTAAAGTAACCTTTGTGCCTTTGGTAATCTCTCTAGGTGTGATGGGTGGGGTAGATGCACGGGCAATAAAAGACTCCTGAGTTTCATCATATCCGAATGGGGCAGCAGCCCTCCTACCTTGACTTACACTATTCCTTAAAGAGCGATATACCTGCTCTGCATCAACCGCTGCTCCTTTGGGAACAGGTAATTCCACATTCACATTCTCAGGGTCTGTAAGAAACTCCCTATGCTTGTTAGCAAAATTGGTGACAGTATCTATATCCCCCTGAGTAAAGTAAGCATCCGCTTCCTTGAGCAGGGGCTTGAGTTCCTTTTCGGGAAGGTCTGGGAAGGCTGCTTCAACATCGTTAAACCTTACTGCTGCCTCTTGTTGAAGTTCTTCAATAGTTCTTGCTAAAGCTTCTGTCCATGCGCGGTCAGGGGTCGCCCCTACATTCAAGATGTCTCGATACCTAGCTTGGAGCCTACCTAAAGAAGTGTAGTCTTCCTGTGCTGCGTCTGATGGGGTTTTGAACCAAGTGGCCTCAATAGGCTCCTCTTTAACATCCAGCCCTTCTAAAGTAATAAACGATGCTCTTCCTTTTCGTCTTACTACACCAACAAAGTTGGAGCGTATGCTAAACCTTTGTGCTATTTCAGCCAACTCTGCAATAGGTATATTCTTAATCAGCCCATGCTTTCTTTTAAGATCGTCCAGTGCAGCAGCTAATTGAACATTCCTTTCATCATCAACGAACTGTTCCATCAACACCTGATCAGAACTGTCATATAAAAAGAGTCTTTCTGGAAGCTGGGTTATCTCAGTTCTTTTGGGTTCTCTTAATTCAAACTCGGCGTTTCCTTCCTCATCTAAAACCACATTCCCTTGTTCGTCCCTTTTAAAAACAACGATCTTTTTCCTTATTGGTTTTTGTCTAACCACATAAGTGCCAGCAGGGGAGACAGCTACGATATCCTCAACCTTTCTGTTGGTTCTTGCAGCGATTTCTTTTTTCAACTCGGCAATAGTTGTGATTCCCCAATCAGGATACTCTCTCTGCTCTTCGTAATAATCAAGATCGTAAAGACGCTTCTCTCCGTCAGGAAGGAATTTCTCTAAAAGCTTTTTAACTGTGCCTCGTGGTCCTTCTGGACCTGCAGGATAAACAAAGTTATCCCCCATGTCGCTTATTCCAAAAGCGTTCCACACCAGCCCCCAAAACATTTCAGACTCTTGGTACTCTACAACCTCTTTCTGTGTGGGATAGGGAATATCCCCGACTTGTTCAGCGGTGGTGGGAGTTACAACAACAGCACCTTCTTGATCATCCTCTGTCGGAACAGCCGTTGCTGCCTGTTGCTCTGCTGCTGCATCTATCGCTTCTTGTTTAGTGTCAAAGCCAACCGTTCTCTTGGGCTTCCTCTTTACTCTTATAACTGCTGGCTTAGTAACTCTGCGCCTTTCTCCTTCAACATATGAAGGGAACGGCTGATCAGCCTCTACATCGGTAGTCTCAAAACCAATGCGTCCTGTTCTTGCTTTCTTCTTAACTGCTCTAGCTGCTGCTCTAGCTTCGTCAACACCTAAGTCTGCTTTTCTTTTCTTTTCTTCTAAGTCAGTCCTTGCAACTTCATCAAGCGCAGCTTCTCTTTCGGATGCCCTTACTGTTGCAGCCTCTATCCTAGATGCAAGCTGTCCTGTGATGGCAGCGTTCTGAGGAATTCCATATCTGGATAGAAGGTCAGCTACTTCAACAAGACTGGCTGGAGTATTAAGCAGTCTAGGATCAAGGGCTAAAGCTTGCTCTAAGACTTCTAATGTAGACTGAAGAGCCTCTAGCCTCTTTTTTTCTTGTACGCTTTCTCGTAACTCTCTATTTGTATCCCTGTTCTCATTAAAAATAAGAGCCTGTTCCATAGAAACATCAGCGAGAATCTTCTCACCTATGAACTCTCTAATGGCTGCGTCTAACGCAAACCTGTCAAATTCCCCTTCTAGACCTAACTCTTCTGTAGTAATGTTTTTCCCAACAAGTCCTTTCCCTTTGAGAAGAGCCTTAAGTTTTTTCTTGGCAACAACAATACGATTTCCGTCGCCATCAAATAAATCCTTCCCTTTGTATAGGTCAAGGTAGCTATCTAAGAGAAGGTCTTTCTGGTACTGTTCAAGATCAGCATCAGACTGCACCTCTGCAAGGGCTGCTTTGTTCTGTCTTGCAAACTCCAAACTAGCCAGAAATGCTGTTTCCACATCTCTCTGTAAACTTCTTTCCGGAGAATCTTTGGAAACATTAACTGCGGTTACCGTATTTAGTGTGGCAGTTGCAGCAGCATCAGCTTCTATAGTGGGCGCAGCAGTGGTGGTGGTAGCGGAAGGCAAAACTGTTCCGTCTCCCACATCTCTGCCAAAGCTTGTGTCTACTGGAATATCCTGACGAGCAAGCTGTGCCTCAAGATTTGCGTCAGACCTAGCAGCATTTTCTATCTTTTGTAATCTTCTTTTTTGAGTGTTGCTTAGAGGGGTGGCATCCTCTGCGGGAATATCGAGGACTTTAGAAGCTTCATCTGTGGTGGGGTTGCCAGCGTTAAGAGCGCTGTTCATCTCTGCGTCTTGTTGGACGGCTGCTGCTCCTAGACCTTTAATTCTTGGGTCTATTATTGGAGTAGTAAGCCCTGCCCCTGTCAGATCGCGTAAAGGTGCGGTAGTGGGGTCTTCAGTGGGATACGTTGGGAATCCTGCTCGTCTTGAACCCGGTCGGGTTGGAGCAGTTCTAGGGGGATACAGTTGACTGGTATCAGTAACTGTATATTCGCCTTCAGCAGTACGCTGAACTGGCGGAGGGGGAATGCTTACGCTTGCTGAAACATTAGCCAAAGCCCAAGCTTCATTAATACGATTAAATTCTTCTTGCGTTAGTGTTGCGTCACGCCTGACCTTGCGTCCACCTACGCGACCAAAGCCACCAAGTAATGTACCGAGGAGCGCTCCACCTGCTCTGGCTTCCATGCGCTCTGCAACTTGGTCAGCAGTAATAGGAACTATGCCGTAAGCCTTGGCTACATAATCAGATGCAAGTCTATTCTCATTGAGGTAATTAACCGTGAATGCTTCTATGACTGTCTGCCAGTCTTCAACAAACATTTCGGTTGTGCCTAATTCAAGTGCGCGATAAAGTCTACTTCTCCATTTCTTATCACGCAGGAATTTGTTGGCAATGGCGCTTCCAAATTCTTGGCTTTTGCCCATGTTTCGGATGATCTTAGAACCGGGCCACATATCTAGTGAACCAGCTAAGAGTCCTGCTAGACCTGTAACAGCAGGATTGTTTTCTCCAGTCTCCGCTAGGGCGCTAGAATAAATCTCGCCTGTGTTAAGAAGCGCACTACTTAATATAACACCAGCAGTAGCACTTCCTCTAGCGGTGCTTCTAGCTATCTCTCCGGTTGGAAGGGTGTACTTTGCACCGGGCATTCTCTTGAGAGCATTTGCGACAGCAAGTCTTGCTCCTGCTTTAGCGCCTCCAAAAAGCAAAGTCCCAAAACCCATAGTACCTAAAGAACCAAGAGCCATAACCGCAAGGTTGGGAGCCTGTTTGACCGCTTCGTTGATTCCCCACATAGCATAGGAGCCTACAGTTCCTTCTTTCTGCGCTTGTGCAAAACTATGCACTCCAGAATAAAGAGACTCTAGCCCATGAATGTGGTCGTACATCTCATTGACGGTACGACGAGCAGCCATTCGATGGCTTCTTGCTGCATCTGCAAAACCAGCTTTATCAAGCAGTGACGCTCCTACACCTTGTAACCATGCAGGAACACCCTGCATCTGGGTGACACCGATCTCAAAAGAAAGCCCTAGATCAGACCGCGCTTGTGGGGGAGCCTCTCCCAGTGGTGGATCAAGGAGCGGAATTGGCCTTGAAACTAAAGCCATTAAATCATCCTAGCCTTTGCTTTAGCATCCGCTGCAGCTGCGATTTCTTCCATAGACTGGCTACCTAAAAGTCGTTCAGCGGTTGCCCCCAGACTCTCAGATGTCGGAAGCCCCTGATCTGCAGCAGCTATAATTCCTCTTTGTGGAGCAACTCTTAAAGAGGAAGTGCTTTTATCATCCACTACTGAAGCGCCAGCTTCATCTATTAGGGTTTTCATTTTTAAGATTAGGGCTTGGACTCTGTTTATCTTTTCTGTAAGTGAAGGTCTCACTGCTCCTCCAGCCCCGCCACGAGCCGGATGATCTCTTTGTCTTATAAGATTTTTAAGTTCGGTATCAAGTCGGGGAAGAAGCCATTCAGGATCGCGCCATTCAGCGCCTTGTGTCCCTTTAGGACCCGGTTTCCCCGGACGACCCTGATCAGCAATCGCTTTTTTAAGAACACCTACCTCAAGATTAGCTACATCTATTCTATCTAGAGGGTCTCCAGCTTGGAAACTAAAACGAGGCGCTACAACACCATCCCCGTCATCTACTGTGTCATCGTCATCAACAGTAACTGTTCCTTCTCTTAGGTTTGGATTTGTAACAAACTGTTCTATGACCAAAGTAACCATTTTCTGCCGTTCGTCGCTGGGAAGAGTAATTCCTAAAGCTTTAATAGCTTTGCTAATTCTTTCTTCTGCTATTTCTAAAGCACCGCCCTTTTCTTGCTTAAGGGCATCAACAAAATCTTTCCACTCCTCTTCTCCCCTCATTGACTGTGCAACTTCGGCATGAACAGATTGAGCGGTTCTAGCAAGTAATCTGCTAAATTCCTGCGGGGGGCCAACCTCAAGGCCAGCGCTTGAAGCAAAAGAGGTCCAAGAAGATATAGCGTTTTGTTCGGCTCTCCATGCTTTCAGATATTGTGGGGAAGACATATCGGTATTTGATTCTATCCAAGCCTCCATCAAATCTTTAGCCGTTTCTGCGTTTGCCTCATATGTAGCCTTAAGAACTTCATGCTGTTTTGTTAATATACCCGCTGCTTTCTTATCTGCTAATTCTGTGTCGTATTGTGTTCGCCACAATTTTTGTCGCGCTTTCATCTCTCTATCTAATTCAAGGCCAGATTGGATGAAGGCTCTGTCTTCTCCTCTTATTATGGCTTCTTCTCTTCTTCCTTCTGCTCTGATTGCTGATGCTTCGGCTCTTCGCTCTGCGCGTAATGCTCTATTTTCAGCCCTCGTATCTGCTTCTGCAGCCATCGCCCCTTCGTAGGCTTTACCACCAATATCTACTTGCCTTAAGAGACCTGTTCCTAGTTCGTCTAATCCTCTTGCCCAATTAATACCTGCTCTAGCCATTAAGCCATCTCCAAGTCAATATCCGTCATGTCTTCCCCAACTGGCATACCCATGCTTGGCATTGCTTGCTCTGGTGGGTACTGTCCTCGTAACGCATTGGCAGCTAACTTCATTGAGCCA
>Ga0208316_1001832_pt1 | contig 11758 bp, 12 predicted proteins | sample MalvireepMed_231_FD_184240 | JGI IMG/M metagenome (GOLD analysis project Ga0208316, IMG submission 184240) | Marine viral communities from the Global Malaspina Expedition - Malaspina viral metaG DeepMed_231 (SPAdes) (version 2) | ecosystem: Environmental > Aquatic > Marine > Oceanic | place... | reverse complement strand
GCCTTCTTCCCAAGCAGGAACAGCACCAACACCAGTTGAGGTTAATACATGACCGTCTGCGGTTGTTGCTAGTCTTGTTAATTTTCCACTTGCTGCACGATAATAAACATCACCTGTTGCATCTGATCCCTGAGTCATAGTAGGATCATCTATGATCCATCCAGATTCATCATTTATTGGCGTTCCTTCAACCAATCCTGTTCGAGCTAATAATCGTGCCATCTCAATCTCCGTTGTTATGCGTCATCTATGACTTCATAAGAAATGAAAATATCCGCAGTTGCTGGATTTGCACCAGCTTCTATGTTATCATCTTCCATCAGATAAATTGGCTTATCCAAAACAATCAAAACGTCATCTGCCGGGACATTAACTGTCGAAGCAAGGAAATGAACACCAGCTTCATCATCTCCACCTGCTACACCAGCAGATGTAAATGCTGCCTTTGTAATTGATACAGAAACATCAGTTGCAACACTTGCATGAGTATTTGTAACGGATATGTAGTTAATCTTAAGCAACTTATTAGTTGCAACTGTCAGCATAACAGTTGTTACATCTGTACTAGCGAGAGCTTTCCCGATCGACTCACCATAGATGCTGGTTACACTTACTATATTTGGGTTTGCCATTTTTATTCCTTTCTATGATCCAAAAACGATTGCCATTGCAATGGCTTTTCCAGTTGTAAATGGTAGTGCGATGGCAATCCATGTGGTATTACCAAGATCGTAAACCCGCAGGTTATTCGCAGATGTATTAAAATATAACGCACCATCAATCAGAGTAGCTCCATCATTATCTACCGAGGGGTCAGAGGACTTCGCGCCAAGATAGCGATCATCAAATGAATCATAAGTTGTTGCAGCCGTATCTGCCCAATACTTTGCAGAGTACCCAGCATTATCAACTGTACCAGCAGTATAAGTTGCCCAATCTTTTGCGGAGCCTTCTCCTGATTGACCGCGCCCAAGTGTCCCTAATGCCCATTCTTTTGAGGACATATCCCCGGAAGAAGCCCCAGTAACATCAGCAGCAGTCTGAGTTGCCCAGTTTTTTGCTGAACCTCCTGTACTAGCCTGAGTCCCTTGGGCATACTCCTTTGCAGAGTAACTCGTTCCATCAACATTTCCCGAAGTTTCAATTGCCCATTCCTTTGACGAACCGTGCGCTGCTGTATCAGTTATCCCTGTCCCACCAATTGCCCATGCTTTTGCAGAGTGATCAACTGTATCTACTGCTCCACTTGTGGTTGTTGCCCACTCTTTTGCTGCCCCCCTCCCAGCAGTTGTCGTTACCTCAGTACCCCCGACTGACCATGCTTTTGCAGATAACTCATCACTTATCGTAAGCGTCCCGGTTCCACCACTTACTGTTAATGTTCCACCACTGTCAGTAGCGGAAAGAGTCATAGTTGTTGTGGCAGGAACTGTTTTAACATAAAACACCGCACTTTGTATAGACCCATCTGTTGCATCTGTAACGGCCCCTGATGTAAGACCTGCTGGTAATGTAACGGTACTAGCATAATCACTATTTCGTATTACACGGAATCGGATTGCAGTGAATGGAGATGTTACTGTAAATCCATGTGCCTTCTCGAATGTAATGACATTTGCCGCTATGCTAGGTATCCCTGCGGCTGTTTCACTTTTTGTATCTTTCGAGACGAAACCAGTTATTTTTGATGCCCAATCCTTACTCTGAAGAGAACCATGCAATGCAGAATACCCTGTAACTGTTCCTCCCGCATTAGTAAACAGAGTATGTCTGATTTCATTCGACCATTTCTCTGCATCTTGTATAGAAGCAAACAAGTCCCAATTTGATGTATTAGTCGGTAAATTACTTGGGTCTGCGGAAAGAGAAGCAGTTGCATTACTGTGGAAATAGAGATTCCCATTAGCAAGGTATCGAACAAGATCATTCTGATTATATGTCACTCCTGCGGCCCAAGTCCCCCTCCAAGTTGCCCCGGCAGCACCTTGTGATCCGGGTGCACGAACCTCAACAAGGTTTGCAGTTCTTCCTATAGTATTCCGTAAACTCATGTTGTCACCTCTTTTGATAGGTAAACACGACCTTCCATCAATCTGTCAACAGTAGTACCAACAATCACTTCTATATCGTAAACCGCTCCATCAAACTGGGAAGGTGTAAGTGCAGCAGTATTAACCCCAGTAATCGCCAACACCAAATTAGGGGAAGTATCCGCCTTTGTAAAATCTATTATCTTCTTTGTAGTATCCGTTGAACTTGTGACATCAGATGGTCTATTCGCGTTATCAGTCGTATATTCGCTATCCCCCCAAGCAATCAATGTCCCACCATGACTTTCCCTAATCTGCATACGGATACTATAACCTCCGGACCCAAGAAGAATCAAGACTGAATCAGAATCCTTGTATGAGATATCCAACCCGAATGTGGCACCCTGCTCAATGTTGATGTCGAATTCTCCTGCACTCATCTCCACACCCTCATACTAACCTGATTACGACCTTTTGCGAGTGATCCAGAATTAAATCCTTCTTGCTTTCTCGCTTCAGCAGCAATCTCAAGAAACTTAACCCTGAATAACTGTGCCTTATCCATATTCCTCATCTGCGATTCCTTGAGATATGCCCTATCTAACGCCCCATAAACCAACGATTCATGATAAGACTCAGGAATTTGTGGGGTAGATGTATCAGAAGCTAATGCAATGGGGTTAAGAACGCCCTGCACCCTTAGTGTTTGCGATACCTTAGTAGACGCATCTTTATCAATGTAGACATGTTCTTCATTGCTTGGGAGAGGAAACACTCTGAAGGTTGTTGCAGAACGCTGAGACATTACAAACCCCTCGATCTGTCCATGAGAATCCCGCCATCTTGTAGGGGAACCAGCATCAAGATTTGAGAACGGAGATGGAGTTGAACCTAGAGCAGTTCTCACATAAATCGAACTGTTTTTGTACTTGTTTGATGCGGCATCAAGATCGGATTGTGTATATGCGGCAAGTTCCCGTCCATCAAGTGTGACACTTGTGATCTCAAGAATTGTAGAATCCTTAGTGTAGACTGGTCCGGTTTCTACAACTGTGACAGTCTCGCTTGTTGTCTGAGAGACATTATCTGGGAGAAGATACTGGAAGGAAGATACAGAAGTAGTATTAGATGGGACACTTGTGACTAAATGCCCACCTTTTCTGTAATTATCGGTTGTATCAGAGATCAGCACACTATCCCCAACAGCAAGAGTATGTATAGCAGGAGCAACCAATGTAACTGTTATTGTCCTTCCAGAAGTAGTCAAAACTGCCAAGGTTCTGCGAGTATCAACAGTCACAAGATTAGCGGTGACATCAGCAGCAACTATCTTGGCAAGTCTACAGAACTCCATCTGCGCCTCGTCAATATACGCATTGATCTCGTCATCCTTCCATCTATCGTTCTTGGAGTCTTGAAGATAACGCTCAACACTCTCGCGCAGTTGTTTGCGAGTCATCCTTTTTTGCTTTTCCAGTAGTTAATCTGACGTTCCCTCGCTTTTGCTGCCTCTAGTGTGGCAAATTCCCCTAATCTCTTACTTCCATTCTTAGAGTACAGAACCCATTTGGGTTTCTTACCCTTTCTTGAAACCTTCCTAATCATTCTACAACAAATCTATGCCCATTTCTGACTCTCCAATATCTTACGTCTCTTCTCGGTCATCTTTTGAGGATCATGTATCATCCCCTCGTCTTTTGACCTAGCCCCCTTTTTGGGCTTCACCAATGGCATATCAGACGGTGTCCCTGTGGTTGTCTTCTCTGCGATCTTCACATAAACAGGCTTAACTTTTTTATGTTTTTTCTTTGCAGGAGGTATTTTTTTACCCTTTGATGCTTTAATATCCTGTTTCTTGCCCTTCATCCCCATTTGCACAGAAGGTTTCTTTTTCTTCTTGCCACCCGTTCTTCCTTTGCGAAGTTCCCGCTCCGTTGTAACTTCTGTCCCTCCTTCGTCCTCAATGTATTTCTTTTTTTGGCTATATTTCCTTGGACCTCCAGCAACAAGATGCTTGGTTTTTCCTTCTGGGCCAGTTCCCTTTGGGAGGACTCCCTTCGTAAAACTCCAAGTTTTACCATAAGGTCTTGGACGAGGTGGGAGAGGCTTCTTCTTTTTAGGTTTTTCCGGTTTCTTGGTGGCCATGATATCCTTATTTCTTGGTTCCCGGCTTCTTCCCGGTTTTGGGCTTCTTCTTCTTTTTCTTATTCTTTTTGGGCTTCTTACTGACAATATGATAAGGCATTTTACTACGCTACATGAATTTGTTGTCGTTCTGCACGTTCCCGAATAACCCCCATCTTCTCCTTCAGGTCTTTTGCCCTTCCTTCAGGAAGCTTGAGAATCTGTACATCAAAACGGTTTGCCTCATACTCGATCCCCGGTGCTCCCGGTTTCGGTTGTATTAAGCGTTTCTCCTTTGCATCAAGAAGAATATTAAGAAAATCAACAGGAATTGCACGTCTGGATGCCCTTGGAATCCAGATTGTATCTCCATTCAAGGTTACAGACTGTGGATACATATACGCAGCTTGATCTCCGTACCCTAACACGATCACTGCATAGCCTTCTGGAACATTACCCAAGTCCTGATCAACTGACATAGCAATGATATCTCCATCGGGAACTGTAAAATCAAGAGACAGATTCTCATCATGATGAGTCTGTGCTGATTTTATTACCGTATTGTTAATGCGCGGCATATCTTCAAATTATTGCAGATACCGGAAGTCCACTAGCAAAAAGACCAACCCATCTTTCGGAGTCTTCCTGCATTCGACTTCAAACCGTATCTTGTTATAGCGGCTATCCAACGGGAGGAAACAAGTCTCAGGAGGATTCCTCCATTCTCCTGTTTCAGCTAAATCAGCCGCATCAATGTAGAACCCCCTCTCCCTGTATGGAGAGACTCTCCCAACATAGGCTTTTACACCTTCCCCGAATGGGATCGAACATACTAAACGAATCTCGGAGGGCAAAACCCCCAACGGGAGAGTGAGGTCATACTCGTAATAAGGATTGACCCTGCCTTCCGATACTTTGGCAATGTCCTCCTGAGAGATTCGTATGAGTCTGTACGGGGGCGAGTAATCATTGTAAATGACTACCCGTTCCCCCGTTGTCGTTATACTCCCTATAACGTCACTCAATTAGCTTACGCATAGTTGGATGCGCCATGTTCGATACGAACAAGCCAGTTATCTTGCAAAATCTTGCAACCATACCAATATTGGTATCCAACACTCCCACGTTGACCCAACGGGTCTTCAGCAGAAGGTTTGGGAGACACAACAGTTGGAGTAACAGCACCCTGTCCAGACAAAGACACACAACCTACTGCGTCCCTTGCAAAGATAAGAGTCTGATAAATTGCAACTTTAGTGGCATCAAGTGTAGCATTACGAAGCCCTGCAACAGCAGAACCACCAACCTCGCCGGAATTACCCGGAAGTGCAGTAGCAAGTGTGGTTGCAATAAAGCGAACCAAACCGACTTTACCAATCTCACCAGACAAGACTGCGCCGTAATTTGCATACTTCTCGACAGGAACAAAACCCTTGATTGCCTCAATATCACCACGAACATCCGGATGACAAATCCCGAAAAATCCCTCTGCGACAGGTTCGGTAGCATCTAAAGAAGCGGGTTTAATCACACTTGAGATTTTAACCGCATCCTTGCCTTCCAAGGTATTTACAGCATTCGAGATATTCTTGGCATCAGCAGTATCAGCTTCGGTAAAAGCAACTCCATTACCGATACCTTTAACTACAGTTGCCCTTGTAGTAACACCGCCGGGATAAATGATATTCGTTCCCGCTTTGAACACATTGTAAGCCAATGTATCCATCGTCTCAGCCATCTGAATTGCCTGACGCTCAGTGATCTGCTGAACAATCGGATCAGTTGAGAGAGCCATCATGACATCGGTGACAGGAACCCACTTCCCGTATTGGGAAAGCGTTAGTGAGATTGTGGTCTGTTGAAGGGTGTCCGATGCCGGAGTCACTCCCTCGCTCAATGCCGTTGTATCAACAGTGAAACGCTCATAGCGTCTCCAACGGACATCTTTCCCCTCATGAAGGGGTTTTGTATCCCTCTGCGCGAAACGCGCCATAGTAACCAACTTCTTGCTGATTACCAGAAACTTCTTTTGAATAGTGAAAGCATCTGCATCGCTGAGTTCTCCATACTTCGCTCCAAAACCGGAGGTAGATTGGAGAGTCCCAGTTCCGCCCTTAGTGCCAGCAGTAAAAGCCATCTTAACCTTTCATGTTAAAGCTTTATTCTGGATCGGGGATGGAATCCCACAAGGCATCCCCCGTAAGCTCCCCTTGCGGCTTGCTTGCACGAGATGCACTACCTTTTACAAGTCCTTGCGCGGCTTGTCTCCGTTGATTTTGGCGTGGAGTAGGGGAGGGTTCCTCCTGTTGGGGAAGATGTCTTTTCTGCCCAACTTGAGTCTCAAGATATGCGTTGAAAACCTCAGCCTTCTCTTCCAAATCTCCTGTGTCCATTGCGCGGTAGCGGATTTTTGACTCATTCACGAAATCGTAAAACTTCGGGTCATTGTCAATGTCTTTCCAAACTGTACCTACAAGTTTGTCAAGTTCCGCAAACATTTGCTGACGGGAGATGTAGTCTCCTAACTCACTGACGCTATTGCGGAGTTCCTCAATCTCTTCCTTGGAAGATTCGTCCTTTGGGGCAAAACCCTTCAGTGAACGTGCAGATTCCCGCTTTGCGATTTTGTTTGCGACTGCCATTACTTCGGGGTATTCCCTCAGTATCTCGCGTTCCTCATCGCTCCAGTATCGCTCATCGTCAAATGGGTCGGGTTCCTCTTTCGCTTTTGTCTCGAACTGTTTGAGCTTCTCCTGCATGTCACTCATCTCTTGGAGTTGCTGCCTGATCTCAATCTTCTCCAATCTGAGTGACTCTTTCTCCTGCTTCAGGGAATGTACCTCATTCCCCCTGCGGGAGTGGGATGCTTCAAGGTTCTTGTAGCGATCCTCCCAGTCAACTTCCTCCTCCTGAGTCTCTTCCTCTTCTTCCTCTTGAGGTTCTTCCTCAGAATCAGGTTCCTCGTACTCTTCCTCAGTCTCGCTCTGTTCTATATCTTCGACAGGTACGGACTGTTGCTGATCCTCTTCATCATATTCGGGAACATCTTCCCAAGATACTTCTTCTGCCATTTGCCCCTATTTGTGATTATTTACGGGGTGAGCTTCACTCTCCCGAAGGAATACCCTTCTGTCCCTTTTCTGCCAGCTTTCGCGGCAACGACACAATCTCCCTGAATGCTCTGATCTCTCCGATCAGGGAATTGGCCTTGGACTTATCGGTTTCACTTGAAATAAGATTTGCCGATAAAACTTCTTGCCTCTCACTTATAAGAGACTCGATATACTTTGAAAACGCAAGCCATCTCGGATCAGTCCGAATGTTTGCGATGTAATTCCCAGTATCTGATGGAATCATACTACTTATGCAGCACGACTCATACCTTGTTGCGGAGGTCCACCTCCTTGTGGGGGTCCGCCTCTTTGCGGTTGGCCTCCCCCTCCAGCCTTACGAACATCAGCTTGTTCCTTATTTATATTTTCCTCCGTCTTCTTCAATTGCTTATCTTCTTCCTTGCCCATCATCTCTTGTTGTATCTCTTGAGCCTGTGCTTGCTGAACCTCTTCCTGAATCAAGATTGAATCATCAGAGAAGTCAACATCATTTGTAAGTGTGTTGCCTTGAGTCATTAGAATCTCACGTTCATTGATCTCACGTTTCCTCTCATCAGAACTAACAGCAATCTTCTCTTGCAGCAAGGATTGAAGACGCATTATCTCTTGTTTCGCCGCAATCTCCGCTTGTTGCATCTGTTGCATCTGTTCTGCCGTTGCCTGATCCTTCTGCTGCTTCTCTTCCGGAGTGAGAACCATACCTTCTGGTTCAAGACTGAATGCGCGGAATACTGGTTTTACGAAACTACCCATATCCACATACTCCCTCAAATCAGGATTTTGTGTAAGCACTTGCATCAATGACAGCAACTGAGTGTTATGAACCTCTTTTGCGACATATTGCATAAACCCGGTTGATTCGCAGTCATAATCACCCTTGAGTGAAGAATCCTCTGAGTCAGACATCACCCAATGATAGATTGCTTGTATATTCCTTGAGATCATATTACTCACAGAACGGACAACCTCAGCAGTAAGCTTATTTGCATTTGATTGCAGAATCGACATTCCTGTTGCAGTCTTCGTCTGATACTGAGCCGATTCTCCCAATCCTATTGCAGACTGTCCTGAAGCAATATCCGCTTGTCTTTCAAGTAAGTCGATCAATCTGTCAAGCCCCCCGGTTACATCAGGGATTATCACAGAACGATATGCAGACTGAACATCATTTCCGGGGCGAACCTTAATAACCTTACCGGGATAGATGTTCTCAATGTCTTCTCCCTCGTCAAATGCCTGTGGATCAACAACAGACATAGGATTTGATGCGAGAGCCTTGCCCTCCACCATCTGAGCAAAAGCAAAGTTGGTAATATCCTGCAAATCACGAATAGAGAAGAAAATCCCATCACCCCAGACACTCTCTGTGTTTCTCTCCCAGTAACAGAAGTCAAATGGAATCCTCCCATCAAACGGATTTGTGACAACCCGAAGAACCTTGTCTCCACAAGAAGTGATGCAAACAGATATGTTTGTCCCCTTCATCTTCTTTGAGACATCCATATAAGGTTCCAAGTCTTCGGCAGGAATATCTCCCCACATCTCCAAGACCTGATACTTCTTAATGCGATCTCCCCTATGCTTGTTATACCGTGATGGAGACTCCGACTGATCTGCTCCCTCATCAATTCCAAGCCCTCTCTCCAAAACCTCCTCTATCGCTTTCTCAATGAAACCATTCTGTTGGGAAAGATTTCTTAGTTGCTGCGCCGAGTAGAAAGCTCTTTGTATAACCCAGTCACAATCATCTATAGATTTAGCTTCAGGGTTGGGGAATATGTCCCACAAGGAAACCCTTTCAATCATCGGGATCATCTCCGATTCAAGGAGGTCTTCCGCCTTGAGGATTTCAGGGTCTTGTCGTGCTGTTCGGTAAACAGGATAATTATAATTCTTGAGAACAATAGACTTGGTTATCCCCGTCCCATACAAGCACATCTCAAGAACAGTATCGCCGATAACCCCGATATAATCTGTCTTACGAAGGATATCCCGTATGATATTCTCCATACGTTCTGCCCTTGTCTTGACCTCTTCAACAACCTCACCCGGAGGAAGCTGCTGAAGATCAGGGGCTGCAAACTTAGGATTGTAATTCGGGGAAATTGTGAATGGAATCTTCCCTGACTCGAAAAGCAGGGAAGTTATCTTTACCCGTGCAGAATTCACACGCCTACGAACAAGATGGATGAAAATACCATTCTTCTTCGCCAAGGACAAAACCCTGTCAACCCTTTCGGGATGCAAGGCTCTGTAAGCATCATATGCTCCACGCCACGTTTCCTCATCCTCCTGACGATACTCTTTCGCCTGAAGGAAATAGTCTTGCACAAGCTCCGCAAGACTATCCGTTGTAGGAACCTTGGACCCCCCCACTTCCAATGGAGGAGTTTCCTCTGTGTATTCTGGCATCGCTCCTCAAAGAAGAGGGGGATCAGGCAAACCGGAGGGTACTAGGGGCTAGTCCACCTTCACCCCCCAGTTGTCAATAGGCGTTGACGTATGCCAAATTCTTGATATGCCCAGCCGTAGTACCATCCATGTACTCTCGCGTAGTAGCTGCTCCAACAACCAAAGCACCAGCAGTGGTGTTGTCGAAGTAAATCTCAGCAATCACAGCTTCGTCCGTCAAGTCTAGTACGGGCCTTCGTGCAGTTTGCACACCATTCGCATGAGACGCACTGTTACCTACGATCTCTCCGGCATAGAAATGACCCTGTGCTTGCAGCGTGGAGTTAGTCCCAATGGTGCCATGCTTTTCCACAGTTACAGTGCAGTAGACATGAGCATATGCTTCTACAGATAGACCACAAAAGTTCTGGCGAACAGTCCTTGTCGAGGTTGACGAATCATCAGTTATAGTCTTAGCAGGGTTGTTGGCATGGAGCAAGCCAGTCATCTGTGCTACAACTAAAATAGTATCTGAACCTGCTCCATCAGCAGTAAGAGTCCGGACTTCTCCATCAATCATGAATGGTATTGCAGACCAAGAGCATTGCTCACTCCCATCCATCGCCAAGGCCATATTCCCCAAAGCCATATTACCGACCAAATCTCGTTGGCCTTTATGCCAAAAGGCACTTTCTAAAGTAGCCATTATATCCTTTCATATTTATGAACGGTTCAAAAAGAACCGGGACACGACCACCGCATCCCGTTCATTGAATTTCAGTTATACCACAATCCTCAAACAAGTGTCAAGAAAAAAATCACTGAAACTGAAAAATAGGTATTTCGGATTCAACCTGCTTCCTCCTCTTCTCCTCCTTCCTTCTTAGGGAAGGAGGGTAAAGCCTAGCCACCATCAGGGCAATACAGAGTGCAATCACACAATCATCGAACCTCCCGTGCTGTGCGCCCATCTTCCCGTCAGGGTGGTGTGCAAAGGTATTCATCTCATGGATTATCTCCTTTGATCTTATATTGATCTCATCCTCCCGCACCAACTCCCGAAGATTGTTCACCATCAAGGGTTTTGACTTCAGGGTAGTATTCCATCCTAGCTTCTTTTGCTTCCTAGCCGTTCTCTCGTCTAGCACCCGCTCAAAGTACATGTTCGGATATCTATGCAGATTCCGAAGACTTGTCAGAGTTGTCAATCCATGATTGTTCCTCTCCACCCCAAGCATTGCATGATTGTAGTATGTCCCAATTGAACTACATACCCAACCAAGCAAGTCGGGATCAAGCTTCCCCCTCCACAAGGCGCATTCCTCAAGAGTCTCTGCGTCAATGACGCAAACTGTACTCCAGTCAGTATCCCTCCCAATCTCCAAACCCTCTGAGACATCAGCCCCAATTCGGTATTCCCGCTCAAAAACCGGATGACTCCAAACCTGAAGCTCTCCAAATTCATCTGGATCAAGGTAATACTTCATGGAGCGAATCCCTGTCCTGCTTGTTCTGTACTCATTCACAGGGACTCTATACTTCTCAGGGGGCTTCGTCTCATAGATAGAATTGGACGAAATAGCTAATTTGTTCATTGCTGCAACGCTGAACACCGATCTTCCTGATGATATGAATGCGGATTCCTCTGTAACTGGGTATTCCTGATTGAAGAGCATCAAATCCCCTTGACACTGTGTATCAATGCAGAGTCTCCTCCACTTGAGATGCTCCAATGTAACCTCAAAATGCGCGGACCCACTCTCAGTCTTGTAATTTTTGGTTGTCCCTAGAAGGGCAATCTCCTCCTTGCCCCCATACCTCCTGACAGTCCCAAGATCACTCTTGAACTTGTCTCCACGTAACTCAGACTCGTTGAGCTTAGTTTTGTACTCAGGGAATACAAACCAAGGAAAGAATGCTTGCCTAAACCCCGATTCCCCTCGCCATGCTCTCCAGAACTCTTCGTAGAACATGTTTCCAACACCCTTTGCGGTGCTCTCCAACCATATCTCAGTCCCGTACCCCGATATCACACAGTTCTGCAAGGCAACTGCAAACTCCTTTGCCTTGTCTCCCCAACTGCTAATCTCAGAACAGTGT
>Ga0208316_1001824_pt1 | contig 11785 bp, 9 predicted proteins | sample MalvireepMed_231_FD_184240 | JGI IMG/M metagenome (GOLD analysis project Ga0208316, IMG submission 184240) | Marine viral communities from the Global Malaspina Expedition - Malaspina viral metaG DeepMed_231 (SPAdes) (version 2) | ecosystem: Environmental > Aquatic > Marine > Oceanic | place... | reverse complement strand
TCTTCGTCGGCGCCTGGAAAGCCCTGCGCCACCACAACGCCAACATGGACACGCTGATCGCACTGGGCACCGGCACCGCCTGGCTGTACTCCATGGTGGTGGTGCTGGCGCCGGGGCTGGTGCCGGAAGCGGCCCGCCATGTCTATTTCGAAGCCAGCGCCATGATCATCGGCCTGATCAGCCTGGGCCTGGCCCTGGAAGTGCGCGCCCGGGGCAAGACCAGCGCCGCCGTCAAACGCCTGCTCGACCTGCGTGCCAAAACCGCCCGCGTGCTGCGTGACGGCGGCGAACAGGACATTCCGGTGGAACAGGTGGTGGCCGGCGACCGCGTGCGGGTGCGCCCGGGCGAGAAAATCGCCGTGGACGGCGAAGTGGAAGAAGGCAGCAGCCGGCTGGACGAGTCCATGCTCACCGGCGAGCCGATGCCGGTGGCCAAGGGCCCCGGCGACAGCGTCGCCGCCGGCACCCTGAACGAGGGCGGCACGCTGATCTATCGGGCCACCCGGGTGGGCGCGGACACCGCCCTGGCGCGGATCATCGAACTGGTGAAAAAAGCCCAGGGCACCAAGCCGCCGATCGGGCGTCTGGCGGACCAGGTGTCGGCGGTGTTCGTGCCCGCCATCATGCTGATCGCGGTGGCCGCCGCCCTGGCCTGGTTCAATCTGGGGCCGCAGCCGCCGTTCTCGCACATGATGGTGGCGGCCACCACGGTGCTGATCATCGCCTGCCCCTGCGCCCTGGGCCTGGCCACGCCCATGTCGGTGATGGTGGGCGTGGGCAAGGCCGCCGAGTACGGCATCCTGATCCGCCAGGGCGAGGCGCTGCAGACCGCCGCCGACCTGGACACCGTGGTGCTGGACAAAACCGGCACCATCACCGAGGGCCGCCCGGCGCTGACCCGGGTGCTGGCCGCCGACGGCGACACCGAGGAGGAAGTGCTGACACTGGCCGCCAGCCTGGAAGCGGGCTCGGAACACCCGCTGGCCCGGGCGATTATGACCGCCGCCGAGGAACGCGGCCTGTCACCGCGGTCGGTCAGCGACTTCCAGGCGCTTAACGGCAAGGGCGTCAGCGCCCGGCTCGACGGCGCCACCCTGCGGCTGGGCAACCGCCGCTGGCTGGAGCAGGAAGGGGTCAGCCTGGCGCTGCAGGACCAGGCCGCCGCGCTCAGCGAGGACGCCGCCACGCCGCTGTTCCTGGCCCGCGACGACCGGGTGATCGGCGTGCTGGGCGTCGCCGACCGCATCAAGGACGACGCCGCCGAGGCGATCCGCCGGCTGCGTGAGCGCGGCCTGCGGGTGATCATGATCACCGGCGATATCCAGGCCAGCGCCGACGCCATCGCCCGCCAGGCCGGCGTCGACGAGGTGCTCGCCGAAGTGCTGCCGGAGGACAAGGCCCGCGAAGTGAAGCGGCTGCAGCAGGACGGCGCCAAGGTGGCAATGGTCGGCGACGGCATCAACGACGCCCCGGCGCTGGCCCAGGCCGACGTGGGCTTCGCCATCGGCACCGGCACCGACGTGGCCATCGAGTCCGCCGCCGTCACGCTGATGAGCGGCTCGCTGCACGGCGTCGCCGACGCCATGGCGATCTCCCGGGCGACACTGGGCAACATCAAGCAGAACCTGTTCGGCGCCTTCGTCTACAACAGCCTGGGCGTGCCGGTGGCCGCCGGTCTGCTCTACCCGTTCACCGGCTGGCTGCTCAGCCCGGTGATCGCTGGCGCCGCCATGTCGCTGAGCTCGGTGACCGTGGTCAGCAACGCCAACCGGCTGCGCTTCTTTAAACCCAACAAAGCGGACCGCCGCACGGCCGAGGGGAGGCACGACTCATGAGCTGGCTGATCAATCTTTCCGGCCTGGCGCTGATGGCGCTGATCGTCTGGTGGTTCTGGCTGGCCGGCGCCGGCAAGGCACGGCGCGCCACTCACGGCGCGGTGGATATTATCGTCGACGACGGGGTCTATGAGCCGGCGGTGATCGAGAGCAACGCCGGCGAACCGCTGTCGCTGCACTTCGAGCGACGCGACGCCAGCCCCTGCGCCGAACAGGTGGTGTTCCACGGCCTCGACGTCAGCGAATATCTACCCGTGGGGGAAACCACCACGGTAACGCTGACGCCGGAACAACCGGGCACCTACCGTTTTACCTGCCAGATGAATATGTACCAGGGCAAACTGATCGTTCACTGACACGAGGATAGCACCATGAAGCGTTTACTGACCGCCGCCGGCCTGCTAGTGGCCAGTTCCCTGGCCGTGGCCGAGGCCCCCGAGGCCGGCACCCTGGAGGTGTATAAATCACCGACCTGCGGCTGCTGCGAAAAATGGGCGGACCACATGCGCGACAACGGGTTCGACGTGGTCACCCACGACGTGCAGAACCTGCAGCCGATCAAGGAAAAAGCACAGCTGCGTCCGGGGCTCGGCTCCTGCCACACCGCCTTTATCGACGGCTACGCCATCGAGGGCCATGTACCGGCGGAAGACGTGCGTCGCCTGCTGGAGCAGAAACCCGATGCCCACGGGCTGACGGTGCCGGCCATGCCGGTGGGGTCGCCCGGGATGGAGATGGGCGACCGGCAGGACGATTATCAGGTGCTGCTGTATGGCGAGGACGGCGTTAAGGTGTTTGCCGAGCATCCTTGAGGATTAGGGTCTGATGGTGGGCTCCGTAGCCCGGCGCCGGGAGCGGAGCCCTTGTGCGAGCGGGCCCCGCCCGCGAAAGGCAAGCGGAGCTTGCCGGCGGGATACCAGCGACCTGTCTTATTCCTCCTGATCCGTGGTGCGGCTGCGCAGGTATTCGACCAGCGCCGCGCGGCCCTGGGCGTCATCGCCCTGGTCCAGGTTCTCGGGGAAGTAGAAGGGATGCGGGGCCTGCTTACCCCGGGCCGGGTCGAGCAGGCGGTCGAGGCCGTCCCGGGCGTCGCTGCCGCGCACCGAGCCGTCGTGCAGGAAGCGGGCCTTGCCGTCCAGGGCCAGCAGCAGCGGCTGGGCGAAGCCGCGCCGGCCGCCGCGCAGGGTGGCGTCGAGGGCGACCACGGAGTCGTCGTAGGCCGGCGCGGGGCCGCCACGGGCGTCCTGCACGTCGCTGAAGTCGCTCACCGTGGACCGTTCGAACAGCACCAGCAGCTCGTCGTTGTAGGCCGGGTACAGGGTTTCGATGGGGACCACCTCGGCGGAGACCGGCTGGTTGGGGTCGGCCGTGTGGCAGGCCACGCAGCCGGCGCCGCCGTCTTCCCGGCGGGTGGTGAACAGGGCGCGGCCGGCGGCCACCTGGTCGGCGTCCAGATCGTCGGGGGCGGCCGGTGCCGGCAGCTGGTCGGTGTAGGCGCGCAGGTCGTCCAGTTTCCGCTGGGCGACGCGGCGGCCCACCGGGCCGGCCGGGGCGCCCACCGGCAGGTCGGTGCGCTCCACCTCGACGAACGGAATCACATCGGTGGCGGCCATGCCCTCCGGGATCACCCCGGTGTCGCGCAGCACCGCTTCGTAGCGCCGGGCGATCTCGTCGCCCAGGCGGCCGGCGACCACGTTCAGGAAGGCACGCCCGGATTCGGTGAGCAGGCTGGTGGGTTCCATGGCGACGGTGTAATCCAGATTGTTGAAGTCGTCGACCTTCTCGAAGATGCCGGCGTGGCTGCCCGGCGCCGCCAGGTCGGTGCGGAAGAACGGCGGCGTGATGGAGGCGTTGCCGAGGCCGTCCGGGGTGCCGTCGAACGAGGTGCGCGGGTAGTAGCGCCGGGTCTCGCCGTCCTGCTGGTAGGTGCCGGTAAGGTACTCGCGGGCGGCGGCGGTGGCCTCCTCGACGGTGCCGTCGGCGGGGATGCCGGCGAAGTCGCCGCGCCCGACGGTGACGCCGTCATAGGGCTCCGGCTCCGGCCCGGAGGGCAGCAGGCCGTCGAGCAGGCCGCCCTGGTCGTCGTCGCCGCCGGCGTCCGGCTGGTCCAGGCGCAGCTGCAGCAACGGCAGGTAGGCGAGCGGGTTATTGGCGGTGGCGAACAGCGCGCCCACATCCAGGTCGCGGGCGATGACACCGTCCACCGGCAACCCGGCGGACCCGGCGCCGGCCAGGCCCGGGGCGAGCACGTCGCCGTCGGTGCTGGCGTGGCAAAGCGCGCAGCTCACCCCGAGCCGGTCGCCGGCGGCCAGGTTGAGGCCGCCGCCGGTAAAGCCGTCGCTGCTGCCCAAAGGCTTGCGTTCGCCGTCGGCGCGGAACGGCACCAGCCCGATCACGGCGCCCTGGTTGAGCCAGGCGTTGAGCCGGGTCGGCTCCGCCAGCACCGTGTCCCCGGGGTCGGTGCCGGCCTCAATGCGGGCGGCGGCGTTACGCAGCGCCTCGGCCTGTTGCGGCTCGAGCGCGGCGGTGTTGATGTTCAGCCCCATTTCCAGGGCCTGCAGCGGCGTCATACCGCTGTCTTCGATGCCCTGGGGCAAGCGCATGGCGGTGGTCCAGAAACCCTGGTTGCCGAATGTCTCGAAGCGGAATATCTCGCGGCCACGGTCCACCGCGGTGGGGGCGGCGTCGCGTTGCTGCGGCGCGGCGGCGGTGCTCTCACCACCGCCGCCACCGTCACCGCCACAGGCGGTCAACGCGAGCAAGGTGCACAGCGCCATCGCGGCGCCGCGCCCGGTGTGCATGGAAATAGCTGACATTGTTGTTCTCCCGATACCTGCTTTTAAGCACAGCAAAAATCCGCCCGGGCGGATAAATAACCACAAAGTCTGGGAGAGTAATCAGAAAGGCGGGAGAGCGGCCACAGCGCCGGCGCCAGGTTTGCAATAAAGGAAAAAACGACACCTAAGTTTACCTGACGCGTACAAAAGGCATCATCACCCGACCCCAGGATCTGACGAGGACCCCATGCTTGCTGTAAACGACTGGCTGCTGTTGATCGGCGTGTGCGCCCTGGGCGCGATGACACCGGGCGCCAGCCTGGCGGTGGTGACCCGGCACACGCTGCGTGGCTCGGCCCGCGCCGGGGTCAGCGCCGGGCTGGCCCATGCCGCCGGCATCGGCGTGTACGCGGTCGCCACGGTGGCGGGGCTGGCGGTGGTGTTGCGCGGCTTCCCACAGCTGGAAATCGCCATCCGGCTGGCGGGTTCATTGTTTTTGTTGTGGCTGGCACTGGGCAGCTGGCGCGCCGCCGCGCGTCCAGCGCCGGAGCCGGATGCGCAGGCCGGCGCCAACGCGGTGCGCGACGGCTTTCTGATCGCCTTCCTGAACCCCAAGGTGGCGCTGTTCTTCCTGGCGCTGTTCAGCCAGTTCGTAAGCGCGGAGATGGCCATGGCCGCGCGGGTTCAGGTGGCCGCCACGGCGGTGGTGATCGACGCCGCCTGGTACAGTCTGGTGGCGCTGTTGCTGGCGCGCGGGCCAATGCTCGCGGCCCTGCGCCGGCACCACGGCAAGGTGGAACGCGCCACCGCGATGGTGCTGGTGCTGGTCGCGGTGGCGGTCTGGCTTTAAGGCCGGCTCGCTGTTGTTCCGTTAAAAACGGAACAGCAGCCGCGCGAACCAGCTTTTCAGGTAGGCGGTTTCCGGAATCGCCGGGTGCACCGGGTGATCCGGCCCCTGCCCTTCGAAGCCGATCACCTGCATTGAGCGGTCGATGTGCCGGGCGGAGGAGCGCACCACGTCGAGCAGTTTGTCCGCCGGCAGATGCATGGAGCAGGACGCGGAGATCAGATAGCCGCCCGGCTTCACCAGCCTTACCGCCAGTTCGTTGATGGCGTGGTAACCGGCCAGGCCGTTCTTGAAATCCTTGCGGCGTTTGATGAAGGCGGGCGGATCCAGAATCACCAGGTCGAACTTTTCGCCGTCGGCGAGCAGCTGCTTCATGGCGGTGGTGGCGTCGCCTTCCAGGGTGCGCAGCTGCTCCGCCACGCCGTTCATTTCCGCGTTGCGGTGCATGTATTCCAGCGCCAGCGACGAGCTGTCGATGCCGGTCACTTCGGCGGCACCGGCCATGGCCGCCTGCACGCCCCAGCCGCCGCAGTAGGCGAACACATCCAGCACCCGGGCACCCTTGGCCAGCGGCGCCATGCGTGCCCGGGCGCTACGGTGATCGAAAAACCAGCCGGTCTTTTGCCCTTCGCGCAACGGCGCCTGGAAACGGCCGCCGTTCTCGTGCAGTTCCACGCTTTCCGGCACCTCGCCTTTGAGCGCACGGGTGTAGAGCGGCAGGTCTTCCAGTTCACGCACGCCGGCTTCGTTTTTGACCACGATATTGGCCGGCGACAGGACCGCGTCCAGGGCCGCCGCCACGGTGTCCAGATGGGCCTCCATGCCGGCGGTGCCCGCCTGCATCACCAGCGTGTCCTGGTAGCGGTCCACCACCAGCCCGGGCAGGCCGTCCGCCTCGCCGTGCACCAGCCGGTAGCCGGGCTGCGGATAGAGCGTCTCGCGCAACGCCAGCGCCTGCTCGATGCGCTTCTTGAAGAAACTCCGCGACGGTTCCTGTTTCACGTCACGGCTGTACAGGCGGGCGGCGATCAGTGAATTGGGGCTCATAAAGGCCCGGCCGAGCGCCTTGCCGCGGCTGTCTTCCACCACGCAGGCGGTGCCGGCGGGCAGGCTCTTGAGCGGGCTGTGAGCGGTATCCACTTCGTTGGCGTAGATCCATTCATGGCCGGCCTTGAGGCGGCGTTCCTCGTTTTTCTTGAGGCGCAGGGTAGGAGTGTCGTCGGTCATGGGTGGCTCGCTCGCGCAAAAGCGGCAGTTTATCACGGCACCGGGCGCCGTGAGTGCAATGACCGAGGATGAAGCCCCCGACATACCCTTTGGTATGCGCACGGCGCGTAGCTGGGCTACACTCGACCGGGTAACTCGGGTAAAGCCGCTTGCCCTTCCTGGCCGGGCGGCGAGAGATAATAACGAAGCGCTCAGCGCCCTTGAGGATCACCATGCGTTTTTTCCAGCAGCGTCCCCCCTTTGTCCTGATGGTCGCCACCGGTGCCATGTGCACCGTGGTGGTGCTGGTGTTCGCGCGCCTGTGCTACGGCCTGGTGCTGCCGGCCATGCGCGACGGCCTGGGGCTGAGCTATGCCCAGGCCGCCAACCTGAGCACCGCCACCGCGCTGGGCTATCTGCTGCTGGTGATGGTGGCCGGGGTGTTCGCCGCCCGTTTCGGCGGCAAGCAGTCGGTGCTGCTGGGGCTGGTGCTGGTGACGCTGGGCTTTATCGGTCTCAGCCAGGCCAGCGATTACCGGGTGCTGCTGGCGCTGATGGTGATGCTCGGCATGGGCACCGCCTTCGGCTACACGCCATTGATTTCGCTGCTCGCCAACACCTACCCGAAGCGGCGCGGCTCGGTGATCGGCTTCACCAACAGCGGCGTGGGCGCCGGCATGCTGCTGGCCGGCGCGCTGGTGCCGGCGCTCACCCAGGCGGACACCAGCGACGGCTGGCGCCATGTGTGGCTGAGCTTCGCCGCCGGCGGCGCCCTGGTGACCACCCTGGTGCTGCTGTTTCTGCGCAACCCGGAGCGGCCCATGGCCGCCAGCACCGACGCCGCCACCGGTGTCGGCGGCCCCGGCGAACCGATCTTCCGTAACCCCCATGTGGTCACCGTGGGGCTGGTGTACGGCGTGCTCGGGCTCACCTACATCGTGCAGGTCACCTTTATGTACAGCTTCGCGCTGGACGGCGGCCTGACGGCGCTGAGCGCCGGGCATCTGGTGTCGCTGATGGGGATTCTGTCGATCTTCGCCGGGCCGTTCTGGGGCTGGCTGGCGGACCGGCTGGGCTATTCCAACGGCCTGGTGCTGTCCATGTCGCTGTCGCTGCTGGCCACCGCCCTGCCGGTGATCTGGCCGCAGCCCTGGGCGTTCGCCGCCCACTTCGTGATTCTGGGGCTGTGCGTGGCGGGCCTGTTCACCTCCATTCTGGCGGCGTCCACGGAAACCGTGCCGCCCCATCAGGCGCCGGTGGCGGTGAGCTTCGTCACCCTGTTCTATGCCACCGGCCAGTTCCTGGGACCGGCGTTGGCCGGCCTGGTGGTGGAGTGGAGCGAGGGCTTCCGGGTGGCCTTCGCCGGCAGCTGCCTGGTGATGGTGGGTGGCGTCTATCTGTGCTGGCGCACCCGCCGCCACCAGGGCTACCGGGCGGTGCCGGCCAGCGCCTGCGCCGCCGGCGAATAAGCCTCCGGTTCGCGGCCGCTTTCCCAGTCCAGCAGCCAGGCCTTGCGCCCCACGCCACCGGCATAACCGGTCAGTGAACCGTTGGCGCCCACCACCCGGTGGCAAGGCACCAGCAACGACCAGGGGTTTCGTCCCACCGCGGCGCCCACCGCGCGCACCGCCGCCGGGCGCCCGAGACGGGCCGCCAGGGTGCCGTAGGTCCAGGTCTCGCCGGCGGGGATACGGCGCAGCTCCGCCCATACCGCCTGCTGAAAGGCGGTGCCCCGCCGCGCCAGCGGCAGGTCGAAGCCGGCGCGCCCTTGATCCTGGAAATAACCGCGCAGCTGCTCCGCGGCGCGGGCCAGCAAGGGGTTGTACGGACGGTGGGTCCAGCCGGCCGGGTCCGGGTGGTATTTCTGGCCCTCGAACCAGACCCCCAGCAGAGCCCGTTCGTCGGCGGCCACCAGCATGGCCCCCAGGGGGCCGGGAATCGCTACATAGTCCGTCATTGTCGCTCTCCTTTCTCTTCGCCTTTCTCCAGGCTTTGCCAAAGGTGCATCACCGCGTAGGCCCGCCAGGGGCGCCACGCCTCCGCCCGTTCGCGGGCGCGCGCCGGGGAGGTCTCGCCGAGGGCCTTGAGCACGCCGTAGTCGGCGGCGGGGAAGGCGTCCGGCCAGCCCAGGGCGCGCATCGCCAGATACTGGGCGGTCCAGTCGCCGATGCCGGGTAGCGCGCGCAGGCGCGCCAGGGTGTCTTCCACCGCCGCCCCCGGCGCCAGCACCAGATCGCCGTCGGCGCAGGCCCGGGCGAGCACCTGTATCGCCTTCACCCGGGTGCGGATAATGCCCAGTTCACCGAGGGTGTCGGCACTGCTCTCCGCCACCCGTTCGGCGTCCGGAAAGGTATGGGTGAGGCCGGCGAAGGGGGTCGCCAGCGGCTCGCCGAGCGCGGCGGCCACCCGGCCGGCCAGGGTGCAGGCGGCACGCACCGTGATCTGCTGGCCGAGCACCGCGCGCACCGCCGCCTCGAAACCGTCGAATGCGCCGGGCACGCGCAGGCCCGGATGCGCCTCGGCGAGTTCGCCGAGCCGGGCGCTCACCTCCTGCGGCTGGCAGCCGAGATCGAACAGCCGCTGCAGGCGCCCCAGCACCTCCGGCACCGCTCTTGCCAACGACGCGGACAGGGTCACCGCCAGCAGCGGCCGGCCCGGTACCGGCCGCACCGCCAGCCAGCCGCGCAGCGTCTGGCCCGGGCGCGACAACGCCACGGTGCGGCGGTAGACGCCGTCGTCCACCGCTTCCACGCCGGCGATGGCGCGCTGGCCGAGAAACGCCAGCAGCCGGGGCCAGTCCAGGGGCGGACGGTAGGCGAGCTGAAAATCCAGGCTGTCCTGGTGGCGGCTGGTGGGCAGGCGCCGCAGTTGCGAGGGCTGCAGCCGGTAGCGCTGGCGGAACAGCGCGTTGAAACGGCGCACGCTGCCGAACCCGGCGGCCAGCGCCACCTCGGTGACCGGCAGGCCGGTGTCGGTGAGCAGCCGCTTGGCCAGCAGCAGGCGCTGGGTCTGGGCGTAGGCCACCGGCGAGACGCCGAACTCGTCACCGAAGGCGCGCCGCAGGTGGCGGTCGCTGACACCCAGTTCCGCCGCCAGGGCGCCGAGGTGGTTGTCGGTGAGGCCGCCTTCGTCGATGCGCGCCGCCACCGCCCGCGCCAGCCGGCGGCGGGCGTCGACACTGGCGTGGCCGGGGGCCAGCTCCGGGCGGCAGCGCAGACAGGGGCGGTAGCCACCCGCTTCGGCGGCGGCGGCGCTGGCGAAAAAGCGGCAATTGTCCCGCCGCGGTACGCGCGCCGGGCACACCGGCCGGCAGTACACCCCGGTGGTCACCACGGCGACGAAGAACTGCCCGTCGAAACGGGCGTCGCGGGCGGTCAGCGCCTGATAACAGACATCGTCATTGATCCACATGGGGCCATCATAGACGGTGCGGAGGCACCCGACTCGCCGTTTTCGGACTTGGCTGTGGGAGCTTGCCTGTGGGAGCGGGCCCTGCCCGCGAAAGGCCGGCTTGCCGGCCGGCAGGATGCCAGAGACGCCGATTGTGCGGCTGTTAGACAGGGCTCTGGAATCCTGCCGGGAGCTTCGCTCTCTTTCGCTTGCAAGCAAGCTCCCACAATCCCGGGCCGCTCTGTCAGGAGGGAGCCACCCCATAGCCTTTCAAGAAGACGCGCACCACCTCGCGGACGTGCGCCTTGGCGTCCTGCTCGGTAGGCGCTTCGCCGCAGCCGATCACCAGCTGCATGTGGCGGCAGCTCTGCAGCATGCCGAAGAACAGCTCCGCGGCGGCGGCGGGATCGCCCAGCCGCACCAGACCGCGTTCGCGGGCCCGGGTGAGCAGGCGCTCCATTTCGTTGAGGGTGCGCTGCGGTCCCGCCTCGAAAAACAGCCGGGCCATCTCGGTGTCCTGGCCGGCCAGACTCGCCATCAGTCGCTCCAGGGCGATGGCCTCTTCGCTGTTGATCAGAGTGACAAAGGCGTGACCGATGCGCTCCAGGACCACGGTCAGGTCGTCGCCGGCCTCCAGGGAAAAGATCGGGAAGGGCATCATCCCTTCGCACTTGGCTTCCACGGCGGCGGCGAACAGCGTCGCCTTGTCGGAAAAGTGGCTGTAGACGGTGAGCTTGGAGACACCGGCCTCGGTGGCCACCGCGTCCATGCTGGTGCCGGCGAACCCCTGGGCGATGAACAGCGCCTTGGCGGCATCGAGAATCGCCTCGCGCTTGGCCGGGTCCTTGGGCCGTCCACGCAGAGCCGTCTGGGAGTCGTTATCAGGCATGCTTCTCCAAACCTTCGGCCAAACAAATAGTGGCCCCAAGAGATAGTGGACCAAAGAGTTCAATAAACTTACTATACCGGCGAGTATAGCATTGCCCGGGGGCGGTCGGCGCCCTTTTTACGTCATTCCACAAACCATGCTCTGGGGGTTTCCGGCATGTCGCGTTATCCACTGCTCGCTCTACTGCCGTTGGCCTTGGTGATGGCCGCCTGTTCCCCGGCGGAGCCCGAAAGCGACACCAGCCCGCGTCCGGCCCTGGTGGTCCAGCCGGGTACCGGCGACGCCCTGCGCGATATTTACCCCGGCGAGGTGCGCGCCCGTTACGAGCCGGAGCTGGCGTTCCGCATCGGCGGCAAGATCAGCCGCCGCATGGTGACCGTGGGCGACCGGGTGGAAGCCGGCCAGCCGCTGGCGGAGCTGAACGCCGAGGACGTGCGGCTGGAGCTGGACGCGGCCCGCGCCCGGCTGGCCTCCGCCCGCTCGGACCAGCGGCTGGCGCGCAGCGAGCTGGAGCGCTACCGCACCCTGCTCGAGCGGCAGGTGATCAGCCAGTCCCAGTTCGATTCCGTGGAGAGCCGCGCCGAGGCCAGCGACGCCCAACTGGAGCAGGCCCGCGCGCAATTGAAAGTGGCCGGCAACCAGGCCGACTACGCGGTGCTGGAAGCGCCGGAAACCGGCGTCATCGCGCAACGTCTGGCGGAGGCCGGTCAGGTTGTGGCCGCCGGCCAGGCGGTGTTCGTGCTGGCGGTGGACGGCGACCGGGAAGTGGTCATCGATCTGCCGGAGCAGGATGTGAAGCGGTTCCAGGTGGGCGACGAGGTGGCCATCGAACTGTGGTCGC
>Ga0208316_1001823_pt1 | contig 11786 bp, 13 predicted proteins | sample MalvireepMed_231_FD_184240 | JGI IMG/M metagenome (GOLD analysis project Ga0208316, IMG submission 184240) | Marine viral communities from the Global Malaspina Expedition - Malaspina viral metaG DeepMed_231 (SPAdes) (version 2) | ecosystem: Environmental > Aquatic > Marine > Oceanic | place... | reverse complement strand
CGCTGCCCTACGCCCGACGCTACGCGCTGTCGGGGATGGCAAACATCGCACAGACCGACGAGGACGATGACGGCAATGCAGCCTCAACGCCACCACTGGTTGAACACGCGGATCACTACGGCGGTGCAGATGAGGACGGCGCACTAAAGCCGCCAACAGATGACCCGCCATTTCCACAGACTGAGGACGAGACAAAATTATTCAACGCGATCGACGCAATCAGTTCGATGGACAGCCTGAGAATGTTTTCAACCTCACCTGAAATGCAGCAGCTCAGGCAGCGGGTTCGCCGGGAAGTCTGGATAGGGCCGTGGGACGCGAAGAAGAAGGAGATTATTGATGGCAACCGATAACACGCCGACACTACTCAATATTAATCTGTTCCCCAACGACGGGCTGTCAAAGGGCGAGCAAGGGCCACCGACTGCGTACAGCTTGGTCACCCAGCCTGATGGCAAACAGGTGCAAGTCACCGCCGCTGACTTCCTGGCTGGCTGGCGGGGCAGGGTACCACCCTTCTCGAACAACGATCTGAAATTCCGCGAGCCGGTGACGCTCCATAAGGGCGTCGTTTACGAAGGTCCGGGGTGGGCCAACAACGACTTGAAGGCCAAGGACGCCCAAGGCAACAAGCTGCTGCTGCAACGCAATGGCCGCGACATTCCGCCGCGCGAGGGAGACGGCCCCCCGGTCGGCAATCAGGTGATGCTGAGGTATCTGAACATCGCAATCAAGGTGTCGACCTACAAACGTCGAGAAGAGCAAGCACCGCCGCCTGTCCCGCCTGCGGCAACCGTCAGCAACGACGACGACTACAGCGAGCTCGACCTATGATCGCGGATATCGATGTCACCGACCTGGCCAAGGACATCCAAGACGCAATCGACAAGCGGTCGAAAACGCACCGGGTGGAGCCGCCAACGCCCGAGTTCACCACCGTCAGGGAAGTCGCCAGGAGACTGTTTGGCCAGCCCTCGCTGCACCACGAGGCGCGTGTTCGGGTGATGCTCAAGGAAGGCAAGATAAAGGGCACCAAGGCAGGCAGCGCGAAGTCGTCGTGGTGGGTGTTTAGAGATTCGGTTGAGGAGTACATCGCCAAGTCCAAGGCAGCGGCGGACGACCATGACGCTGCTTGAGGACATCGCTGAGTGCAACAAGGCGCGCTGGGAGCTGGCGCGTATTCTCCTGGGCGAGCGCGTCACCGGCGACATCGTCGAGCTGCATAAGGAAGCCATCGCAGAGGCGACGCGGTTACTTATAGTCGAATATGAGTTTCGCCTGGAAGTACACGACTGGACATACATGATGTCCGATGACCCGTACGTCTACAAGAAAGGCCACGCCGAGCAGCGCTGGCTGGAAGAACGGGCGAATAGATCACTCGGCCGCATCGGCGACGAGTACCGCTGGCGGTTCGACGACAAAAAGAAAAGGGCCGGCGCGAAGGCCGGCCCCGAGTTACCGTCTAAACCTTGACTAACCAAACGCTACCTCCACTACATTACGCTGAGCCTTGAACACCGCGTCGACGCAGTCGGCCTCGTTGGCGTCGCGCACGGGGTCAGTGATCCACTCCTTATAATGCTTCCGTGTTACATCGTCGTTGGCGTGGCCCAGCAGCTCGGTGATCCGCTTGATCGGCAGCTCAGCGTGGAACAGGACCGAGCAGTACAGGTGACGTAGGTCGTGCCATGTCAGCAGGGTGATGCCGGCATGAGCAGCTGCCTCGGCCAGGGTGTTGAAGACAACGCCGTCGTCGCGCTTGCAATTCTTGGCCTTGCCGACTTGACCGTCCGACCAGCTGCGCAGCTTGGCGATCTCGGCGTCTGTCTCGTTGCCCCGCAGTTTGAACAACCGATAGGCCTTGCTTGTCGAACCGGAGTAGAGCAGCAGCCAACCGTTGACAGCAAACTGTGCGCGCTGCCAAGCCCGACGCCAAGGAGCGTGATCGGTGGCACCGAATAGCAGCTCGTCGTTGCCGATGTTGTTCTCCTCTTGATGCTGCCTGACCTGGTTGAGCAGATCCGCCGGCAGGCCAACGACACGCGCCTTGTTGGACTTGGGCAACCCGACGATCTTAGGCTGACGGCTTTCGACTTTCTTGAACGCGCAATCGATAAGCAGCTGGCGGGTGTTGTGTCCGATTTTGTTAGGCGAGATTGCCAACAGCTCGCCGGCACGAACGCCGGTCTTTGCAGCAACGTGGATCGGCAGCTCGGCATTGGGGTCCAACCGCCGCGCCCACTCCAGATGCAGATCGAACGAGGCCAGCAGGCGCTGATAGACTTCCCGGGCGAGAGCATCGACGCCGCTACGCTCGCGCGCCTTGGTCTGCACTGAGCCGAACGTGACGTGAGCGATCGGGTTATGCGAGATCCATTTGGCCGTGATGGCAAAGCTGAGAGCTTCTTTAACATCCTGCTTGAGCAACCGTTGAAAGTTTTTCGTGACAGGCTTGTCGGTGCCCAGCTTTTTCGCATTGCGGATTTGCGGCACCAGGTCGTTCTCAACCGCCTCATAGTCGATCGTGCTCAGCTGCACGTCGTTGATTGGAACGTCGCGAATTGTCAGACGCTCGATGTAGTTGGTGAGGCGCGAACGGATCGTGTCGTAATGATAGGCGGTGCCAACGTCGTCGGCTTCACGCTTTTCGAGATCGGCGCGCAGCAACTTGAGCGCGTCCTCAAAGGTGCGGCCAACGGTGGTCGATGGATTGTTGCCAGCACCGATGATGCCCTGCAGCTTTTTCGCGTACGCCAATGCAGCTGTCTGAGTGGTGAAAACCTGACCAGCATCGTCCTTGCGAATCCTTTTGCTGGGGAGCAAGCCGGCACGATGCTCGGCGCTGGCGATAATGTGAAACCGGATCAGTCCCCGGTCTTCGGTCGTCTTGGATTTGTCTCTCGCTACTCTCATCGTGACCTCCTGTTGGTGCATAGGTAATGACAACTTGTCATCAATATGGCCACAAATGGAGGCGATTACAAGCTCCAGGTCCACGTAAGGTCCACGAAGCCTAATTTCCGGCCGATGGCAAACCTGGCAGCGAGCTATAAAATGGCAGTATTCTGAGGGAAAGTATGGGGCGAGTGAGGGGAATTGAACCCCCGACCTCCAGATCCACAATCCGAGTCTTGGCCTGTTTTTTCGACAGGCCTCTACCAAAACGGCAGATTTCTACACTCTTACCGTGACAAGGTTTAGAGGGATAATGTGGTGTGTATGGACATGCAGGTCCACGAGAGGTCCACCAACTTTGTCACGATGATGATGACAAGTCCTCGATCAGTTGAGGCTCGGGATCGGGCAGGGCTTCGGTGTCGGTCGCGCCGGTAGAGAGCCACGCGAGGGTGATCGTACCGTTGCCGGCCTGCGCCACCTGCGCCATGCCCTTGTCTCCATACAGGCGCGGGTAGAGACGCGTCGATTGCCAACGGACGTGCTGGCTCATATCGCGCATCGCAGCCACCTGCTCCTTGGTCCACACCTCTTCGCCACGCATCACGCCTTCGTATCTCTGGAGCACGGCATCGTTGAGACAGATCACGCCCAGCTTGTTTGCCGACAATAATCTGTCGTCCAGGTCGGGATCTTTGTCGCGCCAGCGGTTCACGGTTTTGCGATCAACGCCGATGGACTTGCAAGCCTGGGTGTAGGTCATGCCGTCCTGCATCGTCTCCACCAACTGGTCTTCCAGCTCGACGGTACGCTTGGTCGGCGGATTGCGTTTTTTCTTTGTTGTCATGTTGGCTCCTTTATCACCCAGCCTCGATTAACTCTGCTTCCATGTCTCTGGCAAGATTACAAGCAGTTGACGGTTAAACTACACGACGAAACGGTAGCGGCGTATCTCAGCAACAAAGCTAAAAAATAGGTGTAGACACCCATACCGGATACTCGTTCAAAACATCCGGTATCTAGGTCGAAATACCCCGATAATGAGCGGCTAAAATCCGGGCAGGCCGTTCATCATTCCCTTACCGGCTTGGTAGGTCAGCACGTCGCGACGCATGGCGCCGCCGTAAGACATATGCACCCAACCGCTGTCGGACTTTCCAGGGTGCCAGCATTCACAGATCAACTGATCCCATTCCAGCAGGTTGTCACGGCACCACGCTGCCAGGGCAGGGGTCGACACGCCTGGCACCTCGAAGTCGACGGCTTCGCCTGCACAATGCTGCGACGTGGCGCTGCCGCCTATGTGCTTATTCAAGAAAGGGGAGCGATAGCCCGACGATGGTGAGAACGGGATGCCGTAATGCCGGCGGACTGGTTCGAGGATATTCTGGCAAACCAGTTTAAGCGCAAGCATCTGGTCGCTGTTCGGTTCGTTCTTGATACAAAGCCGCTCAGCTGTTTGCGATCGCGTCAGCTCGCGCAGCGTGAAGTGTTCGGACAGGTTCATTTGGCCAAGCCCTTGAACTTTTCAAAGCTACGCATCCCGCCGAGACCGAGCATGCCCAAAAGAACGGTCATCAGGGATTCCATATCGAACTCGGGCAGCGCAGGCGTCGCGGTTTCAGTCAGCGCCAACCCAAAGACGATGATTGGTTGCAGGACAAAATGGTATGCAAGGGCTGCGCCGCAGCACCAGCCGATGAATGGACGCCAGCCCGACACCCACACAGACCTGTGAGCCGCCTCGATCTTGTTGATCTCCAGCTGCCCCAGGATGCCAGCAGCCTCAGCGTCGACCAGGGCCTTCTCCATTTCACGCTTTGCTTTTCCGGCTGCATTTTTATCCGGCACTAGCCTATCGATAACCTCGCCGGCGATCGGCAGGATGCTGCTTATCAAAGTGCTAATCATTTGAGCTTGTCCTTCAGATACTCGATGTCCTTGCCGAGCGATGTCAGCTCGCGAAATCTTTTTTCCAAAGTATCAGGCGACATCATGCCGGCCAGGATCGTGACGCGGTTCTCCATTGTCGACGTTGTCTGATCGTTACGATCGAGCCGGCTGTCGATGACGCTGATGGCGCGCTTGAGTTCGTTGAGCTGTTCGAGGAGCGAAGCAATCTGATACCTGGCTATCGCAGCTGCGCCGATGATAGACGCGAACAATACACCGATGCTCACCACCAGCCGGATGTCGATGTCCATGCTACTTGCTCCGCAGCCAGGTGAGGTAGTCCGCGCCAGCTTCAACGTCTGCGAAGCACTGCACGCGTCTCACAGGTGAGGTGGTTACTGGATCGAACACGGTCACGATCGATGCGCCGGTCTGCTGGATCACGTAGTTCCTGCGCCGTGCAAATTCGTCCAGGTATTTGTAGCCACGGGCACGGCACATATTAATCACACGACCACCAGCCACCTCTTCACTAGCCAGCGCCCAGTTGTGCCTATGACCGGCGATATAAATATCTGCGTCCTCATCCCACAGGCTGGCGCGCTTCTGGCCATGCAGGGGGTTGTAGATCGACGAGCCTTTATGGTCATGGGCCGCATCTATCTTTATCTCGCAGCCATTCGGAAACACGACACGGAAACGCGCGCGCCAATCAACCATCGGGACGCGGTGTGCGTTGATGCCCTCCAAATAGGCCACGAGTGAGCCGTCCATTACGTCGTGGTTGCCCAGCAGCCACAACCTCCAGGGTATTCCCGCTTCCTCAAGAAACCAGCGTGCCAAGCGGCGCTCGGTCTGTCGCGATACATCATTGTCTGCATACAGGCGCACCAGGCTACCGCCCCAGCCGTCGACGGTGTCACCGCAATTAGCTGCCATTAAACCTGGCGTCGACTTGATGATCTCGATGTCTCTGCGCAGTAACTTTATATTGCAACCGTTCGAACCCAGATGCGGGTCACCAAACCACGAATAAGCAATCGGCTCGTTAGTCGGCTCGTTAATCGCAAACCAATGCTCGGCCTTCTCACGCGCCTGGCGCTTTTCAAAGCGCCGCTCCATGTGGTCGAGGATCTCCTCGGCATCAACGTCATCATCGGGGAAGGTGGGGAAGACCGCCGGCGGCTCTATTTTTGGGTTAGGGCCTAGCCGCTTCTTCGCCGCGACCATGCGGTTATGGAACGTCGTCCTCGGTATCCCCATTGCCTCTGCAGCTTCACGCTGGTTGCCAAATCTCTCGTAAAGTTCGAGGACTCTTAGGCACTCATCGTCGGTTAGAGGTTCGGCCACGGTTCCACTCTCGCACTGATAAGCCAATGCGTATTAGCAACAGCAGGATCGTCAAGCCGGCCACGCCGAGCGCCAACACTGCGTTGAGGTCGCCCACGCCCAGCACAGTCGCGCCGACTACGCCTGCGCCGGTTGCAATTGCGTCAGGCTTGTTCACGACGGCGTACTCTTGGGTGCAGGGAATTTGTTCCCTGTCAGCGAGAAGTCGGTTCCTGTCCCCTGGACGCACGCGAGGCCCATGCTCGGCCTGGTTACCAGGACTGTCCAGGTTCCGGCTGCGCTCGCATAGACTTCGAATAAAGCATTGCCGGCAACGCCGTTTGCCACGACGACCTCACGAAACTCTTTGAGCAGATGCTCAGCAATCTTGGCGTGCGGCTGGCAGACCACCGGCATCTGCTGGGCCTGGACGGCAGGCATTAAAAAAGCCGCCATCAAGGCGGCTGCTGTGAGGGTGGCGAGGCGGGTCATTCGATCTCAGGCGGCACGTACGCCGCTATGACCTCGGTATCGCCTAGCTGCGCCAGCGCGGCCTCTGCGATGGGCGGGAGATCTCGAAGCACCTGACGCTCGGCCTCGACATCCTCGACGGCTCTGACGCCAGGGCGTCCGGTCAAAGCCTGATTGGCTTCGTCGTCGAGTTTGAACAGTTTGGCATTACGGGCTGCGCGGATGTCGCCTAACCGTTCTTCACGGGCTCTGGGCACCCGCCATACGTGAGTCCGCAGTTCCTCGGCAGTGACCTCTACAGCCAGCGTATCGGCGGCTGGCACAACCGCTTCTTTTGTCACAACGCCATCCTCATCACGTTCGGCAGGAACGGTATTGGCCTCGACCAGTTCAGCTAAGATACCGCTGACTGATCCGGCATCACCGACCACGGTTACCGTGCCGTCAGCATTAACTATTAGTTCATTCATTTTCGAGTTCTCCAAAACAGGCAAAGTAAAAGCTGCCATCTACGGCACTACCATCGTGAGCTATGAGAGATAGACGTCCAATTTGATCACCGGAAAGAAGAACATCTCTAGAACCCGCATCAGTCAGCGGCCCTACGATTGTATTGCCACCAGAAGTAGCCACGGCAAAATTGCTTTTGAACGGCACCCCAAAGGTTATGTCCCGAATATCGCCAACACCATTATCGGTCATTGATTTAATGTTGTATGACCCCCTGATGACCAGTGTGCCACTACTCAGGGTGCAAGTAGCCCACGCCTTCGCCTTGCTCAGATCAACGCCCTTTGGCAAATCACTAGCCAGACCCCGCACCATCTCGTTGACCTGACGCTGGTCAGTGGCCGGTGCCGTGACGTAGGCATTGGCTGAGTTCTGTTCAGCCCGTAAATCGCCCCACAACTTGCCTTTTTCAGATGTACCGCTATTGACAGTGGGTTTGCTGTCCACGACCAGTCCATCGAATATGGTTATGGCGTCGGTCTGGGTAACCAGTACCTTACCCGACAGCGGATCGACATTCACGTCTATCACTGCATCGGTCGAACCACTCTGAAGGAGACATTCGGCAGAGGCGATGAACATGCCTTTTTCTGCATCGTACATTTGTCTGATTTGAGTGGCTGTTGGGACGGTGGCTGATAGGCGAACAAGAGAAATTTCACTTTCATCCGCAGGCGCGATGGGACTAGAGGCGGTGTCAAGTCCAATCCGAAATGTTACTGTAGCCGTCAGGGAACCGGCATCCGTAGTATCCGATCCAATCAATACACCATCGGCGTACAGATATCGCTCTGTCGATGAAATACGCACAAAGTCAGCTTTATGCCAAACCGCATCGTCGTAAACGGCGACGGAAATTATGGTGGTGGCCGCTGTCGCACCGTCGTCTATACCACGCAAGGTGCCGTCACTTTGAAGCGAAAGATTGAACCTCTCATTGTCTGGCGTTGATCCGACCATGGCAAACATTTGAGTACTATTGTTTGATGTCGTCTTGAACCAACAACTTAAATAAGCCGATCCCGTGCCAAAAGCATTGTAGTCTGAGTCATTTGCTCTGGAGAGATAATTTGAAGTGCTAAACCCGCTATACCCCAACAACTCCGCACTGGTTTCCACAACCGCTTCGGTCACAGTTCCGTTTTCGGTGAGGGTGTTGGCTTTGTAACTGCGATCCGCTGTTTTGCTGTTTGCTAACCATGCGCCACGGATGTCGCCAACCATGTAGCCGGTGTTGTAGGTACGGGTAACGACGGCATTATTTGAGATTCCGCTTGTATATACGGGGTAGGTGAAGGTGGCCCCTGTTGCGTCAGCAGCGGCCAAGAAATTGTTGGTCGCATCCATACCCGTGTCGGCGCTAAGGCCGTAGGGTGCCGCCCCTGTGTTTTGTATATCAGTATTATTCCAGTCGTCTGCCACAATAGTATCAATCAAGGGCGACGCTTGTACTACTCCTGATTTCTGTATCAGAATACGGCCACCAGCGATGCCGACAGAGGTAGTTGCGCTTGTGGCTCCTGATCTGTCATATACGGTCCCGTCGTATTTGATTATGGAGGCAGTGTCTGCTCCCGTACTGTACTCAATACCAAAGCAGGGCATTGTTCCGCCAGTACGGGGATCAAGAGGCCAACTGTCCCACACATTCGCTGAAACCCCGCTAACACTATTATCCGTCAGTGCCGGTGTCGTACTGGTTGACAATGTTCTGGGCCAGCCAACCGTTCGTTCAGCCCATGCGCCGGAATGTGGGTCGATGATGGCGATGCCGTCTTCTGAAGAGACTATAAGATAGCCCATACAAGCCGCTATCGCTGTTGGTGTCGCAGCAGCACTGAGATCAACCGTTGCTAATGGCGTAGTACTAATAGCTCCAGCCGATTGTTCAGTTAAATCCCAGATGTTAATTTCTGTGTTGCTGCCCTCATCTTCGATGGTCGCCAGCATCAGGCTGGAAAATACACTTGCTTTGCTCCACGCCCCGTTCCATGCCACGCCATCAACGGAGGGGCCGAAGATAACTTGATCTACAAAGTTAGCGTTAGTTTGTAATACGCCTGCATAGGCACTTTCTGGATCGACACCAAAATTAGTAGCCGTGCCTGAGTTTACTATGGACGCACCGCTGTCAATGTTCAGCGTCGAGCCAGATAGCACCGAGAAGGTGTTAGCCGTAAAGCGGAAGTCGTCAGCGCCTGCGATCTCGATGTCGATCTGATCGTCGGTGCTGGCATGGATTGACGTATTCGCATTGGCATCAAGCGTCAGCTTCTCGCCGTTGAGATCTACCGCGCCTTCCGAGAACGAGCCGGTATTGCCTGTCCTGGTATTATGTATGATGACGGTATCGCTGTTGGAGAACGTGCCATTAGATGCAACGTGCGTCAGGGCCAGCTTCACATAGCCAGAGGCATCCGTGCTGGCGCCCGTGATATTGTACAGCGCGTAGGTAGAAGGCGTTCCCGACTTGACCATCTTGACGGTGCCGCGCAGGGCTGTCGTCGTGCTGTCGTCCCAGGTCAGCAGGTAGGTCGATACGTCAACACTATTGGCGTCGGTATCATCCATGTACGCGGCAGTCGCACTGGACAGCGTGGCATGATTAAACCGGATAACCCCGGTGCCTGGATCGGCATCTGCCGTGGTCGTCGAGTAAACATAGTCAAGCCCAGCGGCTGATGATGCAGCCGATGATGCGGCGGCGGATGTAGCTGACGAGGCAGCAGCAGTAGCACTCGTAGATGCCTTCGCGCTGTAATGCAAAGCAGAATAGGTGCCAGCACCAGCGACCGTGTTGTCCTCTGCTTCAATCGCCCACTCTTTAGCAGCGCCTCTCGATGACGTATCCGTTACGTCAGTACCGCCGACCGCCCAGGCTTTACTGGAGAAGTCTGTGCCTGTAACTGCGCCGTCCACTTTTGTCGCGTAGTTGGTCGATGTCGTCGCGCTGGACGATGCGGATGTCGCGCTGGAAGCAGCTGCTGTGGCTGATGCCGCGCCCTTGGCGGCGTGATGTAAAGCGGAATAGCTGCTGCCGGTGACCGCTGAATCCTCGGCCAGGACCGCCCAGTCTTTGGCAGACCCTGCTGCAACGGTGGTGCCGAGCGCATATTCTTTTGCTGAATATTCAGACGTATCTACTGCACCGCCGGTGGTGGTTGCCCATTCTTTCGCTGCTCCACGGCTAGAGGTGGTCGTAACGCCCGTGCCACCGACGCTCCAGGCTTTGCTCGAATAGTCCGTGCCGGTAACAGCGCCCGATGTTTTCACCGCATAGTCGTCTGCTAGTTGTGCGCTTACTACAGCTGCTGCCGCACTAGTGGTCGCGCTCGCCGCGTCGACTATGAGATCCCATTTTGCAGAATCTGTGTTCGAGCTGATGGGCTGGCTACCGCTGCTGGTATGCGCGGTATTGCAGAAATAGATGTTGTTGTTGGACGTGTCTTTGATCAGATCGCGAATAACATACGCTGTCGACGCAGCCCAGTTACCCGTAAGCGTGCCCAGCTCTTGCGTGACGCTTAACTCGCCGGAACTATCGAACGCCAGGACTTTGGACGCACGATCGGCAGCTGACTGCGTGAACTCCGTGCTCGTCATCACGTTGGTGGGCGACAGCTTGATCGATCGGTCGAGAACCTCGGCTTGATCCTGCACAGCCATCATCAGCGTATCGAGGGCCGCTTCGTGGGTCTCGGCCGGGAAGGAGTCGTTGGAAACGTAGTCGGTGTCCTGAGTGAGAGGCACCGCACGGACGATGACGATTTGAAGGGTATCGGCTGGCGCGCTGACAAATGTCACGTTGCCGCCGCCGGCAGAGCCAACGCCTGACACAGAATAATGTGTCGTCAGGGTTTGCAGTGTCTCAGCGCCCGTCGCAATGGTGCGCAGGTAGACCTTGAGGTCGGTGTTGGTATTGATCAGCCAGGTGTAGGCAAACTCGGTGAGGCTACCGTTCCCGGTGTAGATCAGTTTTTGCGTTGTGGTTGTTAAGGTCATTGTAGTGGCACCGCTTCCTCTCTGTCGCCCAGGGCGTCTGACGCATCAATGGTGAAATCTTCATGCTCCTCTTGAGCCGCGCGAAAGCCCGGGCCAAGCAGGGGATGGTCCTCAAGAGCTTCGATTGCTTCCGCCCGAGCGGTCTTGATAGTGTTCACAAGCCAGTTACGCAGCCATGTGTTAGTGTCGCTATCCCAGCGCTGGCCCGTACCAATGGCCTGCTGCCGCTTCTCTTTATAATCAGGATCGTTAAGAACGCCGTCTGGCCCAGCGAGCGCAGCCCATGACAGCTTGCCGGCGGTTTGCTGGAAGAACTCCAACTCGTCCTTCGTCATCGGCACGTCGTTGTATTCATCGGGATGTTCCGATTGGAAGTAGTGCAACCTGTGCAGCTCCTGGTCGACCTCGTTAGGCTCGAAGGCTGACTTGTAAATCGGCGACATCCATTGCGGCCCGAATGTCTTGTCATAGAACTTGGGCCTACCCCACAGGTCATGGCGAACCGGCAAGCTATCCGACCAACCCGGCACCTGTGCTTTGATCTCGTTAACCAGCTGGAGCAGGTGCGCTATATCTGCCTCTGGGAGGCTAATCGAGCCGATATCTATACCAGGCAACATGACCGGCTCCAGGTAGCGCTTCTCTAGCTCGGGGTAACGCCCGGGGTTCAGCTCCAGAAGCTC
>Ga0208316_1001822_pt1 | contig 11791 bp, 12 predicted proteins | sample MalvireepMed_231_FD_184240 | JGI IMG/M metagenome (GOLD analysis project Ga0208316, IMG submission 184240) | Marine viral communities from the Global Malaspina Expedition - Malaspina viral metaG DeepMed_231 (SPAdes) (version 2) | ecosystem: Environmental > Aquatic > Marine > Oceanic | place... | reverse complement strand
CTCAAGCCGTTACTAGAACTCTTGATCGTAAGGGTATGATTTATATGACTTTTACCCCGGAGCAAGGGATGACAGAAACGGTCGCATCCTTTATGAACAACCTCCAATCTGGGCAGTCCCTAACCAATGCTACATGGGATGACGCCTCAGAGAAAATCTTCTCCCAGAGTGGAGAAAGAGGCCACCTCTCAGAAGTCGTAATGGAACAGATTCTTTCCTCGTATTCGCCTCACGAAAGGGAGATGAGAAAGAACGGCAGACCTTCTATTGGTTCAGGATTGGTCTTCCCGCTAGGGGAGGAGAAGGTCATGGTCGAGCCGATGGAGATACAGTCACATTGGCCGAGGATCGCTGCAATAGACTTCGGATGGGACCATCCTACGGCAGTTGTATGGTGTGCAATAAACACAGAAGAAGAGATATTTTACGTCTATGATTGCTATAGGGCTTCTAAAGCAAGCCCATCCGTCCATTCGGCAGTCATACGCACAAGACCACATTTTATACCCATTGCTTACCCGCATGACGGAAACAGAAGGGACAGTATGGGAAATCCAGGTTTAGCCGATCAATACAGAAATATGGGTTGTAATTTCCTTCTGGAACATTTCACCAACCCCCCAGCATTGGGAAGCAACAAAGGCTCTAACTCGATTGAGGAAGGCTTGATGGCTATGCTCCAAGCAGTAGAGGCTGGTAAATTCAAAGTGTTCTCTACTCTCTCAGATTGGTTCGAGGAGTTCAGGATGTACCATAGGAAAGATAACAAGGTAGTTCCTTTAAGAGATGACCTCATGTCTGCAACAAGGTACGCCTTTCAATCTCAACGCTTTGCAGTTGCAGGGGAAGACCCCACATGGACGCAAGACGTTGAATACAGGAACTACGGAATTATTTAATGGCTCAAAAAATTACTGAAGAAGAACTGGTAACTAGGATACGGGGAGAAATCACCGATTCCCTTGGTTACATGGGAGATACGATCTCCAAGCAGAGAGAGTCTGCTATGCAGTATTACTATGGCCTTCCCTTTGGAAATGAAGTGGATGGGCGTAGCCAATTTGTAGACTCTACAGTTCAGGATACCATTGAATGGATTAAGCCCTCCTTGATGCGAGTATTTGCCTCCGGGGATGAAATGGTAAAATTTAATCCTCATGGTCCCGAAGATGTTGCTATGGCAGAACAAGCCACGGACTATGTGAACTATGTGTTTACTAAAGATAATCCGGGTTGGGAAATTCTGTACTCCTGGTTCACTGATGCTTTGCTATCCAAGAATGGCATAGTCAAGGTATGGTGGGATGAGTACGAAGATAGCCAGAGGGAGGAGTACAGGGGTTTAGATGAAATTTCTTTTACCGCCCTTGTGAGCGTTGATGATGTTGAAGTAATTGAACATACCGAGTATGAAGAGTACGGCTCTCCTGTGCATGATGTCGTTATAAAACGTAGTGCGTATAATGGTAAGATAAAGATTGAAAACATTCCACCTTCTGAATTCCTTATTAGTCGAGAGGCCAAAGATATACAAGAAGCTAGGTTTGTTTGCCACAGGGTTCTTAAAACTCTATCAGAACTCAGGGAAATGTACCCCGATCAAGACATTGAGATAGAAGACCTTGGCGGTGCAGATGACGACATGGCAGACTTTTCTGGTGAACGCCTAGAGCGTTACCAGTTTGATAAATCAGCCCGATATTGGGAGGGCTGGGGTGGTGACGCCACCTATGGAGAGGAAGGCTTACGAACGTACTGGTTGCATGAGTCCTTCCTGAAAACAGATTACAATAATGACGGAATCACAGAACTCCGTAAAATATGCACAGTGGGTTCTACGGTTTTAGCTAACGAAGAGATAGACTCTATTCCCTTTGTTTCTATTACACCGATTAAGATTCCGCATAAGTTCTTTGGTTTATCCATTGCAGATTTGGTGATGGACTTACAGTTGATGAAGTCCACACTAATGCGCAACCTCATGGATAATATGTACAACCAGAACTTTGGACGATATGCCGTACTAGAGGGGCAGGCGAATCTCGATGACCTACTCACCCAGCGCCCTGGTGGGGTAGTGAGAGTTAAATCCCCCAACGCCGTAATGCCCCTCAACACTCCTGCTTTAGAACCCTACTCCTTCCAGATGCTTGAATACTTGGATGGGGTAAGGGAATCACGAGCAGGTGTGTCGAGGATGTCTCAGGGTATGAATGAGAACGCCCTGACATCACATACCACCGCAACCGCCGTTAATGCAGTTATGACGGCTGCTCAAAGTCGTGTAGAACTCATTGCTAGGAACTTTGCAGAGACTGGCGTAAAGGACTTAATGATAACGATATATGAACTTCTCCTTAAAAACCAAGACAAAGAAAGAGTGGTTAAGTTACGCAATGAGTGGATTCCGGTACGTCCTGACGTTTGGAATGACAAGTATGATTGCACTGTCTCTGTGGCTTTAGGTCACGGCAGTAAAGATCAGCAGATGATGCACCTGTCACAAATGATTCAGTTCGCAGGGGAGGCTATGAAAGGTGGTTTGAGTATCGTAAACGAACAGAACATTTACAATCTGGGGGCAGCCTTGGTGAAGGCTATGGGCTTCCAGAATGTAAACGACTTCCTCACCGATCCTTCTATGGTGCCTCCACAACAGAAACAACCTACACCTAAGGAGCAGGCTGATTTGTTAGAGGCTCAAGTTAAACAACAGGAACTTGAAATCAAGGCCGCAGAAGTTCAGATCAAGGCTCAGAAGATTCAACAGGAATACCAGAAACTAGCGGTAGACTCACAGTTGAAAGTGGAAGAGTTAAACCTTGAACGAGAACAGAACAGGGCCGTAGCTATAGGCGCAACATAAATGGATAATGACGAGAGGGAGCGAAGGGCTAACGGCCTTTTGCATGACCCGCTGTTTAATGAGATGTTCGAGGTACTGAGAAAAGATTTAATGAATCGTTGGGAATCCAGCGGTTCGACAGAGTTGGAGGCCAGAGAATCAATCTGGCTTGCGATGAGACTGCTTGATAGGCTTTATGGTCATATACAGTCCATAGTTGAAACTGGACATATGAATAAGGTTCTTGAAAAGCAACACCCATTCATCTAAAAGAGGAATTTAATTATGGCGGATACGCAAGAAGCCCCGCACCCGGCAATTCAACCTTTGCCACTAGAGCCTGGTAGCACACGGGCAGCACAAGAGGCACTACTCGGAATAATGGACTCCCTAGAGGATAAACCAAAAGCTGAGGAAGCCGCACCTACTGAAGAGGAAGAGTCAACTGAGGAAACTCAAGACGAATCATTGGAAGAGGCACCTCAAGAGGAATTGGAGGCAGCCTCCGAGGAGGAGGAAGCTGAAGAGGCCACTGAGGAAACTGACGATGGAGAAGAAGAAGACCCTCTATACGCTGTCACCGTAAATGGTGAAGAGCATGAGGTTACCTTTGACGAACTTCTGAGAGGCTATAGTCGCCAGTCAGATTACACCCGAAAGACGCAAGAACTGTCCAATGACAGGAAACAGATGGAGGAACTGCAAAAACAGTACAACTCTGAGGTTTCCACCATACAGGCAGAGCGTCAGCAGTACATGGAATCTCTAAACCAGATCATAGCAAATTCATCGGCTGGTCTTGACAAGTTCGCAAATGTAGATTGGCAGTCTCTAAAGGACACTGATCCCATTGAATACGTCACAAAGAAAGAGGAGTTTCGTGAAGCGCAGGAGAAGGTTCAGCAGATGCAACAAGAGCAGTACCATGCTCAACAGCGTCATGCAGAAGAGTCTAAGAAATTGCGTACCCAGATTCTTCAGGAAGAACACGGCAAACTTTCTGCCGCTCTTCCAGACTGGGGCGAACCCGAAAAGCAGAAAAAGATGGCTACGGAAATCCGTGATTACGCTTCCAGCCAAGGATTCTCTGCTGAGGAAATAAACTCCCTCGTAGATCACCGTTCTTTACTTGTTTTACTGAAAGCGTCTAAGTATGATGCAATGCAGAAGGCTGATGTAAAATCAAAGAAGATAAAGAACAAGCCGAGAGTAATCCGCGCCGGTAAGGGGCGGTCATCTGGTGATGAATCAAAATCCAAACGTACTGCACGAATGAGGCGTCTTCAAGAATCTGGTCACGTCCGAGATGCGACCAGTTTGTTTGAGGATTTCGTAGAACTATAATATAGGAGAAGCATAGATGGCTGCACCTACAAATACTAGAGAAACCTATAGTTCGGTAGGACTAAGGGAAGACCTCTCTAACATCATCTATAACATCTCTCCAACTGACACTCCATTTCTAAGTGGTTGCGGCAGGGAATCTGCCGATAATACCCTATTTGAATGGCAAACAGATGCACTCAGCGCAGTAGCCGCCGACCGACAGGTTGAGGGCGATGACCTAGCTTCGAGTGCTGTCCAACAGCCAACTAGGGTAACCAATTACACGCAGATAAGTGCTAAAGCGGTACAGACATCAGGATCGGCGGAAGCCGTAGACTGGGCTGGACGCCGCAGTACGCAAGCATACCAGCTTGCAAAGCGTGCAAAAGAAATGAAGCGTAACATGGAGTCGATGTTAACCGCTAATATTGCAAAAGGGGCCGGTGCTGCTGCAGGCGCACCTGCTGTTGCTAGAATCACCGCCGGTCTAGGCGCATGGGTTGGAACGAACTATGATTCAATCGGATCAGGTTCCCCGGCTCCTGCGGCTTGTACTGGTGATGGTAGTGACACCACTACTGATGCACCAACCCAAGTTGCACTTGCGGAAGCAAACATGAGAACAGTTATCAAAGAATGTTTTGATAGCGGTGGTTCACCTGATACGATCTTGTGTGGTTCGTTTAACAAGCAAGCACTATCAGCACTATCTCAGTCTGTATCTGGTTTACGAACCGATACGGCTGGTGAGAAACCCGCTTCAGTTATAGCGGCTGTGGACGTTTATGTTAGCGATTTTGGTACGTTCAAAATTCTCGCGGATAGATTTCAAAGAGCAAGAGATATGTGGTTTATTGACTTTGATTTCTGGGCAGTAGCGTATCTCCGTCCTTTCAAGACGGAAACCTTAGCAAAGACTGGTGACAGCATAAAGCAGATGCTTATTGCTGAGTACGGTTTGATGTCTAAAAATGAAGCCTCTTCAGGTTTCTTGGCAGACTTAAGCACCAGTTAGTAAGTAACAGGTAGAGTGGGGGGAAACCCCCACCCTCCCTTACGGAGAAAATAAAATGGCAAAAGGTATTTCAAAAAGTATGCCTTGGGATAAGGTGGAAACTAAAGATGTTCGCAAAGCCTCTTATTCCGGGCTAAACAGTAAAAGCGGTAATGCCTATGGTGGCCTAGAAGCAACTATCTCAAAGATGGGGGATGGTACTGGTAATGTTCGCAGAGCGAATCCGGTAACATTCCAGCAAAAGGCTTAGTCATGGCTCAAGCTAGATCAGTAAGAAACCTAAACCTGAATTTGCCTGCCTACAGGGGTGGTTCTACCTCCCTAGATGAAATGATCTATGATCTTTCTGCGGATGAGTACGCCGGAAAGAAGAGTAGTGTCAAGTATAAAGGGCCGGGAAATAGTGTGGTTGAGGCTTCTTACGCATCCCCAAAAATATCTTCTAAAGGTAAGGGTTTATCTTCTGGCACCGCTTATGCTAAACGAAAAAGGGGCTAATATTTAATTAGTAATGTTTGTGTACGCCAGTACGCCCAATGTAGCAGTTGCTGATGGGTTTGTTTATCCTGAAGAATGTCAGAAGATCATAGAGGCTTCAAGGGATAGTCTTGTCAGAAGCACTACTTCAGGCAAAGACGGGAATGAGGTAAATCCTGATAGAACTTCTACAAGTATTGGGTTACCACATTCAGATTTTCCTGAAGTATGTGAAAGAATATCTGGTGTTGCAAATATGCCCTTGGAAAACGCAGAGCATATTCAAGTTGTACGCTACACAAAAGACCAAGAGTATAAGCCTCATTATGATGCTTTTAAGGATGATCAATACAAAAAGGATGGCGGTCAGCGATTGCTGACTTGCTTGGTTTACTTAAATAATTCTGTTGGCGGTGCAACCGCTTTCCCAAACCTCAATATTATTGTTGGTGCTATAGAGGGAAGGTTGCTGATGTTTGGTAATGTTGATGAGGAAAAAAATCCGCATATATTATCAATGCATCAGGGGTTACCACCACATGAAGGAGAGAAGTGGATTTTCACATTATGGTTTCGAGAAAGAAAGACAAACCTGTTAAGGCTCCATTGAAGAAAGAATCTAGGTCTGAACGTAAGACTATCACTGAGCATATGAGGGATTTATCTAATAATCCAGGTCAGAAGATCGGTGGAAGAGGATTCCTCAGTGGCTAAAAGAACTATATTTGATGTAATGCCTTATCGGTATACTGAGTGGGTAGACGAACCAGATGGTACGTTTTCTATTGTCACACACCAAGATGCCCAGCAAAACATAGATCAGACCAGAATGGAGTATAACAATTTTGGTGATAAGCTAACTCCGGGTAAGCGTGGGCGTAACGATGGATTTCATAAGGTAGCCTCTATTCCATTAACAGTATGGGAACAGTGGATGAAGGAGACTGGTGGGGAAGTAAATAAAGACCCTAAAATTCTAAGAAAGTATCTCAACGATCCAGATAATAAGTATTTCAAATCAGCACCAACAAATCTCTGAGGATAACAAGATGGATTTATACAGACCTAGTGGAGTAACACAGAGTATTACAACGTCAAGTTCCTCTGCTGCAACTTCCAGCGCAATAGCGGCGTCTACTTATGCGGTGCTAATTACCGCATCTGCTGATGCCTATGTCACGTTTGGATCAGCGCCTACAGCAACAGCAGCTAACGGCGTTATGCTTGCGGCAGACTGGCCCACTTACTTTAGGATTTCACCCGGAGAAAAGGTGGCAGCCCTACAAGTATCTGGCGCTGGAACAGTATACGTTTCTGAACTGACCAGATAATGGCGATCAATACGTATGCCACGCTACAGACGGCGGTGGCAAACTGGTTAGACCGCTCTGATCTAACTGATCGGATACCAGAGTTTATTGCTCTGGCAGAGGCGCGTATGAACCGCAATCTTCGGCTTGCGCTCATGCTCAATGTAGATCAAACTACATTGGGGGGTGCAACTACGCTTGTCGCAGGCACAAGGGATTATGACCTACCTTCTGGTTACCTACAGATGGTAGACTTTCATCTGAGAACCTCCCCCATTACGACCTTATCCTATCTTACTACAGAGAATATGAACAGGATGTGGGCTGGTAGTCAGGAAGGAAGGCCAAAGACGTACACTATTTTCTCTGATAATGCCAGCGGCACACCCACTAAGAAAGTGCGGTTGGGTCCGTCCCCAGATACTGCATATGATTATCAGATTATGTTTTATAAAAAGATAGACGCTCTTTCTACTGCTAATACCACAGAAGCAATGCTGACTGATAATCCTGATGTCTACCTTTACGGATCACTGCTAGAGGCAGAGCCATTTCTAATGAACGATCAGAGGGTGCCTCTATGGGCTGCCGCATTTAAGGAGGCAGTGGACTCATTACAAGAACAAGATAACAAAGACCGTCATTCAGGTAGTGCGATGAGGGTTATGAATACAGGTGGGTACTACTAATGGCATTAGACACTGGAAATTATATTAGCGATCTTAGTCGCTTAAATCCTACCGCAACTGACCCAGTTAGTGAGGGAGATGACGTTCTTCGTTTCGTCAAGAAAATTTTACAGAAAACCTTCCCGGCAGGAACAGACTCTACCGCTAATACTGGTGTAGGCCCAGATCAAGCGGTTCAGGTTATTATAGCAAAGTCTACGGCACCGACTATAGGTGGTACTGCAGCAGAATCTACAGGCTTAGTATGGCTTGATACGACAGCCAACTTACTAAAGATTCGCAATCAGGCTAATGACGCTTGGATTACATTAGCTATTGATCCTGAAACCTCAAACTCAGTAGATGTAAATGCAGGAACAGTGGATGGTGCGGTGATTGGTGGGACTACACCCGCTGCGATTACCGGCACAACTGTTGTAGCAAATACCAGTGTAAATATTGCCGGAGATGGCGCAACCGTAACAGGAATTAAAGATGAAGATGATATGTCCTCTGATTCGGCTGTTAAACTTTCTACACAACAGTCTATCAAAGCATATGTCGATTCACAGGTTACGGCGCAAGACCTTGACATTACTACTGACAGCGGCACTATCGACATTGATCTGGATTCAGAGACACTTACTGTTGCTGGTAGCGGTGGTCTTGACACAGCAGCGACTGGTACGACGGTTACTGTCAAAGTTACAGACGGAGGAGTAACCAACGCCAAGTTAGCGGATATGGCGGCTAACACCGTAAAGGTGAGAAATGCCAACTCATCTGGTGTACCGTCTGATGTTGCTCTAGCAACCACTGAAATCCTAATCGGGGATGGCACAGGGTTTACCGCTGCCGCATTGTCCGGTGATGCCACCATGACCAACGCTGGTGCAGTCACAGTAGCCAAGATACAGGGTGAGGCTGTAAGTTCCACTGCTGCCGCAAATGACCAATACTTAAAATACTCTAGCGCATCCTCAGAGTGGCAGAAGGTGAACGTAGTTGGTGATGATAAACTCACCACTAAAGGCGACTTGCTTGCTTATAACACCGTAGATTCAGAAACTAGATTCGGCGTAGGAACCAATGATTATATTCTTATGGCCGACTCTTCCGCTACTAACGGATTTGATTGGAAACAGATTGTTGACGCCTCTGTAGACGCTTCAGCAGCAATAGACGCCACAAAGATTGCAGACGGAAGTGTAACCAGCACAGAATTCCAGTATATCAACTCTCTTTCTTCAAATGCCCAAACCCAGATAGACTCTAAGGGTGCAACCGCTGGTAGCAGCAGCATTGTAACTGTAGGAACTGTAACCAGTGGAACATGGGAAGCAACAGATGTTGCGATTTTACATGGTGGAACCGGAGCATCTACAGACTCCGCCGCAAGAACCAACCTTGGTGTTGCTATTGGATCAGACGTTCAGGCTTATGACGCTGACACCGCTAAAACAGATGTAGACCAATCATGGTCTGGCTCTCAAAGAGGAACCCCACAGACTGTCACCGATGGCACCTTGGATTTGGATACAGGAAATAACTTCCTCTACACCCCCGGAGCTGCGGACACGTTGGAATTCTCCAACGAAACCACCGGTCAATCAGGATTTATCAAACTGATCAATCCCTCTGCCTACACCATATCATTAGGATCAGAAGTAAAAGCGGTTTCCACATTCGCAACGGATGTCACAACCGCTGGCACTTATCTGGTGACTTACTTCTCTGATGGAACTGACGTTTACGTTTCCGCTTCTGCTGCGCTTGTCTAATGGCATTACTCCAAACAGGTCTTGCTAAATCCTTAGCCGAAGACTACACCATTGATCAATCTCTGCGGTTTGCTGATGGCGATGATGCTTATTTGACCAGAACTCCGGGGAGTAATGGTAATCGCACCCAATTCACCTTCAGTGCTTGGGTAAAAAGAGCGCATATGAAAGGTGATGAGGCTGATGGATATGAGACTTGTATTTTTAGTGCTGGATCATCTGTGGGAAACCGTGGACATATTAGATTTTATGAGGATAGATTAAGTGCCGGGTACTACAATGGTTCATGGGTTTGGGATCAGAATACTACCGCTTTATATCTTGATCCCGGTGCTTGGTATCACATAGTTGTAAGTCTGGATACGGTCAATCAAGAAGGAAAAATGTATGTAAATGGTGATGAGATAACAGCATTTGAGAACGATACTGTTCCCGGTAGTAGTTTAGCAACTGCATTCAATAGCACCGTGGAACATCAAGTTGGTTCCAGAGCCTCTACAGCCAATGGTAATTTTGATGGGGAGATAGCGGAAGTCTACTGGATAGATGGAACTATCTATACACCTTCCGATTTCGGAGAAACCGACACCACCACTAACCAGTGGAAACCTATAGATGCATCCGGTCTGACATTCGGTACTAACGGTTTCTACCAGAAATACGCTGCAACAGAACTAGCGAATAGTTTTACGGATAGTTCCATGACCGGAAGGTCTGTCAACTGCGACATTCTGATCGTGGGTGGTGGTGGAGGTGGTGGACATCTCTCTTCGGGTGGCGGAGGCGGTGCCGGTGGATTTGTTTACTATTCCCAGAAATCCATTACTGGTGATACAGATCACACTGTAACTATAGGCGCTGGTGGTGCTACTGCTTCGTATACTGGAGTTTCTGGTGCTGACTCTACTTTTGGCGCACTGACAACCGCTGCTGGTGGAGGTGGCGGTGGCGGAAGTGAGGGCGGCAGAGATGGTGGCTCTGGTGGCGGTTCTGGTGCTGGAGCATATTCCGGTGGAAGTGCAACAGCCAATCAAGGATTTGACGGTGGAGATGGGGGAAACCCAACAAACCTTGGTGCTGGAGGTGGTGGTGGTGCATCCGCAGTGGGTGCTACCGGTACTTGCTCTGGTGCGAGTTGCTATGCTGGTACCGGAGGTGCTGGTTACACTGAAGGCACAAGCACTGTTTATGACTGGACATTAGCAAATGGTACTACCGCAACATTTGATATAAATGGAACTTCTAATGTTTATGCAGGTGGTGGCGGCGGCGGAGCAGGTGTAAGCCAATTAGGAGGCGTCGGAGGAGCGGGTGGTGGTGGCCGTGGTGCTAAATATACAGATGCTGGTGCCCCAGCCGTTGTTGGTACAGCCAATACTGGAGGCGGTGGAGGCGGCGGTGGAGCAAGTGGATACCCCGGTGCAGCGGGTGGCTCTGGTGTCGTTATTGTTCGCTATGACGCATCTGAAGGAACCGGAACCGGTGGAACTGTTACAAGTTACACGGATGGTGGAACTACTTATGCAGTTCACACATTTACAGCCAGCGGTACGTTCTCAATGTCTGGTCACACAATCACCGCAAACGGAGATGTAGCCAATACAAGAGCAGTAAGAAAGGTTGGTGATAGTTCTATATTATTTGATGGGACTGGGGATTACCTAACGATCCCAGATTCTACAGACTGGGATTTCGATGGCGATTTCACAATAGAGATGTGGTTCAGAGCAGACACCATCGCCCAGAATGGTATGCTCTGGTCACATAAGGCTTACGGTGCTGCTACTGATGGTACAGGACAGTGCCAAATGTATTTATACGATGACGGAAACACTGTCAATTGGGATGTTTCTAGTAGTGGCGTTTACGAAACAACTTCCTTTTCTAATTCTGGATTATCAGCAGACACTTGGTATCATATTGCTTTTGTTCGCTCATTTGGCAACTGGTACAAGATATTTCTTAATGGTGTGTTGCAAACTACAAATACCACTGATACCAGTTTTAATATTTCTGGAGAGGAAACCACCTTATCTATTGGTAAGTATAATAATTACGATGGTTATTATTATGATGGTTATCTGGACGAAATTCGCGTCTCTAAAGGAGTAGCAAGGTACACCGCAAACTTTACTGCTTTTGGTCAGGATGGTGGGACTATCTCTAACCCGACTCCATTCACCGCAGACTCCAACACTATGCTCCTGATCCACTCTAATTGGGATGGTGGATTAGGTGCAGACAGTTCTGGAAACTACAACACGTTTTCGGTTACGAATTTGGTGGCTAGTGACAAAATGGTTGATAGCCCTACTAATAACTTCTGTACGCTGAATCCTCTTGTGGGTGAGGTTAGTACTGGGCCAAGG
>Ga0208316_1001814_pt1 | contig 11831 bp, 12 predicted proteins | sample MalvireepMed_231_FD_184240 | JGI IMG/M metagenome (GOLD analysis project Ga0208316, IMG submission 184240) | Marine viral communities from the Global Malaspina Expedition - Malaspina viral metaG DeepMed_231 (SPAdes) (version 2) | ecosystem: Environmental > Aquatic > Marine > Oceanic | place... | reverse complement strand
AAGGACACACAGCGTCCGACCCCGCGCCGCGTACGCCCCCTCGGGTGGCGACGGCCGCGGCTGTCATAGACCCGGCCGCGAGACTCGTCCATGCGAGGCGTGAGGACATTTTGCGTCCTCTTCTTGTGTTTTCAGGCTCGCCCACGTGATCTCAGAGGTTTCGATCCAGTCCCTGGCCCTGTCGCGGGGCGGTCGCCAGTTGTTTTCGCGACTTATTCTCAACTTGGCGCGAGGGGAAGCTGTGGCCCTGGTGGGGCGCAACGGAGCGGGAAAGACCAGTCTTTTGCGGGCCATAGCGGGCCTCATCGCCCCCGACGAGGGGGCCATCGTCTTTGGCGACACTGATCCGGCCGAGGCGCGCGAACACATTCATCTGCTCGGTCACCTGGATGGACTGAAGTCGTCCCGCACGGCGCGGGACGAACTGGGCTTCTGGACCCGCTTCGCCGGCGGGGCGCCGGGCGCGGTGGAGGCCGCCGCCGCCCGCCTGGAGCTGACCCCCCTGCTCGACCTCGAGGTGCGCCGCCTGTCGGCCGGACAGCGCCGGCGGCTGGCGCTCGCCCGCCTGCTGGCCGCGCCGCGGCCCCTCTGGCTGCTGGACGAGCCCTTGAGCCCCCTGGACGCCGAGTGGCGCGGCCGGTTCGGCGAGATCATGGGCGAACACCTGGCGGCGGGGGGCCTGATCTTGGCCGCGGTGCACGATCCCCTGCCGCTGGCGGCCCGCACGGTGGAGATCGGCCGATGAGCGCGATCTCGACCCTGCTGGCCCGGGAGACGGCGCTCGCCTGGGGGAAGGGCGGCGGGCCGATGGTGGCCGTGGGCTTTTATGCCGGGGTCGCCACCCTTTTGCCCCTGGCGGTGGGGTCGGAACCCGAGCGGCTGGCGGCCATCGCGCCGGGCGCGGCCTGGGTGGCCCTGGCGCTGGCGGCCCTGCTCTCCCTCGATCGGCTGTTCGAGCGGGACTATGAGGACGGGGCGCTGGACCTGCTGACCTTGTCGCCGGTCCCGCTGGAGATGGTCTGCGCGGTCAAGTGCCTGGCCCAGTGGCTGGCCACCGGCCTGCCGCTGGCGCTCGCCGCGCCGCTTGCCGCCATCGCGCTGGGGGCCTCGCCGCAACTGAGCGGCCTGGTGGTGGCCTGCGCGCTCTTAGGCGGGCTGGCCTTTTCGTTCATGGGCGGGATCGGGGCGGCGCTCAGCCTCGGCGCCCGGCGGGGGGGGCTTTTGACCGCGGTGATCGTCCTGCCGCTGTTCGTGCCGCCGGTGATCTTCGGCGGCGGCGCCCTGGCCAGCCTGGACGCCGGCCTGCCCTGGCGTGCGGGGTTCGCCCTGCTGGGCGCCTATGCGGCGGGCGCCATGGCCCTCGGTCCCATCGCCATGGCTGGGGCCTGCCGCAACGCCCTCTCCTGACATCGCCGAGCCTCGGCTCGAAAGAATCTGCGACGGAACGGCGGTCGCCTGACGTGGAAGTCTTCAGAGGGGCACGACTGGAGACCACACATGAAGACGATCAAGACCATCACCGTCGCCGGCGCCTTGGCCAGCCTGGCCTTCGCCACGGCCAGCTACGCCCAGCAGCCGCCGGCCCAGGGCCCGCGCCCAGCCATGGAAGGCCGCGAGCGTCCGAGCCCTGAACAGATGCGCACCCACATGGCCGAGCGCCTGCGCACCACCCTGCAGCTGACCTCCCAGCAGGAGGCCGCGCTCAACACCTATGTCGGCGCCCTCGCGCCGAAGGCTGGCGACCGGTCCGACCGCCGCGGCGACCGCCAGTCGATGCGCGAGATGACCACGCCCCAGCGCCTCGACGCCATGGCCGCCCATATGGCGCAGCGCCAGCAGGCCTTCGCCGCCCGCGCCGAGGCCACCAAGCGCTTCTACGCCCAGCTGACGCCCAGCCAGCAGAAGGCCTTCGACGCCCTGCGTCCGGCCGGCCGCGGCATGGGCGGCAAGGGCATGGGCGGCAAAGGTATGGGCGACCATCGCGGCGGTCCCCACGGGATGGGTCCCGGCGGCCCCGGCGGTCGCTAAGGCCAATAGGTCGGACATATAGAAAGGACAGGTCGGCGGTTCCGCCGGCCTGTCCTTCGTGTGTCTGGGCCCCGTCAGTCCAGGTCCTGTCAGTCCAGGTCAAGCCAGCCCGCCGAGCCGATCGGCATGCCGGGCGGGGTTTCGGGGCGAACCTCCTTGGCCGCGGCCAGGCGGCGCAGCTCGGCCGGGGTCTCGATCAGGGCGACCAGCCGCGTCCGGTGGGCGCGGGTCGCCGCGTCGCCGCCACGGGCGCCCTCAAGGCGCGTGGCGATGGAGGCCAGGGCGGCGCTCGCCTGGGCCGCCACACCGGGCGAGGCGCCCGGATCCTGGGCCAGACGGCCGAGGTCCAGCACGGCGCGGGCCTGCACCCGCTGGGCGATCGGCGCCAGGGCGGCGTTGGCCGGGTCGGCGAACAGCTTGGCCACCAGGGCTTCCATCACCTCGCCCGCCCCCGGCAGCGCCGGATCATGACGGTGCTGCTCGATCAGCCGGGCCAGCCGCTGGTCGTTCAGCAGCACGTCCAGGGGCAGGCCGGCGGCCACCTCGGCCGCGGCCAGGGGATCGAAGATCGGTCCGGCCAGGGTGGGGAAGAGCTCGATCTCGGTCTGGCGGTCGCCGCGCCCGGTCAGAGCCGCCGACATCAGCGGGGTGAGGCCCGGCGGGGTCTCCAGGGCGGCGGGGTCGAGGGTGGCCAGCAGGGCGTCGAGCGCCGCGCGCTGGGCGGCCGCCGGAACCGGCGCCGACGTCTCCCGCCCGTCGCCGATCACCGAATAGGCGAAGTCCACCCCGCCCAGCAGCTTGCCGGCCGCCTCCACCTGATAGCGGTGCATCAGATAGATGGGCACGTACTTGCGGCGCAGCGCCGCCACCGGCTCGCCGGGATAGAGGGCGCCCAGGCCGAAGCTGGCCAGCGCCGCCTCGCGCACCGCCATCATCCGGGTCAGCTCGGCGGCCGGATCGGGGCCGTCGTCCCACAGGCTGCCCCACGGCTGGCCGACGCTCAGGCCCCGGGAATCGGCGTCGGTGATGTAGCGCAGGCCCTCGGGCGCCGTGGCGTTCTGGTGCAGCAGGGCCTGGGCCTGATCCTCCGGCCCATAGACGGCCGCAACCGTCACCTTGTCCCAGTCGCCGATGCCCACGGCGTAGGCCTCCGACAGGTCTGGCCGGCCGTCCTTCAACAGGATGCGCGGGGCCGGATAGTCCATCACCGAGGTGCGCCCTTGCGTCGAGCCGGCGAAGTTGTGAGCGAAGCCGATGGAGTGGCCGACCTCGTGGGCGCCCAGCTGGCGCAGGCGGGCCAGGGCCACCTCCGCCGGATCATTGGGACCGCCCTTGCCGGTCATGTGGGCTCCCACCAGGCCTTCGAAGATCAGCATGTCCTGGCGCACCCGAAGCGCGCCCAGCACCACCGAGCCTTTCAGGATCTCGCCGGTGCGCGGGTCTATGATGGTCTGGCCATAGGACCAGCCCCGCGTCGCCCGGTCGGCCCAGTTGATCATGCTGTAGCGCACGTCCAGGGGATCGGCGTCCGGGGGCAGCAGCTCGACCCGGTAGGCGTCCTGGAAGCCGGCGGCCTCGAAGGCGTCGGCCCACCAGGCGGCGCCCTCCATCAGGGCGTTGCGGATCGGCTCGGGGGCTGCGGGGTCCATGTAGAAGATGATCGGCTTCTTCACCGGCGAGACCGCGGCGGTGGGGTCGGTCTTCTCCAGGCGGAAGCGCAGGGCGTATTGCTGGACGATGGGCTGGCCGAGGGGGGCGGCGAAGTCCAGGAACTGCAGGGCGTTGCCGCCGCTGCGGGGGTCGAAGACCCGCGGCTGGTAGCCGGGCTCGGGCAGCCTGACGAAGGAATGGCGCACCCGGAGCGTCATGCGCTTGTCGTCGGGGGTGATGTTGGAGACCTCATCGCCCGGCGTCTCGGAGACGAAGGTCTGTATGGCCTCCAGCTCGACATTCTCCGGGAAGGCCTTGGCCTGCGCCGGATCGGCCAGGCTGAGATCCTTCGACAGGCTCCAGCCGGTCTCGCCGGAGAATTTCAGGGCGTCGACGACGCCCAGGCCGTCCTGGGTCAGGAAGCTGGAAATGTCGATCAGGATGCGGCCCTGGGCGTCGGTCGACAGCACCTCGCCGGCCCAGACCATGGAGGGCGCAAACGCTTCACGGGCCGAGGCCTGTTCGGCGGCCGGCGCCCCGACCGCGCGGAAGCGGGGGTTTTCGTACTCGGCCACCACCTTGGCGCCCACCCGGCGGAAGGCCAGCAGCCGCGAGGGGCCAAGCCTGGCCTTGTCCAGGCCGATGGGCGCCGAGCCCAGGCCCGTGCGCAGGCTGGCCACATGGATGTAGCGGCCGCTGATCCCCTCGGCGTCCGGCGCCGGCAGCAGCATCAGCACCCGGCCGCGCTCGGCGTCGGCATAGATCGGGATCAGGCCCTCGGTGCGGGACAGACCGGCGGTGGCCGTGGCCATGGGTTGCGGCGCGGCCTGGACCGCCAGCGGACAGGCCAACAGCGCAGCGACCGCGGTCGCCGCCAGCAGAGTTCTACGGATCATGGATGACGCCCCTGGAATGAATGGCCCAGCCTAGGGCGGCCGGGCCGTGGAGGTCTACGAAAGAGGCCGCCAATTCCCCCAGGATCGCCCCGGCGCCTGCGGTTCGCGCAGGCCGCTCATCTTGACGTTAACGTAAGATGCCGCTTACGCTGTCAGCCAGAAACAAGCCGCCAAAAACCAGGCTCAACCGGAGAGACGCCCATGCCCACCGACCTGCGCCGCCCCCAACGCACCTATACGATCCGACAGCTCTGCCTGGAGTTCAAATGCACCCCGCGCGCCCTGCGCTTCTATGAGGACAAGGGCCTGCTGACCCCGGCCCGCGACGGCATGAACCGGGTCTATTCCTACAAGGACCGCGCCCGGCTGAAGCTGATCCTGCAGGGCAAGCGGGTCGGCCTGTCCCTGGCGGAGATCGGGGAAATCCTCGACCTGTACGACCTGGACGACGGCGGCGCGGCCCAGATGGCCAAGTCCCTGCGCAAGTTCAAGGAGCGCATCGTCGCCCTGGAGAGCCAGCGCGAGGACATCGACCGCGCCATCCAGGAACTGAAGGTCGGCTGCAACAACCTCGAACAGAAGCTGATCGCCACGCGGCCCGACCTGCTGCCCCGGGCGGCCGACTATGACCAGATGCTGCGCCAGCGCCTCGATGGCCTGGAGCATGCGGGCGCCAAATAGGACGTCTGCGACCTCGACCCACAACACCTTGACCGGGCCGGGCGACCGGCCCGGCCGACACCGGAGTCCCCATGCCCTACCAGCCCCCTGTCCGCGACCATCTCTTCCTGCTGCGCGATGTCCTGCAGATCGAGCGCTATGGGGACCTGCCCGGCTTTTCCGAAGCCTCGATGGACGTGGTCGCCCAGATCGTCGAGGAGGCCGGCCGCTTCACCGGCGAGGTCCTGGCGCCCCTGAACAGCGTCGGCGACAAGCAGGGCTGCACCTGGCATGCCGACCATTCGGTCACCACGCCGGACGGTTTCAAGGCCGCCTATAAGGCCCTGGTGGAGGGCGGCTGGCCGGCGCTGGGCGCGGACAAGGCCTATGGCGGTCAGGGCATGGCCCATGTGGTCAACCTGGCCTTCTCGGAGATGTCGTCCTCGGCCAACATGGCGTTCTCCATGTATCCGGGGCTGACGCACGGGGCCTATTCGGCGATCCACACCGGCGGCTCCCAGGCGCAGAAAGACCTCTACCTGCCCAAGCTCGCCTCCGGCGAATGGGGCGGGACGATGAACCTGACCGAGCCCCACTGCGGCACCGATCTTGGCCTGTTGCGCACCAAGGCGGTCCCTCAGGCCGACGGCTCCTATCGCCTCACCGGCCAGAAGATCTGGATCTCCGGCGGCGAGCACGACATGGCCGACAACATCGTACACCTGGTGCTGGCCCGCATCGAGGGGGCGCCGGCCGGCACGCGGGGGATCAGCCTGTTCATCGTGCCCAAGTTCATCCCCGATGCCGACGGCCAGCCCGGCGCGCGTAACACCGTCTTCTGCGCCGGCCTGGAAGAGAAGATGGGCATCCACGGCAACGCCACCTGCGTCATCCAGCATGAGGAGTCCGTCGGCTGGCTGGTGGGCGAGGAGAACCAGGGCCTGCGCCTGATGTTCGTGATGATGAACGAGGCCCGCATCGGGGTGGGCCTGCAAGGGGTCGCCCAGGCCGAGGCCGCCTATCAGGCCGCCGCCAGCTTCGCCAAGGACCGCCTGCAGGGCCGCTCGCTGACGGGGCCGAAGAATCCCGACGGCCCGGCCGATCCGATCATCGTCCATCCCGACGTGCGCCGCATGCTGATGGACTCCAAGGCGGTCATCGAGGCCGGCCGCGCCTTCCTGTTCTGGACCGCCCTGCATGGCGACCTGGCCCATGGCAGCCCCGACGAGGCCGTCCGCCAGAAGGGGGCCGACTACATGGCGCTGATGACCCCGGTGGTGAAGGGCTTCCTCACCGACCGCGGCTTCAAGGTCTGTTCGGACGCCGTCCAGGTGCATGGCGGCTCGGGCTTCACCGAGCACTTCCCGGTCAGCCAGTACATGCGCGATTGCCGCATCGCGCTGATCTATGAGGGCACCAACGGCGTCCAGGCGCTCGACCTGGTGGGCCGCAAGCTGGCGGCCGAGGGCGGGCGCGGGGTCATGGGCTTCTTCGCCGAGATCGACGCCTATGTGGGCGCCCACGAGAACGACAAGGCGCTGGCCCCGATCATCGAGGGCCTGTCCCACGCCAAGGAGGAGTTGCAGGACGCCACCATGTGGCTGATGGCCAACGGCCTGGCCAATCCCGACAACGCCGGGGCGGCCTCCACCGACTACATGCACCTCTTCGGCCTCACGGCGCTGGCCTATATGTGGGCGATGATGGCTAAGGCGGCGCAAGGCAAGATCGCGGCCGGCGACACCGATCCCTTCTATGCGACCAAGCTGGTCCTGGCCCGCTACTATGTGGAGCGCATCCTGCCGGAGACCTCGGCCCACCTGGCCAAGTTGAAGACCGGCTCTGAGACCCTGATGAGCCTGCCGGCGGAGGCCTTCTGATGGCCACCTACCGGGCCAGCGTCACCTGGCGACTGTCGGCCGGCGAGGACTTTCCCGCCGGCCGCTACAGCCGCGGCCACGAGCTCGGCTTCGACCGCGGCACGACGGTGCCGGGCACCGCCTCGCGCCATGTGGTGGGCAACAAGTGGTCGGTGGAAGGCGCCGTCGACCCCGAGCAGATGCTGGTCTCGGCGCTCTCGTCCTGCCACATGCTGGTCTTCCTGCACCGGGCGCGGCTGGCGGGCTTTTCCGTCGCCGCCTATGCCGACGAGGCCGAGGGCGTGATGGCCGAGATCGCGCCCGGCCGCCAGGCGGTGACCAAGGTCACCCTGCATCCGGTCATCGAATGGGCCGGCCCGTCGCCGGACGCTGAGACCCTGGCCCGCCTGCACCACGAGGCGCACGAGGAATGCTTCATCGCCAACTCGGTGAAGACCGAGGTTGTGGTGGGCTGAGGGGGCGTCGGGCCCTCCCCCCAACCCCGTCATGCTCGGCCCCTGTGTCGAGCATCCCTCGTCGGGGCGGGCGCAAGCGTCACGAGGGATCCCGGGCACAAGGCCCAGGATGACGCCGTGGGGGCGGCGCGGCCGCGCCCAAGCGTCCGCCGCCCTGCCTCCATCACCGTCACCCTCGGGCTTGACCCTCGGGCCCATGAACACCGCGTCTGGCCCTGGTGTGCATGGATGGTCGGATCAAGTCCGACCATGACGGAACGGGGAAGGGCTAGGCCCGGTGAGGATTCTCGAACACCGCCTCGACGTCGGTCTCGAACAGCACGGCGATGCGATAGGCCAGGTCCAGGGAGGGATCGTGGCGGTCGCTCTCCAGGGCGATGACCGCCTGGCGCGACACCCCCAGCCGCTGGCCAAGCTCAGCCTGCGTCCAGCCGCGGGCGGTGCGCAGCTCGCGCAGACGGTTCTTCACGCCCGGCTGTTCCGCACCAGGGGGGCGACCAGGCCGAACGCGGCCCAGAACAGGGGATAGATCAGCCAGCCCGGCGCGTGCGCGGCGCCGGCATAGGTCTCCAGGAACCCCCAGGCGGAGAACAGGGCCATGGCGGCGCCCGATGCGATGACGAACCGCTTGGCCGCCAGGGCGCGGACGAACTCGTCGCTGTCGCGCATCCAGACCAGCACCGCCCAGATCTGCCCGGCCACCGGCGCGGCCACCGCCAGGGCCAGCACCCAGGCCGCCGTCCGTCCGATGTCGTCAAAGGCGCCGGTGATCGCGGCGAGGTTGATGGCGACGTAGCCCGTCATGAAGGCGGCGGTGCGCCGGATATAGAGCCGGTCGGCAGGGGTGGCGGACATGGGGATGGGCCTCCGTGAATGTCAGGCTAACCTGACATGGAGGCGGTGTAAGGTCAACATTACATTGGGGTCGACAGGGCGACGCCTGTCGCCAATCACCGCCGTCATGGTCGGGCTTGACCCGACCATCCATGAACACAGGGCTGGCCTCAGAGGGCATGGACCCGCGGGTCAAGCCCGCGGGTGACGGGAGGGCCCGGCGATCGGCGAGGTCTGAACAGCCCCTACTCCCGCTTCCCCCACAGCGCCGCGGCATCCTCCGCGCTCAGCGGGCCGGCGTGCTTGGCGAGGATGGTTCCGTCGGCGCCGACCAGGTAGGTCTCGGGGACGCCGGTGACGCCGAATTCGACGCCAGCGCGGCCGTCGCGGTCCACCAGGTGGGTGGTGAAGGGGTCGCCCAGGCGGGCCAGGAAGGCCTGCGTATTGGGCGGGGCGTCCTTGTAGGCGACGCCGATGATCGGCACGCCGGCGGCTTCCAGCTCCATCAGCACCGGATGCTCCACCTCGCACGGCGGGCACCAGGAGGCGAAGAAGTTGACCAGGACGGGCTGGCCGCCGAGCGCCTCGGCCAGGGCCACCGGGCGGCCGTCGGCCAGGGCGGGCAGGGCGAGCGCCGGGACGGGCTTGCCGACCATGGCGTCGGGCTGCACCTGCGGGTCGCGGTTCAGGGAATAGAGGCCAAACAACAGGCCCAGCGCCACCAGGGCGACCAGCGGCAGGATGGCCAGCCAGCGGCTCATGGGGCGGGCGTTTCCGCAGGCGCCGCGCGGCGCGCGGCCTCGGCGGCTTCTGCGGTCTTGCGCAGGGACTCGGTGCGGGCGCGCCAGCGGCGGGCATGGGCCAGGGAGGCGGCGATCATGCCGGCGAAAACCAGCGCGGTGATGGCGAAGGCCGGCCACACAAAGGCGCCGTAGGGGCTGGCGTCGAAGTCGAGCATCATGGTCAGGCCCTCGCGGCGCGGAGCGCCAGGGCCTCGGCCCGTCGGCGCCACACCTCGCCGCGGATGCGCACCAGCCACAGCGACCCGAAGGCCGACATATAGGCCAGGCCCATCAGCAGCAGGGGATAGAGGAAGACGTCAGCCACGGTGGGGCCGTCGGCGCGGAACACCGAGGCGCCCTGGTGCAGGCTGTTCCACCAGTCCACCGAGAACTTGACGATGGGCAGGTTGACCACGCCCACCAGGGCCAGGATCGCCCCGGCCCGGGCGGCCTTGGCCTCGTCGTCGAGGGCGGCGCGCAGGGCCATATAGGCGACGTAGAACAGGAACAGCACCAGCACCGAGGTCATCCGCGCGTCCCACACCCACCAGGCGCCCCACATGGGCCGGCCCCACAGGGACCCGGTGATCAGGGCCAGTGCGGTGAAGGCGGCGCCCAGCGGGGCTGCGGCCTGGGCTGCGGCGTCAGCCAGGGCATGGCGGAAGACCAGCGACAGGAAGCTGGCGGTTCCGAGGCAGGCATAGACGAACAGGCTCATCCAGGCGGCCGGCACATGGATGAACATGATCCGCACCGTGTCGCCCTGCTGGTAGTCCTCCGGCGCAGCGAAGCCGAGATAGAGGCCGGCCAGGGCCAGGGCGGCGGCGATCACGCCGAACATCGGCGCGGCCCAGCGGGAGAACGCCATGAACCGTTCGGGATTGGACAGGAAGGCCGGCGCTGGGATCATGGCTGGCGCAATTAGCCCTTTGAGCCCCAGCCCCGCAAGGCGCGGCTAGGCTGGTGCGACGTCATCTACCGCCACCAGATCGCCGGCCAGGGCCTTGTCGATCAGCTCAAGCGTGCGCTCGACCCCGAAGATGGCCACGAAGGAGCCGAAGCGCGGCCCCTGGCTCTGGCCAAGCAGCACCTCGTACAGGGCCGTGAACCAGGCGCGCAGGGGCTCGAAGCCGCCAGCCTTGCCGGCCTCGAACACCTCGTTCTGGATCGCCTCGGCGTCGGCGCCGTCTGGCAGGGCCCGCAGGCGGGCGGCCAGGTCCTCGATCGCCGCGCGCTCCTGATCGGTGGGGGCGCGGAAGGTCTTCGCGGGCTTCACGAAGTCCTCGTAATAGTTCAGCGCGTAGCCCACGAGCTTGGCCAACAGCGGCTCGGTCTCAGGGGTCGAGCCGGGGATGTAGCGGCTGAGGAAGGCCCACAGGATGTCGGCCGTCGAGGCGTCGGCCGCCGACACCAGGTTCAGCAGCAGGGAGAAGCTGACCGGCGAACCCTTTTCCGGCGGATCGCCTCGGTGGACGTGCCAGGCGGGATTATCCAGCTGCGCGGCGTTATCGCCCTCGGCGCGCTTGCGATTGAGTGCATCGAGCTGCTGCAGATACTCGTCGGTCGCCTTGGGAATGACGTCGAAGAACAGGCGCTTGGCCGACTTCGGCGACTGGAACATGTAGTAGGCGAGGCTCTCGGGCGCGCCATAGCGCAGCCATTCCTCGATGGTCAGACCATTGCCCTTGGACTTGGAGATCTTCTGGTTGTTCTCGTCCATGAAGAGCTCGAAGTGGAAGGCCTCCGGCGGCGTGCCGCCGAGCGCCTGACAGACCTTGTTGGAGACCCGCACGGAATCCACCAGGTCCTTGCCGGAGGCTTCGAAGTCCACCTCAAGCGCCGTCCAACGGGCCGCCCAGTCCGGCCGCCACTGCAGTTTGACATGCCCGCCGGTGACCGGGACCTCGGTCAGGGTTCCGTCTTCGTCGGCGAAGACGATGGTCCCCTTGTCCAGGTTGCGCTCCAGGGTCGGGACCTGGAGGACCTTGCCGGTCTTGGGGCTGATCGGCAGGAAGGGGGAGTAGGTGGCCCGGCGCTCTTCGCCCAGCGTCGGCAGCATGATCGACTGGACCTTGTCGAACCGCTCCAGCAACCGCAGCAGCACGGGATCGAACAGGCCCGAGGTGTAGCAGTCGGTGGACGACATGAAGGTGTAGTCGAATCCGAAGCCGTCCAGGAAGGCGCGCAGGCGGGCGTTGTTGTGGTGGCCGAAGCTCTCGTGCTCGCCGAAGGGATCGCGCACCCGGGTGACGGGCTTGTCGCGATCCTCCTCAAGCATCTGGCGATTGGGCACGTTGTCGGGAATCTTCCGCAGCCCATCCATGTCGTCGGAAAACACGATCAGCTGGGTCGGAATGGCGTCGTCGGTCAGGGCCCGAAAGGCGGTGCGCACGATGGTCGGCCGGGTCGCCTCGCCAAAGGTGCCCAGGTGCGGCAGGCCGCTGGCGCCATAGCCGCACTGGAAGATGACGGGCTTTCGCAGGGCTTCAAAGGTGGCGACCGCCTCGCGGGCCTTGCCGGCGGCGATGAGGGTGGCGGCCAGGTCGCGCTCGGTGTCGGAAAGCCGCAGGCGCAGGATCCGCGCCAGCAGGGCGCGCGCCTGTTCGAACGGCCAGCTCTTGGCCCCTTGGGCCGAATGTGAAAGTC
>Ga0208316_1001809_pt1 | contig 11846 bp, 9 predicted proteins | sample MalvireepMed_231_FD_184240 | JGI IMG/M metagenome (GOLD analysis project Ga0208316, IMG submission 184240) | Marine viral communities from the Global Malaspina Expedition - Malaspina viral metaG DeepMed_231 (SPAdes) (version 2) | ecosystem: Environmental > Aquatic > Marine > Oceanic | place... | reverse complement strand
TTTGAACTTGGGTGTAAACTTTCTTCGTGTCATAATACAGTAAATTTAAAGTTATTTTGGAACTTAAATTACTGTCCTAATTTTTGGGGCATGCTCAAATTAAGCAGTTAAACCGTAAATTGAATTCATAATATAATTTCAAATGAGTTGGGACCTTGTACTTTTTAATTCAAAACAGAAAATTGTATCCGTTGCGGAACTTGACGAAAACCAACTCGAACCAACTGATTTTAGCGGAATTTTGGAGAGCTCATTTGACCGAATAAAAAAAGACAATAATCACAGAGAACTAATTGGTCCTGATTTTACGATTGAATTCTTTGGCGATAAGGCGTATTCAAGTAACTTAATGCTTTCGTTGTACGGAGAAAATGCAATTTATGCCTTGATTGAAGTATCGAAAAAGTATCATTGGCAGATTTATGACACTGGTACCGATGCAATGGTCGATTTGGAAAACCCCACTAAGAACGGTTTTAATAATCATGAGAGATATGTTGAACAGCTAAAAAATAAATAAAAACATCTCTCAATACCTTATCTTAGGAAAAGCCTTAGTCCAGTTCTTTAAAGTTCGTAATTATCCAAAAGCTATGAGAACTAATCAGTAAATTCCTCGAGGTACAGTCCCTATTTTAACTTGAAAAAAAATGATACGAAAAACGTTTGTAAACCATGAAGATTTAAGAGAAGAAATTGCATTGGGCTGGAATGGCTCGGATAGTTCTATGACTATGGATGAGCTTATTGAAGCTAAAAAAACTAAATCGCGATGACCGTGTTGAATCTAACACTCCTCAAATACAGAATTCCGTAACCCATTAAATTCTCTTTTACTTAGGTTTGAGTTTATTGAGAATAATATATATTTTTAGAGTCACCCCCTATTCCGTTTAGATCATTCAAAAGAATTTACTATTTCAACCGTTTTTCTTTTTATTATCTTTTAATAAAAAGATTCGCCTTTTTAACTACCAATGAACAAAAAAGACCTAACCGAAAGAGACATATGTTCCAAGTTTATTAACCCTTCTATACAACAAGCCGGATGGGATATTCGCAAACAGGTGCGTGAAGAAGTCTTTTTTACAGATGGTCGAATTATTGTACAGGGCAATTTACATACGCGTGGCAAGCGTAAGCGTGCAGATTATATTTTATATCACAAGCCCAATACACCACTTGCTATTATTGAGGCTAAAGACAATAATAGTCCTGTTGGAGCAGGGATGCAACAAGCTTTGGAATATGCTGATATTTTACAGATTCCATTTGTGTTTACCTCTAATGGTGATTCGTTTCTTTTTCACGACAAGACCGGTTTATATGGTGATGTAGAAACCGAATTACCAATGGATCAATTTCCTTCTCCGGAATACTTATGGGAACTTTATCTGAAGTATAAAAATATTGATACTCCCGAAGCTTTAGAGGTTGTAGAGCAAGATTATTATGTTGATATCAGCGGAATGAGTCCGCGCTATTATCAGCAAAACGCGGTGAACAGAACCGTTGAAGCCATCGCAAAAAAGCAAGATCGTATTCTATTGGTTATGGCTACCGGTACGGGTAAAACCTATACTGCTTTCAATATCATTTGGAGGTTATGGAAAGGACAGATCAAAAAACGTATTCTTTTTCTTGCGGATAGAAATGCATTGTTGACCCAAACTAAAAATGGGGACTTCTCTCCGTTTGGCAATGAAATCATGCACATCATCAAGAATCGAAAAATTGACAAATCCTATCAAATTTATTTCGCCCTTTATCAAGGATTAACTGGTAATGAAGAATCAAAAAACGCTTATAAAGAATTCAGTCGAGATTTTTTTGATCTGGTAGTTATAGATGAGTGTCATCGCGGCAGTGCATCAGAGGCCTCAGCTTGGCGCGAGGTGCTTGATTATTTTAGCTCCGCCACTCAGGTAGGTTTAACCGCAACTCCTAAAGAGACTAAGGATATTTCTAACATCGCCTATTTTGGCGAACCCGTTTACACATACTCTCTTAAACAAGGTATTGATGATGGTTTTCTGGCTCCATACAAAGTCGTACGCATCAGTACTACCGTAGATGAGGGCTGGAGACCTATAAAAGGTTTAAAGGATAAGTACGGCAATGAGATTGAAGATCGAATTTATAACCTTAAGGATTACGACCGTACCTTAGCTATTGACGAGCGTACCCAGTTAGTGGCTCAAAGAATTACCGAATATCTTACAGGAACTGATCGCTTTGCAAAAACCATAGTTTTCTGTACTGATATCGATCACGCAAACCGAATGCGCATTGCATTGATTAACGAAAATGCAGACTTAGTTGCAAAACATCAACATTATGTGGTAAAAATTACCGGTGATGATGAAGTAGGAAAACGCGAACTTGACAACTTTACAGATGTTGAAGAACGCTTCCCTGTTATTGCAACTACATCAAAAATGCTAACAACCGGTATTGACACCAAGATGGTTAAGGTGGTTGTACTTGAAGCCAACATAGGTTCAATGACTGAATTTAAACAAATTATCGGCCGTGGTACACGAATACGGGAAGCTGAGGGTAAGGTCTATTTTACCATTATGGATTTTAGAAAAGCTACCAACCATTTTGCAGATCCTGACTTTGATGGAGAACCGGTACAAATCTATGAGCCAAAACCAGATGAACCTGTGGTGCCACCAGATGATGAAGACACTCCAATTGTAGATGGCGATTGGCCAGGTTCTGATGAGCCCGATTATCCCACAGGAGATCCGCCTGATATTGATATTGATGGTACACCTGATGCTCCTAAGAAGTTTTATGTAAACAACGTAAAAGTAAGTGTAGCGCACGAACGGGTTCAATACTACGGAAAGGACGGTAAGCTAATTACCGAATCCCTAAAAGATTATACCAAAGAAAACCTAAATAAACAGTTTGCTTCACTTGATGATTTTTTATTACGCTGGAACAGTACCGAAAAAAAAGAGGAATTATTTAGAGAACTAGCTGAGCACGGTGTATTATTAGAAGCCTTGCGCGAAGAGGTAGGAAAAGACCTTGACGATTTTGATCTCATTTGTCACATTGCTTTTGATCAACCAGCGCTAACCCGCAAAGAACGGGCAAATAACGTAAGAAAACGCAATTACTTCGCTAAATATGCTGGTATTGCGCAACAAGTTTTAGACAGCCTTTTGGTAAAGTACGAAAATGAAGGTATTACTGCTATTGAGGAAGGCTCCGTACTCAAAGTAAAGCCTTTAAATGAGCTGGGCTCGCCGGTAGAACTGGTGCGTGCTTTTGGAAAACGTACCGATTTTGAACAAGCCATAAAAGATTTAGAAAACGAGATATACAATATAGCTTAATGAAGTTAGAAAAAGTCCTTAAAAAGGTTTCCAAAAAAATATGGAATGAACTTAAGCCTGTGAATGGTGTAAACATTAATATACATAGTACTAGAGAGGAAGCACTTTCATCAATGGGTTTGAGAATTTTGGCTGAATCAAAATGTAACAATATATTAAGAATTGAGATGATTAATTCTAGTCAAGAATCTGTTAGAGGTTACGATTACGAAATTTGTATAGGAAGCCCCAAAAAAAGAAAATTCATACGCTTTTTTATACAAGCAAAAAGACTTTATGGCCATAAACTAAATTCAAAATATAAAGCTTACGACTCATCACAATCAATAATTTTAGAAAACTATTCTAAGACTTATAAAGGTATTCCCTTGTATTCGTTGTATAATCATTTGGATATACCTGAAAGTGAACTTTTAAGATATTATAATTCTGTTGGTGTTTTTAATAAAAAGCACTTAGGTGTTACGTTAACAACTACAACGAAATTAAAAGGAGGCGCTAATTTTAATTCAGTACATGATAGTGGAATTTTAAATTATTATAGGCTGCCCTTTTATAGATATCATCCTTTAGATTTGCAATTTTATGAAGACAACATACAAGTTGGAGTTCCTTTTCATGAACTAGCCAATTTTACAATAGAAAAAGCTGAAGATTTCAATAAGATACATAAACAAAGAAAAGGAAAAAACATCCTACCCTTTTTCTTCTTTTTCTTTGACCCCGAACTATTAGGAGATGATGATGAGTTAATCCCAATTCTCAAAATGAATGAGGAGGAATTAGTTGCAGATTTTAATCAAAGAACAGAGCTTAATAGCAAAAGAGAAGGCTTTAGCCCTAAAGCATTAATAATATTAGAACAAGAAAATTTATATGAGTAACATCACTTCAAATATAAAATCCATACGCGATATTATGCGTAAAGACACCGGTGTTGACGGTGACGCACAGCGTATTTCACAAATGGTATGGATGCTTTTTATGAAGATTTTCGCAGATAAAGAAGAAGAATGGGAAATTACAATTGATAACTACGAAAGCCCTATTCCCGAAAAGCTAAAATGGCAAAACTGGGCAGCTGATGAAGAAGGATTGACCGGAGACCAGTTGATGGACTTTATCGATAATGAACTGTTTCCCGTTCTTAAAGATCTGGATATTACCATTAGCCCACAGGCTAATATCATTCGTTCAGTATTTGAGGATACTTATAATTATATGAAAAACGGAACCCTGTTCCGTCAGGTGATCAATACCATTAATCAGATTGATTTTAATAGCTCAACTGACCGGCACCTCTTCAATGATATTTACGAGACAATTTTAAAAGAGCTACAGTCTGCCGGTTCTTCTGGGGAATATTACACCCCACGCGCTGTTACCCAGTTTATGGTAGATATGATAGATCCTCAACTGGGGGAGACTATTCTAGACCCCGCTTGTGGTACAGGAGGTTTTTTGACATGTAGTATTGACCATATCCGCAAGCAGGTAAACACTCCACAAGACCGTAACAAATTACAAAACTCCATTCGTGGAATTGAGAAGAAACCACTTCCTCATTTACTGTGTACAACCAACCTTATGTTACACGGTTTTGACTTACCCGCAGTGCGTAGGGATAACTTACTGAGTAAACCCTATAGCGATTGGGGAGCAAAAGATAAAGTAGATATCATCTTGAGCAATCCCCCTTTTGGCGGTGTTGAAGAGGATGGGACGGAAACCAACTTCCCTCAAAAATTCAGAACTAAAGAAACAGCAGATTTATTCCTGGCATTAATCATTCGCTTACTAAAAGATGGCGGTCGCGCTGCTGTGGTTTTACCTGACGGGACCTTATTTGGTGAAGGTGTAAAAACGCGGGTTAAAGAAGAACTGTTGGCGAAGTGTAATCTGCATACCATTGTGCGTTTGCCTAATGGGGTTTTTAATCCCTATACCGGTATCAATACCAACTTGCTATTCTTTGAAAAAGGTACTTCTACTAAAGAGATTTGGTATTATGAGCATCCCTATCCCGAAGGCGTAAAGAGTTACAATAAAACCAAGCCTATCAACATTAAAGAATTTGATGCTGAAAAAGACTGGTGGAAAAAACGAAAAGGTTCACCACTTGCTTGGAAAATCACCTTAGATGAGATCAAGGCAAAAAACTATAACCTAGATTTTAAAAACCCGCACGAAGAAGCAGATTCTCTTGAGGCACCAGAGGTTATTTTAGAACAATATCACAAAACGGAAGCTAAGATTACTAGCATACAAAATGAGATTGTTAAAGTACTAACCGAAGCTTTACAGTAGATGCAGTTACTCAAACACTTTCATAAACTCAGCATTCATCCTAAAAATGCCAGTGAGCTTAAAGGACTTATTCTGCAATTGGCTATGAAAGGTCAATTGACCAATTTATATAGAGAAAATTTAAATGAACCAGTAAAAAAAGATAAGATTAAAGGCTTTTATAAGTTACCTCCAAGTTGGTACTGGGATAGCTTTAAAAATATTTGTGATTTCAATATGGGTAAAACACCTCCTTCAAAACAATTAGAATATTGGGAAGGGGAAATTCCTTGGGTAAGTATTGCTGATATGCCAAAACAAGGTTTTATATCTCAGACTAAAAAAAGTATTAATAAGTTAAGTCTTGATCAATTTTTTAAGGGAAAAACGGTAAAAAAAGGTACTCTTTTGATGAGTTTCAAATTATCAATTGGTAAGACAGCTATTTTAAATATGGATGCTTGTCATAATGAAGCCATAATCTCAATTTATCCAAAGGAGACTGTTTTTCAATCGTATTTATTTCTTTTTTTACCCATAATTTCTAATTCAGGAACCAAAGTCTCTGCTATTAAAGGCAGCACACTTAATAAAGGTAAAATTCAAAAACTAAAAGTTCCAATTCCCCCACTAGAGGAACAAAAAGAAATCGTCCGAGTTGTCGAAATCCTTTTTAAAGAAGTTGAGCAATTAGAAAGCCTTACGCAAGAGCGAGTTCAGCTTAAACAGGATTATGTGGCTTCGGCATTACATCAGCTAGCCACTCAAAATACACAAAGCGCGTGGCAAGAATTGACTCCGCAATTCTCTACTTTTTTTGATGATATCACGAACATCAAAAAACTAAGGGAAACCATTTTACAATTGGCCGTACAAGGCAAACTAACCGCAGACTGGCGCACTCGTCATCCTGAACTTGTTTCAGGATCACATCACGCCAGTGAACTCCTTAAAAGCATTCAAAAAGAGAAAGCCCAACTCATCAAGGAAAAGAAAATCAAGAGAGAAAAAGCCTTACCTCCTATTACTCCCGAAGAGATTCCTTACGAATTACCGGAGGGGTGGATTTGGTGTAGAATAGGCCAATTAATACGTTTTATGGCTTATGGAACTTCGCAAAAAACAAATAGCGATACAACTCAAGTTCCAGTTTTACGAATGGGAAATATTTCGACATCTGGAAAATTGGTTTATAGGAATTTAAAATATATTCCTCATTCGCATAAAGATTTACCTAAGTTATTTTTAGAAAAAGGAGATTTAGTTTTTAATAGAACAAATAGTTACGATTTAGTTGGGAAATCTGGTGTATTTAAAAAAGAAAATAATTCCTATACTCTTGCTTCCTATCTTATTAAGGTTTCTTTATTTCAGGAAAAAACATATCCTGATTATGTAAACAACTATATTATCTCTCCCGTTTGTCGAAAAACTCAAATAGAGCCGCAGATTACAGCACAAACTAATCAAGCAAACTTTAGTGGTACTAAACTTAAAAATGTCCTAATCCCTATTCCACCATTCAAAGAGCAAAAAGCCATCGTAGAAAAAGTAAATGCTTTGATGGGGCTTTGTGATACATTAGAGCAAGAAGTAAACACCGGTGAGAAACAACTAGAGCAATTGATAGAGAGTGTGTTGAAGGAGGTTTTTGAGGGGGAGAAGAAAGAGAAAGTAGCGTTGCCTATGGCTGCTGAGCCGGAGGGAGGGTATGAAAAAAGTACTTTTGATGAAATCTTTGAAAGTCTTGATTATGATTACGAAGTAGCTGCTGTGGTTTTATTAACACAGCAACGTTTTGGCTTTACCTATGGTAAAAAGTACGTACATAAAATGTTTAGCAATATTGACTTTCTAAATGAGCTACCTGTTTTTAAAGAACTTCAATTTCAGGAAAACGGTTGGGGTATGTACTCCCCTATTATTCATAGAACTTTAGAAAATGAAGTGTTTGTAACCTACCAAAGTCTTTCAGCCAAAAAGAAAGCCTTACAAGTAAAACCAAAAGCAATTCCCAAAATCAACAAGTGGATAAATGCCAAAGAAAATGAGCAGTTTGTCAATCAAGTCAAACAGATGCTCACGATCTATGAGCAACCGCTTATTGACCGTAAAATGGATCGAATAGAGCTATTAAATACCATTCTGGAATGTATGACAGTACTTGAAACATATGTATTAGAAGACATCCGTTACAAGATGAAGAACTGGAAAATGTTTGAAGGCAACTACAACACAAAAGCTGAAAAGTTTAGCGAAAATGAAACCTTGCATATGATTCATTTTATTAAGGGGTTGAAACAAACTAACCATTATATGACTTATAAACATAACACAAACAATTAATTAACAATTTAATTGATACTATATGTCAATTAAATATTATTTTTGCAACGAATTTGAGTCGGTGATGCTTATAAATTTTGGAACTAAACAACTTGAAAAATTAGCTAACAATAGTGCTGCAGCAATAAAAAAATGGGGAGCAGAACGAACAAAGTTATTTAATAGAAGACTCGCTGAGTTGCAAGCAATATCTTCAATAGAAGATTTAAAGTTTTTACCTGGAAAACATCACCCACTTAAAAATGAACGAAAGGGCCAATGGGCCTGTAATTTAGATGGCGGTTGGCGCCTTGTTTATCGCCCTATAAAAAAAGAAGGCAAAATCAGTTACGAAATCATATTAATTGAAGAGGTTATAGACTATCACTAAATGAATACTACATCATACATACCAGACATAGCGATTCATCCAGGAGAAACCTTACTGGAAATCTTAAATGAAAAAGGGATGAGTAGTAAAGAACTTGCCCTAAGAACAGAAAAGCCGGAAAGAACCATAAGTTGTGTTATTAATGGTAAAAGTGCCATTACTTCTGAAATGGCAATAGCTTTCGAGAAAGTTCTTGATCTTCCAGCTACCTTTTGGATGAACCTACAACAAAATTATAATGAGAATCTCGCTCGTATTACTTACAATGAGCGATGTAAAGACGCTGCTGATTGGGCACGTCAATTTCCTTATGCTACGATGGCTAAATTTGGATGGGTACCGTCAACAACAAAAGCTCACGAGAAAGCCGGGCATCTTTTTGATTTTTTTAAAGTAAGTAGTGAACGAGCTTGGATGAATAGTTATGTTTCAGGTGGATTAAGAGCAGCATACCGATTAGACCTTGCTCATAATACAAAAAAGCAAGCTATAACAGCTTGGTTACGCAAAGGGGAATTACTAGCTGACAAAGAGATTTTACCAGAATATGATGAGAAAAAGCTTAGAGCAATTCTACCCGACCTGAGAAAAATTATGGCACAAGGGAAAAATGGTTTTTTCAAAGAGCTCAAAGAGTTGTGTAATAATGCAGGTGTTTGCATTCTACTTGTTCCTAATTTAACAGGCGCTCCTATACACGGTAGTAGTAGATGGTTGAAAGGAATTCCTGTGGTTCAGTTAAGCGTTCGCTATAAAAAGTATGACCGCTTTTGGTTTACCTTCTTTCATGAGTTGGCTCATATCCTTCTTCACGGGATCACTTATGTTTCTTTAGAGCTAGATCATTATGATGCTTACGACAAAGAAAAAGAGAAAGAAGCAAATCAGTGGGCTGCACAGTGGCTAATATCAGATGAAGATTTTAATCAGTTAAAATCTTTAAATTATAAAAACCCAACGGTCATTAAAGCCTATTCAAAAAAAGTAAATACTCACCCTTCTGTGATTGTTGGTAGACTACAGCGTGAAAATTTGGTTGAATATAATGACATAAACCTTAATCGATTATTAACAAAATTGCACTTTAAAAATTAAAGTGAATAATTGTGTGATATTTCTTCGACAGAACTTTAGTACTTAAATAAATTTGTTGATCACCTAAACGATAAAATCAATATAGGTGACTGATTAAGTCAAACAGTCTAAATAAGCATAAATACTCGAAAAATTATAAATTTTCAATTATTAAATGTCCAGTTTTTTATATAAAAAACTGGACATTTAGACTACTTTAATATGTCGTCCAGGTCCATAACCTCTACCCTATCGCTCAATTTGTAAATCAATTGAAAGGTCGTTTTACACTGGTAATGTTTACGAAGTTCAAAGAGCTTTTTATCAATGCTGCTCAACGAATAGGGTCGTAACTTGTAATACCGTAATACTTTTCGCGTTTGGATGATAGTAGCTCCGTGCGCCAACGCACTGATGAGGCATACTTCATATTTTGACAAATTATCCATTCTTAAAGTTAATTAAACCTTGAGTCTAAAACTAGTATTTATCTTGAATCAATTTTGCCCTTGAAAATCTTGCATTCTCTTAATAAAAAATAAGTGTTAGCTTTACGAATTTCTGGGAAATACTTTTCATTTCTAACATGTGAAAACAGATCAGGTTGTACACCTATTTTACACCTCAATCTTCGGGAAGCCCTATAATTAGAGGATCCGAAACTATTGTATTGGAAAATAGTTGCACTTTTATATAAATTACCTAAAGCCTATAAACTCCCCCTTATCTTTGCAAGATTAACGCATTAGACAATATTCAAGCCTTAGGGAACTCAGGTGCTGTTGAACAGCATTCAACCTATCCTGATGGTCAGAAATGCACTAAGTCAACCGAAGATTTTGCTTTAGATAAAAATTCATATACATCTCATAGTCTCCTACCGCTTTCTATGTATTCTCTTTAATGGGGCGCTTTTAAAGTCCTAAAGAACACTATTAGCGCGTATCAACAAGCATCCTTACCACAAGCGTATTGTGGTAAGCTCGTTTCTTTCTCTTATGTCCATTTCTTGTTTATTGTGAGTAAGTTCTAAGATCTTGACGCGTAGGTCACTGATAAACTTTGGCGAAAGGCTTACTGCCGGCACATCTTCAGCTTGTAATTGCAAGCTACTACTCGATCTAGACTTTACCTCTTGCAAATACGCGGTTGTAAAAGCGCCGTTACTCAAATCTCTAGCTTCAAAAGCTACATCCTGACCTGAAGATGCAGCTAATACCGTCACTCCATTAACCGTATTCAAATTATCAAATAACGTGGTTACCACATCGCTTACTTTAATAGGGTTTTTCGTTTTCCCTATCTTCTTGGCAATACGACCACGCTCACCATCTTTTCCCTTGGTCTGAGTAATCTCATAAGCATCCATATCCAGCGTATTTCCTGAGTGACAGGTATCCATCAATAAAAGCATTTTGGTAGACTGCGTTTCCCCTAAAGAAGCAATGATAGCGTCAAAAGAAACCCCATAATCTTTTACCTTGTTAAAATCCATATCATGTGGTGCATAATAGTAGTTCAATTCTTGATCCAATACTCCATGACCTGCGAAAAACACGATCACTTGGTCTTGGGGTCCCACTTTAGATTTTAAGCTTTGGAGCTCTTGCTTTATTGCCTTTTTTGTGGCCTGTTCGTTCAATAAATACGTAACTCTTGTTTTTTTGAAAGAAGCTGGCTTCCCCGCTTTCGCGTAAACATCTTCTTTATTCAATAAAAGCACTTGATCTTTATTAGCTAAACTTTTCCTTTGTCTAAGTTCAAATAACTCACCAGCGTCGACAACAGCATCCAACACATTATTCATGTCGATCACGAGCCTCTTTTGCTTTAGAAGTTGAAAATCAAAATCATATTTTTCCCAAATCAGTCGCCTTTGATCCTTCTCATAAGAATCGTTAGATCGGGAGATCGTACCTTCTTTTACATTGATGTAGTATTTATCTAATGTTGCCGTTGAAATTTCTTTACTGGCAGAAATTAAGCTAAAGGATTTATTCTCTAAACGATAGAGATACAGTCCTTCAAAAAAATCCTTATATAAAAAATGAGAGCCATCTGGTGATACCTTTAATAAGGTGAGTCCTTGGTCATTTTCTATCGCGCTGTTGATCGTTTGTTTATTCTTACCATCATATATCGTAATGGTCACATTGGTCTTTAAGCCATCATAGTTAGGCTCGTAAAGCAACCACCTCTCGTCGCTAAGCGGGTAGAGATTCGTACTGCTGTATTGCAGGTCAACATCAAAATTAAAATCGATTGGTTTGAAGGAATTATTTGTCAAATCATACCGGTTCCATTTACCGTTACTTAAAAAATAGATTGCATCGCCATCAACAGTTCTAATAAAATCATCTTTACCGAAGAATAATGGCGCAATCTTCTCCTTAGGCGGTAAGCTCATAGTAGAAACC
>Ga0208316_1001808_pt1 | contig 11861 bp, 17 predicted proteins | sample MalvireepMed_231_FD_184240 | JGI IMG/M metagenome (GOLD analysis project Ga0208316, IMG submission 184240) | Marine viral communities from the Global Malaspina Expedition - Malaspina viral metaG DeepMed_231 (SPAdes) (version 2) | ecosystem: Environmental > Aquatic > Marine > Oceanic | place... | reverse complement strand
TTCTACTCACCCCTAAATTTTAACTTAATAAAATAAGGAACAGGTAATGTCAAAAAGAAAATTAGGGGATACTAGTACATACACATTCATGGAAATGGGTGTGCAGAATTTTAGTCATGGTAAAGTAACAATAGATTCTAAATCTAATTTTATACAAGGCAAACAAATTGCTTGTCCTCAGTGTGAGCATAAGTTTGTGTGGGATAAGTTTTTCTGTTTAACTCCAAGGTATCCTAAGAGTTGGTATGATGATCCCAAAAAAAATAAAGATGGTATTCCATATGGATTTCAAGTTTTAATGGAAGTAAACACTCCATCTGTAGATGAAGATGGAATAGGTGATAGACTACCAAGAATAAGTTATATAGTGAAAGGTGCAAAGCTTACCATTGAAGACAGAGTAAATGATTCAAGTCCAAAGGATAGTGTAGCATTTAGAAGTTCAGATAAACAGCTGACACTAACAATAAATAAAATGGGATAATAAAACAATGAAGACAATAGATAAAGATACTGCCAAGCAGTATATATATAAAACAAATGGAAAGATTTTCTCCGCTGTCTTTACTAAAAAGGATGGCGAGAAAAGGCTAATGGGTTGCAGACTTGGCGTCAGTAAACATGTTAAGGGCGTTGGTCTAAAGTTCAAGCCAGAAGAAAAGAGCTTAATAGGTGTATTTGACATGGTAAAACGTGCATATAGGTTTATAAGCCTAGATACCCTAGAACAGCTAAAAATAAACGGACATACATATTATGTCCAAACTGAAAACAAAAAAACAAAAGGAGTCAAATAATGACTACTACGTTATCACTAAGGGATAAGGTACGCAACAAGGAGCTGAGAACTATTCCAGTTTCTGTGTTAAGACCAAATCCAAAAAATCCTCCAGAGAGGACAATGGACAATGCATCGTTCCAAACTCTTCTGCGTGAGGTAAGAAGGTTCGGAGTTGTAGAACCTATAGGAGTTCATAAACGTACATCAATGGTTATTAATGGTCATCGCAGGTGGATGGCAGCTAAGGCAGCTGGTCTTAGTAATATTGATGCATTCGTTTATGACATAACAGATGAAGAGATGGATGAACTTTTTCTTGCTCTTAATACGACAGGAAGAAAATTCACCTCTGGTGAAGAGTTGTTCACACATCTTAAAGGTGGTAAGATAACTAAAAAAACAATGAATGCAATAGATCACATTGTAAAGTTATCCTTGTTTGGGAAGAGAACCAGAGACCACCATTTGAGCATTATAAGAGCTGGGATGAAAAGTCCAGTTACTTATCGTAGTGCAATTCAGATGTTTACAAAGCTAACAGAGGAAGTCCGAAGGGGTTCTCTCCTAAAGTGGCAATACCTCTGTCTTGAATGGATAACCAAAGTATCTGGGCCATATAAGATGAAGAACTTCTGCGATGATAATATAGACGCAGATGTGTTACTGGATGCTGTTAAAAAACAAAAACCTATTAAACGTTCTTGGAGTATTTAGTAGGTTAATTACCTCATGAGACACACATGAGACATTGGTGAGACTATCCTCGATATAGAAAAATATTTACTATAAATATAAAATATATTGAGGATATATCACTTAAATAAATGTAACTTTAAATACTAATTATAAGGAATATTAAGGTAATTATATGGATAACATTGAAGGTAAAAAGTTCGCAACATATCAATTTAAAGTACCACACGAGCTGTGGACGAAATTCAAGATAAAATCTCTCACAGAGAAAAGTCCAACCTACAGAGACACACTGCTAGATCTGATTGAGAGGTATGTTCGCACATAATGTTCGAGGAAATTTATCATGAATATTTAATCCATAAAAACGATAAAAATCGTGCTGAAAGATATGTCGGAAACGAAGACTGGTATCATGCAAGTGGTGCTGGTCTTTGCTCTAGAAAGTTGTATTATGAATCTGTAGAAAAGGCAGAGCCTACAAATCCACCGAACATAAAAAGTTTGAGGATAATGGGATTAGGTACAATAGTTCATGAAGATATTCAGAATGCATTGATATATTATAATAATATATATAATAATACATCTCATAAAACAAAAGAAAAAAAAGAAACATCTTCTTACAAAAAGAAAAGTTTTGGAGATATTAAATTCACAATCGAGGGCGAGGTCACTATCCCTTCCTTCAAGGTCAGAGGTTTTTTTGATGTATTTTCGCAAGACTTCTCGGCTTCGACTACAGACCCACTAAACAGACTATACGATATAAAAACTATTGGCAATTTCCAATGGGGTAAAAGATTCAGTAAAGTAAACCCAGTTGAAAGTGGACATCATTATTTACAGCTTGGAACTTATGGACTTGCCTTAAAGGAAAAGTATGGCACTATTGACAGCATGAGTTTACTGTATTATAACAAAGATAATTCTGTTATGAGGGAATCTGTAGTACCACTATCATACATGGATCAAGCTAAAAGATACTGGTATGCAATCAATGAAGAGCATTCAAAAGGATTACCAGGATTTAATATTGGCACATCACCTGTACATAAATGGGTGTGTAATTATTGTCAGTTTAAAAATCATTGCAACCCACCAGCAATAATATAAGGAGAGAATAAATGAAGAACATAATAACACTTATAACAGATTGTGCTATGTGGAAAAGACTTGACCTTGGAACAGTTATAATGATGCCAGATGTTGAGGCAAATAAAGCAGTAAAAAATGGATGGGCAAGCAAAACAGTAAGTAATAATACTCTTAGAGGAGAAAAAAGTAATGACCAAAACGACTAAAAAAACAAACTACTTTACAGAACTTGATCGTGTTGACGTTACAAGGCACATTGAGAAGAAAGGTAAGTTCAGCTATCTTAGTTGGGCTTATGCTGTAAGAGAATTAAAGAAAAGACATCCAGAGGCAACATGGGTTGTACATGAATGGGAAGGTATACCATATGTAAAGACAGAATGTGGATTCTTTGTAAAGGTAACTGTAACTGTTGATAATATTGATGCTACACAAGTACATCCTGTGCTAGATAATCAAAATAAAACAGTTAATGCACCAAATGCATTCCAGATTAATACAAGTATACAAAGGTGTCTAGCTAAAGCTATTGCACTACATGGTCTTGGCATTCATTTATATGCTGGTGAGGATTTACCACCAAGTCCACCACTTGATACAATACAACAAAAAGAATTATTTAATGTTCTTGAATCTAAAGAAGCAGACAAGCAGTTAATTGACAAAGTAACAGAACAAATAAATAATGGAATAATCAACCAGAGTAATTATCTGCAAGCAATGGATCATTACTCAAATTCAAAAACACAGTAAGGAGAGTACATGGAGACAATGACCGAGTTATTAAAAGAAGAAGCTCTGTTCATACCAAGTGAAAATGGTACAACAGAAGGTAAAACATATACGCCAAAGGTAGAAGGTGATTATCTTGGGCATATAGTAGATACCAGAACTCTTGTGAGAGAGTTTAGAACAACCGAAGGTAGGAATGTTAAAGCACGTATATTCAATTTTAAAGTCTGTGTAGCTCCAGAAAATGCTACAATAGAATATACTTTCACTGATAGAGAAGGTAGAGATCATACTACGAATGGCGAACCATATGTAGGATGGACTGTAAGTGCAAGGGGTGTATTTAGATTCCTTGAACCAACAGAACATGATACATTTGAATCAAACTCCGAGAACAATGTAGCATATCTTCGTTTCTGTCAAGCACTTGGACATACAATAGAGACAACAAAACGTGAAGTAAATGGAAAAACTATTGATGTTCAAATCCTACCAACATTAACAGAATCTGACCTAGATGGTAGTCCAGTTATTGCTGTTGTTGGTCGTGATAAAGATTGGGTTAATAATGAAGGTGAAACAATGCCATCATGGAAGGCTAAGTTTGTTAAACTATGGAAAGAAGGTAAACGTCTTGCAACAACTACGACCAACGACAATGACCTTCCGTTCTAGCATAAAACGGAAAATAGCAAAGCTTCTTGTAAAAGGGTTTCATCGTAAGCCTACTACTGTTGCTAAATTTCTAAGTATAAGCAGAGCAACTGTATATAGGTATATAAAAAATTCGTAGGCATGGGGTCTCTTAAGAGGGATATTGCTAATCTTTATTCCATGCTAAAGACGAATATGCACCTATGGTGCAACAGCTGGCTGGAAGTTGCAGGATAAAAACTCCATTTAAACGTAGGAATGGGGGCAGTTACTTCGAGGTTACTGCCCCTAAGAATTGAAGATGTTGATAGAGACACCATATCCCAAGAAAAGACTACTGACGAGTGATAGAAAACTAACCCTATTGCTTATACTATGGATATTAGATAAAGTTGTCATGGCTCTATTAATATGGCTAATGAATTGAGGGTTGATACAAACGGTGCTAAAAGGACATCGTGGATTATGTTGACTCGCTGGGATTCATAAACAATCACAAGTATTGACCCTCATAATTGGAATTAAAATATGGATATTGATTTAGAAAAAATAGTTCGTCTATGGTATGAAACACAGATGGGCAACGTTAAAAAATGCAGGGAAAAACAAATTGAGTTCTCTGAAATAATGTGGGAACTTTATAATAAGAAGGAAAATAATTAACTTTGAGCAGGCACGCTTCTTTAACAGGGTATTATAAATAAAACAAAATCCACACACTGTAGTCCTCCTAGCTGCCTGCTCTTATTTTTGATTGGATCATTGGATGGATAATTATGAATTTATAGAGATAATAAAACATCTCGTACAACAGAAGAAAGATTTACAAAAAAGACTGGACATAATGGAAGAAATACTACATTCACATTTACCAGTATTAGAAAACAAAAAAGAAAAGGAGAGATAAAAATGGGACGTGCAATACAGATGGAAAACAGACAAGATCAATTTGATCGCAGATTAAAACTTGTTGAAGAGGCACTTGAAGAACTTTTACAGAATGGTACAAGAGTACATCATGTAGACCTTGTTGAAGATGTCGATGTAAAAATTGAAGATACTGAAGAAAAGGTTGAAACTGAAGAATTTTTAGCACCAGTTGTAGTAAAGAAAAAGAAAAAGGTAGATCTTGCTGTAAAAGTTGATGCATAAAACCCCAGCACAGAAACTTAGAGATTACTTGAAAAAAAAATATGGCGATACCAAAAATATTTTTATTGGAAGAGACACCAATAGTGGCATACGAATGTCAAATGTGTGGGGAAAATACAAGAAGAAATAAGTTTCTATGGAAAAGCTGGTTTACAGGAGATGAAATAGTTATATGTAGAGAGTGTGCCTACAGAGAAAAGTTTGGCACAAGAAATATGAAGAAGGCAAAAAGAGAGCGAATACTTGAAGAAAAAAACATTAACCAGAAAAGAAATTGAAAAGGCTATAGGCGGACTTTGTAATAATGATCAGGTTCTTTACGATAAAATACTACAGATTGATAACCTTTTAGGTCTATATTTAGAGTACAGAAAAGACACTGAAGAATTTAATAAGTTCGTCACATCAAAGGCAGAAGAGCTTGAACGACACCGATCTGAAAATAAAGAGGGAGCTTGATACTGTTTATTTAGACTCAAGTGGTAAAAAGCACCTTGACTACATGAAAGCACTGTGTGCACAAGCACAGATTAATATGTGTAGACAGCGTAAACTAGAAGAAAGACAAAGGATCATGGATATAGTAGAATTATTAATGCAAGTTCTGAAAAGTGAAAATTGGGGAGTTTATTATAAAAACCAACCAATACAGCCACTTGAAATGCAAGATGGCAATTCACTTTACAAGGTAAACCAAGTTGACGAATGTGATGTTGAAACAGCAATAGATCAAGCGTTAACGAAAGGCACTCCTTGCAAAGAAGCTTCGCAGACAAATTCGAATCAGAGCTAGATCTCCACAACTGGTTAATATCTTTTTATGAGGAACAAATACAAATGTTCCTTAATGATATTGGTGGGTATACTGAGAATAATGTAAAAATTACATCTCGACTTATCAAAATCACTATGCAGAGATATTCGCAGTTACTGGAGATTAGAAATGCTACTGATTGGTGATTGTTTTGAAAAAATAAATGAAATAGAAGATAAATCTGTACAAGCAATAGTAACCTCACCACCATATTGGGGTCTTAGAGATTACAAGGTTGGTGGACAGCTTGGTGAAGAACTTGTACCAGAAGATTTTGTCCTAAAACTTACCGCATTTTTCCACAAATGTAAACGTGTACTTAGGGATGATGGCACTTTATGGCTCAATATTGGTGACACATATTTTGGAGCTAAGGGTGGACATTGGGAAGGTGGAAATTCAATAACGAATGATGCTACTGGTGAAAATTATAGGATGCATCGCAAAGCTCCCCCTAAACATTCTAGACTAAAGACCAAGGATTTGACTGGCGTCCCTTGGATGTTAGCATTTTCAATGCAAAAGGATGGATGGTACTTACGCCAAGATATTATATGGCATAAACCTAATCCAATGCCTGAAGCTGTTAAGGATAGATGTGTTAAATCTCATGAATATATATTCCTTATGTCATTAAAACCAAGGTACTACTTTGACTATGAAGCTATACAGGAAAAGGCTGTGTACGTTGGAGACAATAGAGGGGCAAGAAATGATAGTAGACGTGGTGAACTCCTTGCAAATAGTATGGCAGCAGACTCGCAGCCGACTGGAGAATTTAGGAACAAAAGAGATGTATGGAGCATTAATACCGCACAATCTGGTGAAGCACACTTTGCTGTATTCCCAGAAAAAATTCCAGAACTTTGCATAAAAGCGGGAACAAAAGAGGGAGACGTGGTACTAGATCCATTTATGGGTAGTGGAACAACTGCAAATGTAGCCAAAAGACTTAGTAGAAAATGGATAGGCATCGAGCTTAATGAAGACTATGCTACATTTATTAACAACAAAACAGCACAGGAGGAATTATTCTAATGAGCAAAGAACTTCCAAATGATACTTCAATAGAAACTGCTGTTATTGGGTCTATTATAAGTTATCCAAGTAGACATAGTGATGTAGCTAAATACATCGTATCTGATTCCGTATGGTACGATGATAGGTGTAAGAGATTATGGAACATAGTTACTGGAATGTTAAAGCGTAGAGAACATGTAGATATAATGACGGTAGCCTCGTGCCTAGATGCTGTGGATCATGCAATGGGTGTTGACAATGTATTTATTGTAGATTGTACAAACAACTGTGGTACGAAAAGTACGATGGAAGTATATTCTAAGAAGATATATGAAAAGTATCTTCTACGTCTTGTAATTGAATCCGCTAAAGATATTGAGAAAAGTGCAATGAACAATACTGTGGATGCACTTGATGTACTTGTCACAGCCCACACCTCAATCGGTGAGCTTATAAATCTAAGACCAGACACTACGTTTGATATTAACCTTGCCCTAGGTGATGCAATAGAGTCAATACAAAATACAGACAAACTACTTGTAAAAACTGGTTTTGAAAATGTTGATAAGTTTGCTGGCGGACTGACACGTGGAGAGATTACAATAATTGGTGGACGGCCTGGACACGGTAAGTCTACAATGATGCTAAATTTACTCTCGAATATTTTGACTAGTAATCGAAAAGTTCTCCTGTTTAATAGGGAACTTACAAACGTAGAAGTCTTGAAAAAACTAATAGCATTAGAGTCTGGAAGACTCTCTTATACAATGATACGTCAAGGTATGTATGACATGGGACAGTTACAAGAGCTTGATAGGATACGTGATTTTATTGCAAAAAAATACAGCCCAGACAAGTTTAGAATGTATGATAAGATACGTGACTTCCCAGCATCAGCAACAGAAATAAAGAAATTTAAACCCGATGTTATATTTGATGATTACATTCAGCTAATAACTCCTACAGGAAAGGAAGATCAACGAAGACTACAGCTTGAAAGGATTGTTAACGACTACAAATGGATTGCAAAAGAATACAATTGTGTGGTAATTTTAGCATCACAGCTCAATAGATCATTAGAAACTAGAGCGAATCCAAAGCCACAACTATCTGATCTTGCGGAAAGTGGAGCAATTGAACAAGTAGCAGAGAATGTATTCTTTGTCTATTATCCATACAAAGTAAATATAAAAGCAAAACCAGAGGATAAACATAGAATTGTTCTAGTAGCTGCGAAGGTAAGGTACGGTGAAACAGGAGCAATTCAAATGGCATATGATGGAGATAAATGTAAGATGTACAATAATGAAGATGACTTATATGTGCCACCTATAACAGAAAAAGAACAAAATGAAATCCCATTTTAAAAAGTGTATCGGTATTGATCCAGGAAAAGGAGGAGGGATAGCTGTTCTTACTAATAAGACTGTGAAAGTTTATCCATGCCCTAGAACAGTAGAAGATATGGCAACGCTTATTAGCATGTGTCTCAACAAAGTCTCAGCAAGTAGAACAAAAGTTATTATTGAAAAGGTCTGGGCATTCCCAACAGACGGCAGGATGGGGTCATTCTCATTTGGAAATAACTACGGACAATGGCAAGGGATACTTGCATCACATGAACTTGATCCAGTATACGTGACTCCAAAGGTTTGGCAATCACATTTTGATATAAAAAAGGGACTTCCAAAGAATAAACGGAAAAATATATTGAAGCAAATGGCAATAGATAAATGCCCAAAAACAAAAGGGATCACATTAAAGACAGCAGACGCACTACTTATAGCTATCTATGGGGTTGAAGCTCATTTAAGCCACGATAATGCTGAACCTTGGGTTAAACCCACTTCATTAGAGAAAGTGGCGTATAGTGGATGATTTGGAGCAAAAAACTCCCATACTGTACCTTATAGATGGTAATGGAGAGTATCACAAGTGTCATAAACTACTTCCAGACATCCGTAGAATATTTGGAGAAATAGAATATATGAATGGAGAACCAGTGGAAATAATAACAAATGAAATGGCAGGTAAGAACTTTAAAGATTCACTTGCTATAGGGCATAGCTCTGAAGATGCTGTGTGTGCTAAAATAAGAAAGAAATATCCTAAAGCACATACTATGAAAGGATACTTTAAAGAATATGATATATATGTACCTGAGACTAGTAAAAAAATAGAAGTTAAACAGGATAAGAAATCAAATTTTACAGGCAATATAGTTGTTGAGATTGAGTTTGATGGAAAGCCCTCAGCACTATCTACTACTAAAGCTGATTATTGGGTGTTTGATGATGGTGAGATTTATATATGGATAACCCCAGAAACGTTGAGACAAATAGTTCTACCACTATATGCTGCAAAATTTACAGGTAATGGAGACAATAAATCTAAAAGAGCTTATTTAGTTGACAAGAAACTTATTATAAAGAATGCTATAATGGTGGATAAATATTAATATAATTTACTTCGACAATATAAAAGAAATCTAGTATCTGTCGTAGTACGGAGAATATCTAAGTTTATATTTAGATTTATGAACTGAGGCTAATAACTTTCTAAGATTATAATTAAATTCTCTTTCAGCCTTTATGGCACGCCTGTATTCTTTTATATCATATCTTTTTAGATAGTTTAAAAATTCTCTTTTCTTAGACATAACACGACCTTTAGACTCGGTACTAAAATTAACAGGGTTCAATGTTTTTAGAGAGCTTTCAATTCTTTGCATAGCTTTCTTTCTCCTGTATGCTGGATTAGTAAAACCATGCTCAGTCATATCAGCATCAATATAAGATAGTGCATCATAGTAAGACTTGGCAAATTGTTTCTCATCACCAAGCCAAAAAGTATCTTTTAAATCTTTATAGTATACACTTCTAGCTGTTTCCATATGGATTGCTGGAATCTCATATCCCATTTCTTTTTTAAATGATCGAGCTGCCGTCCTAAATCCTTTCCATTCATGTTTCTCTGGGTAAAATACTCTATCCCATTGTTTTTCTGCTTGACCATAAAATGAAACAGTATTTTTTAACACATACTTTCCTGCCTGACTCCATGCTTTTGTATTTGCAGGGTCGGTCATTACTTTTGTAATCCCTTCTACCACAGCCCTTCCTGATCTAATCATATAAGGTTCAAAGAAATCTGTAACAAACGATGGATCATTTATACCAAAACCAATTCTACTTCCACCACCATATATAGGTGAATTATGAGGATTAAATAGCTCAGTCCAAAGTCCAAGAAACTCAGATCGCCATAGCATTTGCATTACTGTTTTCCATTTTTCATCACTTTTTTCATACATTTGTTCTTGACCAGCTATATATTTATAAAAATAATATAACCCAGCACCTGAGAATGTACTAGCAGCAGCATGTCTTATAAGTGGCATTACATTACCATGTTTCTGTAATGGTCTAACCCCATTTACCCAAAGATCATGAGTAACAGATGTAGCTATTCTTGCAAATAATGTAAGAGGTTTTGCAACACCCTGACTCATCCATAGTGGAAGAAGAATAGTTGATGTACCGCCTTGTGAAGATACATGAGAGTAATGCTCAACTTTTTGCATTAAAGAAGCCATTTTTACAGCATTCTCCTTCTTAGCAAAATCCTGATGCTTCGTATCTTTTATCCATTTTATTTCTTTATCAGATAATTTAAACTGATCTCTAAATGCACGTTCTGCATTCCCTTTTGTACCCTCACCAAGCCAGAAAGAATTTTTTACACCTTTATAAGCATCAAGCATTTGATGGAAATATAAACCACCAGCAAAAGCAGATGAAATACGTGCAAATTCTTCAGATCGAGTCATAAGATTCCAATTTTTAAACATCCAATCCATTGTTAATACTTTACCACCTGGAATTTTCTCAGTAAGACCCATTTCCTCAAACACATTCTTCTGAGTTCTTAAAACTTGACCACTAAAATAATCAGCGACACCACTTTCTTTCATTCTCTGTCTTTCACTTATATCAAAGTATCTACGCATACCGTCAAGAGTATTCATCATTCCAAAATGTCTGACAGAATTTTCAAATCCAAGAGCAACATTTTTAAGCCCATGAACAAATGGAGTAGAAAGACCAGCAGCAGCACCTGTAGATGAAAGAGCACCAACCCACCTATTAAGTTTTGCATTATGTCTTTCTTTTGCAGAAGTTTTCATATCAAGATGAGCTTGTAGGGTCATTGAAAGATAATCTGCCCAATCACTATTTACCCCAATCTTTCCACGTTCCTTTGGACTATTCAAAACATCAAACATGTTTTTCTTCCAATTACCGAGCTTAAATTCCTTCCCAAGCTCTGTTACTTCTGGAAAATGACGAAGAGTAGCAAGATATTTTGCCATACTAAATCCATAATACTCGGCTGTGCCTCTAAAGGATTCATCATAAGTATTAATTGTTTTTAATTTACCTTTAGCATCTATTATTTCAAGTTTTCTTGGCAACAGAACACCACGCTCCATAAAAAAATGATTATAAACAGTATGATGTGGCATATTAAGATAGGTATAAATATCTGACTTTATATTATCAATAGTATCATCAGCCTTTTTTATCTTTTCCATCTTATCTTTTTTTCTCTGCTCAGCATCTTTTTTTCTGCTTTCAAACCTAAGTTCGCTCTCACCCTCTTTCCGTACCATATTTTTTATCTTCTCAGCCATGTCTTTAGTCTGGCTTCTAGCATATTCATCTAACTTACTTTTAAATAATTTTCCAGCAAAAGGCTGATCTTTTAATGTTGTGATAGCATACAATGCATCATCACTAAGTCTTCTTGTAAAATAATCATCTACAAATTTCTTACTCATTTTTTCAGCAAATTTCTCAGCAATAGCTTCGTTAGTCCACTTCTTTGTATATTCAAATGTTTTATTCCATACCATTC